>Ga0256404_1011008_pt1 | contig 12287 bp, 12 predicted proteins | sample RumenRJG_01DNA_FD_185990 | JGI IMG/M metagenome (GOLD analysis project Ga0256404, IMG submission 185990) | Bovine rumen microbial communities from Lethbridge, Alberta, Canada - RJG_01 | ecosystem: Host-associated > Mammals > Digestive system > Stomach > Rumen | place: Canada: Alberta | collected... | reverse complement strand
CCAAGGCTTATGACGGCCTGGAGATCATGGACCGCGTCGGCGGCGGCGACTCCTTCGCTTCCGGCCTTGTCTACGGCCTGATGACCACCGGCGATCCGGAGAAGGCAGTCAACTACGGTGCAGCTCACGGCGCACTGGCAATGACCACCCCGGGCGACACCTCCATGGCAAGCGTCAAGGAAGTCGAAGCCATCATGGGCGGCGCAGGCGCACGCGTGAAGCGCTGATCCCCCTTCCGCCGCAAGTAAACCAACCATCACTGAATTCCGCAGGGTATATCGTTTTCACATAAATAAGGAGAAAAATCATGAGCGCAAAGAGCGAAGCTATCTACAAGCAGTTTTCTGAGATCGGCATCATCCCGGTCGTTGTCCTGAACGATGCAAAGGACGCTGAGCCGCTGGGCAAGGCACTGATGGAGGGCGGCCTTCCGGCTGCCGAGGTGACCTTCCGCACCGCAGCTGCTGAAGAGTCCATCCGCATCATGGCTGAGAAGTTCCCGGAGATGCTGGTCGGCGCAGGCACTGTCCTGACCACCGAGCAGGTCGACCGCGCAGTCGCGGCAGGCGCGAAGTTCATCGTCGCTCCCGGCCTTGACACTGAGATCGTTCAGTACTGCCTCGACAGAGACATCCCGGTCTGCCCCGGCACCCAGACTGCTTCTGAAGTCATGCTCGCTTTCAAGATGGGCCTGGATCACGTGAAGTTCTTCCCGGCAGAGAACGCAGGCGGCCTTTCCATGATCAAGGCTATCGGCGCTGCCATGCCGAGTCTCAAGTTCATGCCCACCGGCGGCATCAACGCAAAGAACGTCGTTGAGTACCTGAAGAGCGACAAGATCTTCTGCTGCGGCGGCTCCTGGATGGTCAAGGGCGACATGATCAAGGCCGGTGAGTTCGACAAGATCAGGAAGCTGGTCGCTGAGGCTGCTGCCATCGTGAAGGAAGTCCGCGGATAATAAAGCTTCGGGTCCCATTTCCGGGATCTGCGTGAACTGAAGAGATAAGAAATGCCCTGCCAGAATGGCAGGGCGTTTTTTTATGCTTTCTTCTTTTTCTCCGGCCTGATCCTTTTCGTGATCGCCACGAGCTGGTCCACGACCTTCTGTGGATCGGAGATCCGTTCCTCTTCCACGGCGAGCTGCGTCTTCAGCTCCTCAAAAAAGTCTTCTTTCGTCCAGAGACCGCAGTCCTTCCCGGTGTCGAGGGTCACATGACGGTTCGAGAACACACCGGCTACCCGGAAGGAGATGTCCTTCATCCCGGCGGCGTCCATGGCCTGCCGGCAGATCGCCTGCTGCTGACGGTTCATGACTGTGGGGCTTTTGATCCTGATATCCTGCCCGTTCATGCGCTGCTTCCAGTCCCCGTCCCCTTTTCCTTCCGTGACCGTTCCGCCATAGCCGAAGCTGTTGACGCCGATAACTTCGGACTTTGTGACCAGAAGCGCCAGCAGAGTCGCGACCTCATTTCCGTATTCCACTGTTCCCGGAAAGACGATCCCGATCCTGTTCCTCCTGGAAAACGTGATCAGCGCGGACAGAAGCTCCATCATATCAGCCTTGGTGGCGTTCGAACCGCGGGGCTCCTGCTTCTCAGGTCCGCGCTGCTTTTTATCCGGTTCCTGTTTCCCGTTCCGGCGCAGGATCAGCGGCACGGCAACGATGAGAAGGACTATAAGGATCAGGGGCAGCGCCTGCTGCGCCGTAAAACCTGCATAACAGATCTTCATATCACCTGCTCTTCATCAGCTCAAAGCACTTTTCCAGGAACTTTCTGGAGCAGTACTCCTTGTGCCAGAGGTCATCGCCCGGATGTCCCAGGACCTCGACGGAGACATAGACTGTGTCAACGCCGGTCTTTCCCTGCACCGCGTGGTCCAGAAGCGCCGCGCCGAGCTCCGGCGTCAGGAAGCCTTCTGTCTCGAAGAGCGGCGGCTGTCCGACTTCCATATGCAGGTCGCCGAAGCAGGGATGGGTCTTGTCGTCAATGCAGTTGCAGAGATGGATCCGCTGCAGGAAGGACTCGCAGAGATCCAGGGACTGAAAGAGGTCGATGCCTCCCAGCTTCTCATGGGCGCTGTCCCAGTGGATATACATGTTCGGGTGGGCCGCCTGCACCGGGGCAAACCACTCGCAGGTCTCATCCATCGGCCCCAGAAGGCGCTTCTTGTGGGCATAGCGGTCCAGCGGTTCCAGAAGAAGGCTGATGCCGTACTTCTGTGCCGCGTCGGCAATGGACGCGAAGGAATCCGCCAGGACCTCCTTCGCCGCCTCCCGCTTCTCCGGCGCCGTGTCAGGGCCGCTCGGAACACCGACGTAGGAGAGGCCCATCTCCGCAGCCACCGGAAGAAGGCTGATCTCAAATTCCACGGACTTTTTCCGGAGTTCCGGATCCAGAGAGCTGATGTCAAAACCCTGCCGGTTCATGTAGGGTGTGGAATATGTCACGCCGCACCACTGATCCTCTTCCAGGATCCGGCGGATCTTTTTCTGGTTTTCCTTGTCGTAGAAAACGCCCATCTCCACGCCGTGATAGAAATCAAAGCCCCGCAGGCGGTCAATGACGCCGAGCACCCGCTTCTCATCGTCGAGATAGGGCATGAAGAGCTCCATGATGTGAGCGGATGTTACAAGTTTTTTCATTTCTGCCACCTTTCTGTTCTCAGTTCTTCGGACGTCCTTCCAGTGCGTGGATCATTTCGACAACAAATTCATGGGTCGGCGCAGGGACGCCGCACTTCTTCGACGCGCGGACCACAGAACCGGAGATCGTGTCGACTTCCGTCTTCCTTCCGGCACGGATATCCGCGCAGATCGAAGTAACTCCGTTCGGAGAGCCCTCAGAGGTCGCCCGGACCTTCGCGAGAAGCTTTTCATCATCCGCCTTCAGGCCCATGCCCCGGGCCACTGCCGCCGCCTCCCGGACCAGACGCTCCGCCAGATACCAGGCGTGCTCATTGGCGGCGATGTACCCCATCTCCACAGAAAGGATCGCAGTCACCGCGGAAAGGGACACGTTGGTGAACATCTTGTCCCAGATGAGCTGCTGGATATTTTCCTGGATCGTGGTGACAAAGCCGCAGCTGTCCAGCGCGTCCTTCAGCTTCGGCAGGAAGCCTTCCCTGTCCTCCGTCAGCATGCCGATGTTGGTCTCGCCGACGCCGCCGTGGCGGATGTGGCCCATGCCGAGAATAGCGCCGTTATCGTTGGTGGTGCCGATGATGATGTGGTCCTGCGGGACGAACTCGCCGAGGATATCCTCATGGCCGGAGCCGTTCTGCAGGGTCATGACGTAAGTCTTCGGGCCAATGATCCCGCGGTTCCCGGAGAGTGCTGCCTTCGAGAACAGCGCCTTCACAAACAGGATCACCAGATCCACCGGCTCCAGCCCTTCCGTGGAAGTGACCGCCTTCGGGTAATACAGATTGTCCGTACCGTTCTCCTGGAGCTTCAGGCCTTCCTTCTGAAGATGCTCCACCACAGCGGCGTTGGTGTCCACGAGATATACTTCATTCTTCAGGGACAGATGGCCCCCGTAGATGGAGCCCATGGCACCCGCGCCGATGACTGCAATTCTCATAGCTGTGCTCTTCCTCCTTTTCCGGGTCAGACCGCGACCTTGACGACGACCTTCTTGACCGCCTTCTTCTCTCCGCCTGCCACAAGTCTCGGCTTGTGAGCTTCTTCGGGCTCGACGACGATCAGGTCGCCTTCCTTCAGAAGGATCGTTCCCGCCTCTGCCGGCTCCTCATAGAAGTAGAGGTCGCTCTCCTCATGGGATTCACAGAGCTTCAGTCCCTCCAGCTTGCATACGCCGAACTGTTCCTCTCCGGTCACCATGTACTGAATGTCAAAATACTTCTTGTGAGTCTCAAACAGCCCCTCGGACGGAAGCTTGGTCGTATACTCCTGGACGTTCGCAATGACCTTGTCCCCCCAGATGGGATAGCTGCCCTCCGGCAGGGACTTGATGTCCGTCTCCGCAAGCCACTTGTAGGCGCGGGTGAACTTCTCTTCCAGATAGTTGTACTTCTCTGCAATGCTGATATTCGCAAAAAACATCGTTACACACCTCCCGAAAAAAATCCCGGGCTGAAGCAGTTTTCAGTGCTTCTGCCCGGGACAAGTTTTTAATGGTTCAGAACAGTCCCGGGAACAGGGTCGCCGGAATGGCGAGCCACAGGTTCGGGAACAGGACCAGCAGCAGCAGGACCAGGCAGGAGGACAGGAAGTAGGGAAGGGTTCCCTTGAATGCGTCCTCGATGGTGATGCCGCTGATGGACGAAGCGATCAGCAGGCACAGTCCGTAGGGCGGCGTCACCAGGCCGAGCGCCAGAGTGACGATGATGATCAGGCCCAGGATGATGGGGCTGATGCCCAGGGACGTAGCGGAGGGCAGGATGATCGGAACAAACAGGATCATTGCCGGCACCGCGTCCATGAAGGTGCCCACGAACATGAAGAACGCCACCGTCACCAGCAGGAACACCAGCTTGCCGCCCGGCATGTTGATGAAGAACTGCTGCACGATCACATTCAGGCGATAGTAGCTCAGCAGCTCTCCCAGCGCGTTTGCGGTCGCCAGCGCGAACAGGGACAGGGAGGACAGCTTCATGGTCTCGACCAGGATGCCCGGAAGACGGGTCACCTTGATGGTCCTGTAGTAGAAGATACCGATCAGCAGCGCGTAGATGCAGGCGATAGCCGCGGACTCGGTGGGCGTGAAGAATCCGAGGACGATGCCGCCGATCAGGATGATCGGGGTCATCAGCGCCGGAAGGGAGGTCAGGGTAAGACGCACGACCTCACTGACCGGGACCGGATCCATCTTCGGGAAATTCTTCCGCTTGGAATAGTACTTGATGACAGCCATCTGCGCGAGGCCCAGGAGGATGCCCGGAACCAGGCCGGACATAAACAGGGCGCCCGTGGAGACGTTCGCGATGCCCGCGTAAACGACCATGGTAATACTGGGCGGGATAATAGAGCCCAGAGTGGACGATGCCGCCGTTACGCCGACGCTCGTTCCCTTATCATAGCCGGTATTTTCCATTGCAGGGATCAGGATCGATCCGATGCCGGCGGTATCCGCCTGGGAGGATCCGGAAATTCCTGCGAAGATCATGGAGACCAGAACGTTGGAATATGCCAGACCGCCGCGGAATCTTCCCACCAGCGCGTTGCAGCAGTCGATCAGCTTTCCGGTGATCTCTCCCTCGTTCATCAGGTTTGCCGCCAGGATGAACAGCGGGACAGCCAGCAGCGTAAAGCTGGTCATGCCGTTGAACATTTTTGTGAAGACAACGGTGTTCGGGATCGTATCCATCGCGTTGATGCCGACGAAGGAAATGAAGCCCAGTGCGAAGGAGATCGGGACACCGATCGCCACGAAGACAACGAACATGATTACAAGCATTGCGCCCATTATTCATTGCCTCCTTTCTTCAGATCCGCGATCTCGTCGATGATCTGACCGATGAGGTAAAGTGCGGATGTTGCGCCGCAGACCGGCAGGCAGAGCCATGTCGGGCCGCGCTTCATTTTCGGGATATTGACCCAGGTGTAGTTCCAGAACTGTTTGGCGGCAAGGGCGCCGTAATAGACCATGAGGACCGCAAAGATCAGCATGATGATGCTGATGACGATCTGCAGGATCTTTTTCATGTTCTTGTTCTTCATCATATCCATGATCGACGTGAAGGCAAAATGACGCTTCTCATAGACCATGGCGCCGGCTCCCATAAAGACGGCCCAGATGAAGGAGTACGTGCAGACATCCTCTGTCCAGGTCGCCGCAATACCGGCGAACCGGGAGAACATCTGGTACGCGATCGTAACCAGGAAGATCAGCAGGAAGCACGCAGCGACCGCGATCTGAACCTTCTGAATCAAAGCTAAGGCTTTTTTCATCTCATTCCGCTCCTGTGTAGACTGATTTCTGCACCGCCCGGAGGCGGTGCAGAAACCGGCTGTTATCTTTTCTTTGCGATTCTGTCTTCGGTCAGTAAATTACTTCGCAGCGTTGCGGACCATCTCAAGCTCAGCAGTCATGTTGTTGTCTGCTGCGAACTTCTCAGCGATCGGAGCAGCGATAGCCTTGAATGCGTCGATGTCGAGATCCTCGTGGTTCGTGACCTCAGCGCCGTCAGCGATGACCTTTTCCTTGGAGGACTTGAACATATCATAAACGGTCTGACGCTCGACCTCAGTGCACTTCTTGCAGGCCTCGTCGACCCAGCCCTTCTGCTCGTCGGTCAGCTTGTCATAGCGGTTGCCGTCCATCAGGAGCAGTCTGGTGGTGTAGTCGTGATGGGTCTCGCAGACAAAGTGTCCGTTCGGGGTCTTGTGGTGCTCCTTCAGCATGAAGGAAGTGTAGTCGTTCTCAGCGGAGTCGACAACGCCCTGCTGCAGTGCCTGATACAGCTCGCCCCATGCGACAGAGGTCGGAACTGCGCCGCAGGCCTTCCAGAAATCCTGCTGGACCTGGGAAGACTGGGTGCGGACGGTCATGCCCTTCAGGTCATCCGGGGTCTTGATGGCCTTCTTGCCGTAGTAGTCACGTACGGAGGAGGACCAGTAGCCCATGATGCGGAAGCCGTTGCCGGTCTTCTGAAGGACAGTATCCTTCATCTTGTTGCCGAAGTCGCCGTCAAGGCACTTCTCCCAGTGATCGAAGCTCTCGAAAATGTAGTACAGAGAGAAGAAGTCAACTTCCGGAACGCCGATGGCGGTCATGAAGCCCGGGGATGCAACGACCAGGTCAGCTGCGCCCATGGAAAGCTTCTCGACCAGCTCAGACTCGTTCTCGCCCAGGGTCCCCTTGTGGACCGTTGCAGTTGCCTTGCCGCCGGAGACCTCTTCCAGAGCGGTCTTGAATGCTTCCATACCGATGGAATAGGGGTTCTCTTCCGAAGTCTGGTTGGATGCGATGATCAGGTTCAGCTCAGCTGCTGCCGGAGCCGCCGCATCAGCCTTGGTCTCTGCCGGAGCCGCCGCTGCCGGAGCTGCTGCCGCCGCCGTGGTCGCCGCCGGCTGGGAGCCGCCGCAAGCCGCAAGGCTCATCGCCGCAAGAACGCCTGCCATCATAACTGCAAGTCTCTTTCTCATGTTTTTCCTCCTTAAATTAGATAACAGTTGTTTATGTTTTTCCTGCAGATCCTTCTGCAGGGGAAAACCGTTTTCTTCAGAACGCCCTGAGTTCTTCCCACTTCTCGTCAATGATCGGGATCCCGTTCTCCAGATTGTCACGCCGGGTCTGCAGCTCTATCTCTCCGGGATAAAACACCTTGCCGCCTTCCCGGATCGGTTCTGAAGAATGGATATCCTCGATCAGTGCGTCGACGATTCCGTCCGTGACGTCTGCGCTCTGGAATTTTTCAGGATCAATGGCGATCATGATCTGGGAAAGTCCGATCTCGTCCCCGAAGGTCCCGATCTTCTGCACGGAATTGGCGTTCGTCAGCACCGTTGAGATCAGATCCAGCAGGATCGAGATCCCGCTGCCCTTCCAGTAGCCCATGGGCAGGACCCTCCAGGTCTTTTCGATCGCCGCGGGGTCCGTGGTCAGGTTTCCGTCCTCGTCGTATCCGCCCGGAACCGGGAGCTGCTGTCCCTTCAGTCTCGCCTCCTCGATCTTCCCGTAGGAGAACTGGGAAACGGCACAGTCCACGACCACATGCTCCCCGTTGGACTTCGGAACTGCATAGATAAAGGGATTGTTTCCGATCTTCCTGTCCTTCGCGCCCCAGGCCGGCATGTTCGGCATGGTGTTGGACCAGCAGATCCCGATACATCCATTGTTCGCAGCCTGCCATCCGTAGCTTCCGCCGCGCATCCAGTGATTGTTGTTGCCGAGGGCCACCAGACCGATGCCGTACTGCTTCGCCAGCTCACAGGCCCTGTCCATAGCCATCTTCGCGTTCAGGGGGCCGAAGCCTCTGTGACCGTCCCAGCGCTCAATAGCCCCCTGGGCACTCACCGTGGTGGGAAGCACCTCTGGATCGATCTCCCCCTTGTCCAGATACTGCACCACCCGCGAAAACCGGTTGATACCGTGACTGTAGATCCCGTCCAGGCTGTTCTGGGCGAACACCGTCGCCGCGTCCTCAGCAGCCTTGCTGCTGAAGCCTCTGCTTTCCAGCACCCGTCTGAATTCATTTAATAAGTCGTCATACTTTACCCTAATCATTCCGCTCCTCCTTATGTAACTTTACCATAATCCCGGTCCGCTCTCAAGTATCTGAACGCTGTCCGATGTTAATTCTGCCCACCAGTTTTGCAACCGGTTGCGTAATTCAAGATTACCATTACTTCATTGCAATGTCAATATTTTTTTAATGCAATTCCTCATTTTCCCGCAATAGCCTTGCAACCGATTGTGTTAAATGATACACTATTTTGCAAGACGGTCTTCCGCCTTTTGGAAGTACCTCCCGGAGGAAGTTTTATGACGATCTACGACATTGCAAAAGAGGCGGGCGTTTCTGCCAGCACGGTCTCCCGTGTCATGAACGGCAAGCCCGGGATCGGAGAAAAGACACGGAAAAAGATCCAGAATCTGCTGAAGAAATACAACTATGTCCCGAATGAATCGGCCCGCAGTCTGTCCACCAGCGAGACCCGCCTGATCGGAATCCTGCTCGAAGACACCCGGAATGCCCATCACGCGCTGATCGCCTACACCCTGGAGCAGGCCCTCACGGCCCGGGGCTACGCCGGCATCATCCTGAACACCGGCACGGCTGATTCCGCCAAAGCAGAATACGTCCGTCTTCTGACTGCCCGGAACGTCGACGGCGTGATCCTGGTGGGCTCCACTTACCAGAACACCTTCATGAAGCAGCTGATCCGTTCCGAACTGTCAGACGTCCCCGTCGTCATCGCCAACGGCTGGCTCAATCTCCCCAATGTATACGGCGTACTCGTGGACGAGGAAAAAGGTACGGAACGCTGCACAGACCTTCTGCTGTCCGGCGGAAGAAAACACATCGCTTTCGCCCTGCCCTCCCCCACGCCCAGTAATATCAACAAGCTGTACGGATATCGGAAAAGTCTCCGGGCCCATGGGATCCCGGACAACGGAATGATCGTCTGTGAGGACTGCCTCTCCCCGGAGGACGGAGTCCGGGCCGCGGACTGGCTCCTGGAGAATCATCCCGGAGCTGACGGGATCCTGTTCGGCGAAGACCTGCCCGCCATCGGGTTCATCCGCCGCATGGCGGAGCGAGGGATCGCGGTCCCCGGGCAGATCGCGGTGATTGGTGTCAACAATTCTTCCTACTGTATCCTCTCCCATCCGCAGCTGACCAGTCTGAACAATAAGCCGGTGGAAATGTGTGAAGAGACTGTCCGGATCCTGATCGCTGCGCTGAACGGCGAAAATCCGCCGCAGCGGATCATGCTGCCATGCAGCATCGTGATGCGGGAATCCGTATAAACTCAGACCTGCCCCGCCGATACCAGAGCTTTCCGCGGAAGGAGGACCCATGAACGAACCGCAGAATAAAGAACTCCCCATCCTCTACAAAAACTATCTGAAGACCTGCCGCCTTCTGGAGCTGGCCGGAGGCGTGATCCTGATCGGGGCCGTTCTCCTGAACAGCTTCCTGCATCTTGAGACCCGCGGCTTTGTGATCCCCGCCGCGCTGATCGGTGCAGTGATCCTGGCCCTGGGGGCTTCCAGCATTCGCCCGCAGAACCAGATCAAGGCCTTCGCCGTCCAGCTTTACCGGACCCCCATTCCCGAGATGGCAGAGGTACTTCTCGCCGCACTGCGGGCCGCAGGCACAGTCCGGCTCCCGTCCCGTCACCACGCGATCATGACTGCCGCCATTGACGGCTACCATGCCGCGCCTGACTCTGATCCGGAACTTGCGGCGCAGCTTTCCGCCGCTGCGGAGCAGTGTGTCAAAAAAGGATTTCTTCCCTGAACGTCCGACCGGGACAGGCGCTGCGGAAAGCAGCACCTGTCCCGGTTTCTTTCTGCCAATGCAGCGCAGCGGCGCCGGAATTACAGCGTCACGCCCTGCTTGAAGATCGCGATGTCGTGGAAGCCCGCAGCTTCAGACTTCACCTTTTCTCCGGAGGCGACCTTCAGGACATAGTCGAACAGCGCCTGCGCGACCTGCTCCTTCGTCATATCCTCCACCATTCTGCCGGCGTTGAAGTCGATCCAGTTCTTCTTGTAGCCTGCGATCTTTGAGTTGGAGGAGATCTTCATGGTCGGGACCAGAGTCGCAAACGGTGTGCCGCGGCCGGTGGTGAAGAGCACCATGTGGGCGCCGGAAACTGCCGTCGCGGTCGCCGCCACCAGATCGTTGCCCGGCGCGGAAAGAAGGTTGAGGCCCTTTTCCTTCACCGGCTCCGCATACTGCAGGACGCCGCATACCGGAGCGGTGCCGGCCTTCTGGGTGCATCCGCAGGACTTGTCCTCCAGCGTGGAGATGCCGCCCTTCTTGTTGCCCGGGGACGGATTCTCGTAGATCGTCTGGTGATGGTCCATGAAATACTGCTTGAAATCGTTGATGAGCTTCACGGTCTTCTCGAAGGTCGCTTCATCTTTGCAGCGGTTCATCAGGATGGTCTCCGCGCCGAACATCTCCGGGACTTCGGTCATGATGGTGGTGCCGCCCTTGGAGCCAAGGATGTCGGAGAAAGCGCCGACCGTCGGGTTCGCGGTGATTCCGGACATACCGTCGGACGCGCCGCACTTCAGTCCCACCACCAGCTCGGAAGCGTCGATATCTTCCCTCTTGTCCCTGGAAGCCGCCTCGTAGATCTCCCCGATCAGCTTCATGGCTTCTTCATTCTCATCCTCAAAATCCTGGCACACCAGGAACTTGATCCGTTCGGGATCATATTCCCCGATATAGTCCATCAGCACCGGGATATTGGAGTTCTCGCATCCCAGTCCGACCACGAGCACGCCTGCGGCGTTCGGATGATGGATAATGCTGGCAAGGACCTTTCTGGTATTTTCCTGGTCGTCGCCCATCTGGGAACATCCGTAGGGGTGGTTGAAGCAGTAGATATCCTCAACGCCTTCTTCCCCATTGCCCAGAGCGAACTGCTCCTTCGCCATCTGCTCCATGCCCTTCACGACGGAATTCACGCATCCCACGGTCGGCAGGATCCAGATGTCGTTGCGGATGCCGACTTTCCCGTCCTTCCGGCGATAGCCCCGGAATGTGGCATGCTCCGTCGGTTCCACCACCGGAATGTCGGGCTCATACTTATACTCCAGCTTATCGCCCAGAGCGGTGCGGATATTGTGGACATGGATCCACGCGCCCTTCTTGATATCTTCCTTCGCGTACCCGATCCGGAGGCCGTATTTGATGATCGGCTCTCCCTCTTTGATGTCCTTCAGGGCGAATTTATGCGCCTGGGGGATGTCTTCGATGAGGGTGATCTCCTCTCCGTCCACGCTCAGGACAGAACCCTTCTCCAGCGGATGCAGTGCCACAGCAACCTTGTCGTCGTGATTGATCTTAATAAAATCGAGCATTTTCTGCTTTCCCTCCTGTGCGCCGGCCAGGGGATCCCTGCCGGGCTGTCTCTGCAGAGAAGGCGGGACACCACTGCTGCGGCGGGTCCCGCCTTTTTTCAAGGACTGTCTTTACAACTGAACTGTTTCCGTACGTTTTCCGTTTTACAGGACGCTCTTATAAGCAGCCTCCGCGCCTTCGGTGCGGATCTTCTTAAGGTCTGCAAGGACCTGCGCCTCAAGGCCCGGGATCTGTGTGAGGTCCTGATCCCACATCTGAGTGTTGGAGAGGACGTCGTGGACCAGGGAAGCATCGTCCGCGTCCTTTCTCTCATAGTAGAAATCCAGCGCCCAGTCGTCGTCCTGGACCTTATACTCGTTTCCAGCCGGTCTCTTGCAGATCAGGCCGTCCGCTTCTCTTCTCTGAATGTCGGTGGAGTAGAAGGCGATGTAAGCCGCGAAGCCCATGCACAGCGCCTGGGGCAGCTTTCCGAACTTCTCCACATACTCAAGGAGAGACGGAAGATCTCTTGCTTTCCACTTGGAGGTAGAGTTCAGGGAGATGCTCATCAGCTGGTGGTCGACGAAGGGGTTGTTGTAACGGTCGGAGACCGCTGCGGCGAACTTCTCGCAATCTTCCTTGTCCAGCGGCAGGATCGGGATGACCTCGTCGAACAGGAGCTTGTTCATGAAGCCGCGGATCGTGTCGTTGTGCATGCAGTCGCGGACGATCTCATGGCCGGACAGGTATGCGCCAAGGACGAAGCCGGTGTGGGATCCGTTCAGGATGCGGACCTTTCT
>Ga0256404_1011005_pt1 | contig 12290 bp, 9 predicted proteins | sample RumenRJG_01DNA_FD_185990 | JGI IMG/M metagenome (GOLD analysis project Ga0256404, IMG submission 185990) | Bovine rumen microbial communities from Lethbridge, Alberta, Canada - RJG_01 | ecosystem: Host-associated > Mammals > Digestive system > Stomach > Rumen | place: Canada: Alberta | collected... | reverse complement strand
GTTTTAAAGCTTTTGCCCCTACAGGGCGACAGGTTACCGCCCCAAACAACCCAGGGCGATGCCCTGGGCTAAGAGCTTCTGCCCTTTCAGGGCGTGTGGGGCTTACTTGCGAAACTTGAATCAATAACTCAACTTTCGCAAATGGTGAAGTTAAAGAATTTAAAGAAGTTAGAGAAGTTAAAGCCAGATGCTTTACAGATAGATCTTCAACCAAAAAGGCTGTTGGCTATAACTTCTAACGACCGAAGGGAGTGATAACTTCTTTAACTTCTATAACTTCTGAACTTGCGAAAGTTCAATCAATAAGTTGCAAAGACAAAAAATACGATTTTCGACTTTTTCAAGTGGACTCAGTACAAAAAATAATTGGAGAGAAAGGAAAATCTTTCCTTAAAAGGAAATAATTACCGATTTCTTTCCTTTTAAGAAGGAAAAAATGTATCTTTGCAACCGCAAAGTCCCTTGAAAAAGTGGCAGAGCAGAACAAAAAGTCCCTTGAAAAACGTGCACGGATTCAAGAAAAGTCCCTTGAAAAACGTGCACAGCATCGAGAACAACACATCATAAATCATTAGAAAACAGATGTTTAAACGAAAAATCGAGAAATATCTCAAAGAATGGAAGAGTGATGAGCACAAAATGCCTCTCATCATCAAAGGATGTCGCCAATGCGGAAAGACATTCTCGGTACTCGATTTTGCCCATAAAAATTATGAGCATGTTGTGTATATAGACTTTTTCCAGCACCCAGAATACAAGTCGGTATTTGATGGTGGCCTGAACATCGATCTCCTCTGCATGACACTTTCTACCTTAATACCTGATGCCAATTTCGTATCGGGCAAGACCTGTATCATCTTTGACGAGATACAGGAATGCCCACGGGCCCGCACAGCCTTGAAATTCTTCAAGACTGATGGCAGATACGATGTCATCGGTACGGGTTCCCTGCTGGGAGTCAGCGGTTACCATACCAATGCTTCGTCAGAGGCTCCAATTCCTGTAGGTTACGAGACTATCATAGACATGTATCCAATGGATTTTGAGGAATGGCTCTGGGCAAATGGCATTAAGAAAATGACCATCGACTACCTGCATCGCTGTCTGGAAGAAAAGACTCCAGTACAAGAAGCCATCCACGAAAGAATGCGCCAACTGCTGCTGCAATATTGCATTGTTGGCGGAATGCCAAGAGCCGTGAGCGTATTTATGGAAACTCATAATATGCAAAACGTGCTACGGATGCAGCAAGCCATCATCGAAGAATATAAAGTAGATATGCTGAAATATGCTCCACAAGCTGACAAGTCGAGAATCAGAGAATGCTTCGAGTCAATTCCACGTCAACTGAGTAAGGAAAACAAGAAATTCGCATACGCCACAGTACGCCCCAACGGCAGAGGACGTGAATATCAGGGCAGTTTGCAATGGATAGAAGATGTAGGCATTATCCGCCGTTGCTACAATCTGTCTGCGCCCGAACTCCCGCTTGATGGCAACGCCATCCCCGACCAGTTTAAGGTTTACATGGCAGATACGGGGCTTTTCATCAGTATGCTCGAACAAGGAACGGCTGCTGATATTCTGCAAGGCAATCTCTATGGATACAAGGGAGCTATCTTTGAAAATCTGGTGGCCGACATTTTTGGTAAGATGAATCGTAAGCTCTATTATTTCCGCAAGGATTCGGGGTTGGAAATTGACTTTGTTACAAGATACGAAGGCGAATGCACATTGGTAGAAGTAAAGGCGAGCAACGGAAACATCAAAAGTGCCAAGACCATCCTTTCGAACCCAGAAAAATATCACGTAGTTCAAGCCATCAAACTGGGAGATGTAAATGTGGGTACAGCCCCACAAACTCTCATTCTTCCCCTCTACATGGCTTTTCTGCTGAAAACAGATAATCTTCGTTAAAATATCGAAATTCAAAGAATAACCACATCTGAAATGAAGAACTTTGCACTATCTTTGTCCCCACAAATACAGAAGATTATGGCATTCGAAAAGGAGATCAAGGAATACGAGGATTTGAGATGCAAATATCAAACCCTTATCATCAATAAAATGGATAGAGAAGAGTACATCAAATATAATGAAGTACTCTTCTCTACTTTTTCGTGCGCCATTGAAGGCAATTCATTCTCCGTAGATGATACCCGGGAACTGAAGGAGAAAGGTCTGGGGATGATTCCTGCCGGAAAGACGCTCTTCGAGGCTTTCGAAATGCTTGACCACTTCGAAGCCTTCGAGTACATGATGCAAAACACGCAGCATCCACTCGACGAGAATCTTCTGAAAGAAATCAACAGGCGGGTTACCAGCCACACGCTTTCCTACCGTTCTCCTGAAGCCATTCCGGGCGAATACACAACCACAGACATGGCTGCTGGCGAGACGGTATTTGGCGACCACGAAGAACTCATCGCCAGAGTTCCCAAGCTGTTGGAATCTACCGAAAAAGCCATCGTTTCGGCAGCCGTTCATCCCATGATTCTTGCAGCCCGCTTCCATGGCTTCTACGAATATCTTCATCCGTTCCGTGATGGGAATGGAAGAACAGGACGACTCGTCAGTAACTACATTCTCTTAAGATTGAATCATCCTCTCCTCATCATCCCATCCGAAGCCCGCCAGGAATACATTTCTGCCCTCCGTATGATTCGTACGGAAGCAACTGACGAGCACCTCATCCGCTTCTTCTTCAAGATGGCAATACAGAGGATGGAAGAAGAGCTGAAGCAAAAAGAGGCCAATACCAAACGATTTATGACTTTTCTCTTCTAATACGGTCAAACATTTTACGGATTTCGGCATATTCGCACCAAAACATTTTACGGATTTCGGCATATTCGAACCAAAACATTTTACGGATTTCGGCAAAATAAGGTTAAAACGCCCGCGCATGATAAGGACAAGAGCCGTACAAAAACAGCATTTCTCCTGATAATCAAGCCATTATACAAAAACCCTTATTAAACAAACTGTCCAACAATTAGACACCACCACCTAATTGTTGGACAGAAACCTCAAATTAAAGCTGATCATTCTAAACAGCAGCTAATACTCCTGCCATGTCAAGGAATGACTATATAAAACTTTTCCATATTCTCCAAAAGAAGAAGAATGCTTCTAAACACTTCAGAAACGATAGACAGCAAAGCTGTGTGGCTTCAATGTGGCATGAAGCAGGATCTCTCCTTTCTTATTTCTTCACAGGCACAAGGACAAAGCTGAAGCTCTTGTTGCCGGCATGTACGCGATAAGGAGCCAAAGGCCATGCGCCCCAAGAGTTCTCGCCTCCCACTCCATAATGTTCGCCATCGAGGAAGAGGTTGGTGAACCGTGACTTCTGCAGATTAAAGCTGTGGCGCTGTTCCTTCTCGTCGCCATCGTCCAACTCGTCGGTATCGAAGTGAAGGGCTGAGGCATAGAAAGGCTGACAGCTCTTTACCGTCAGTCCGAAGCCATTGCTGTCGGTCTGCTTCCACCAGCGCATATCGCTCTTGGTTCCGCTTTCCTGTGGACGGATGTAGGGGAAATATTGATTGTCGGCCTGGTCGCGATAGATGCCTATGCGCATACATTCCTTTCGGTCGGAATAGTTCTCTATAGGTCCTCGACCATAGTACTCGCTCTCCGACATATCGTAAGGCAACTGCATGAGCATGCCGAAGCGGAAGAGGTCGCCCGCCTTCTCGCCTTCTGCCATCTGAAGGGTTTCGGTGACTTTCACCATGCCTGTATTCGCCATGACGAGATAGGTCACCGACAGGTCGGCTTTCAGTTGTGGCAGGGTGTAGGTGGCACAGATGCTGAAGGTGTTCGCCTTCTTGTCCTTCGCTGTCGTGAGGGTTTTCAGAGTCAGCTCAGGCTGCTTCCACAACTTGAACTTCTTCTGCAGACCAGCGCCCATGTCGTTGTCGGTGGGAGCTCGCCAGAAGTTGGGTTTCAAGGTTCCGCCCTCGCCCAGGAGCGACTTGCCCTGACAGGTAAAGGCAGAGATGAGTCCCGTGGCGCGGCTTATCTTCAGGGTGAGGTCGGGAGTGACGACAGCCAGGTCGGCTTCGCCCTTCCGGTCGATGAGTTTTGCCTTCACGTTCTTGTCGGTTGGGGTGCTTGCCTGTTTTGACGCACAATGTCCGCAGCATGATTTCTCCTTCACCGCCAACTGACTGTAGGCTATGATCTGTCCTGCCTCCATGAGCGGCACTGCCTTCTTCAGGCGGAAGTCAATATCGAGGAACACCTCCTTGCCCTTCACATTCGACAGGTCGTAAGGAATGGTGAAAGTCTTGGTCTGCTGTGGAGCCACGTCGATGTAGGCAAGGGTTCCGTTCTGAGTCTCCACGCCATCTTCTATCAGGCTCCACGCCAGGGCGCAGTTGCTCAGGTCGGCGAAGAAATTCTCATTATATACATTCACCTCTCCCTTCTGAGTGTCCTTCATCGTGGTCCAGATGTTCTGATACTGATAAGCCAACTCGTAAGCATGAGGATTAAGCTGACGGTCGGGACCTACGATTCCATTGCAGTTGAAATTGTTGTCGCTGGGGTCGTATTTGTTATAGTCGCCACCGTAGGTGTATTCTATCTGCCGCAGCTGCTCGTAGCTCATGTCATCTGCCTTGATGCTCATAGGCTTCTGTGGATGGCGATGCAGTGCCTGGTCGACGAAGTCCCAGTCGAAACCGCCCTGGAAGATGGGATACTTACGCACAAGCGCCCAATAGTCGCTCAGATTGCCACCCGAGTTGCCCATGGTGTGGTTGTACTCACATTGTATAAGAGGCTTGTTGCTCGCAGGATTCTTGCTGTATGCCTCGCAGTCTTTCACCGAGTAATACATCGGACAGTAAATATCGGTTCCATCACCATGGCCTGCCTGCTCATACTGCACAGGACGGCTCTGGTCCAGACTCTTGATCCACTTGTAAGCCTGCATGAAGTTGTCGCTCATCACGGTCTCATTGCCCATGCTCCAAGTCACGATTGAAGGATGGTTGTAGAAGTTGCACACGTTGTGCTGGTTGCGCTCCATAATCTGTCGGGCAAACATAGGCTTTCCGGCTGCGGCATCCTTGCCATACTGGAAACCGTGACTCTCCTGGTTGGCTTCTGCCACCACATAGATGCCATACTCGTCGCAGAGGTCGTACCAACGTGGATCGTCGGGATAGTGACAGGTTCGCACGGCGTTGATGTTCAGTCGTTTCATCAGGCGTATGTCCTGCAGCATGCGCTCCATGCTTACCACGTATCCACCATCAGGATCCATCTCATGACGGTCGGCTCCCTTGATGAGTACAGGCTGCCCGTTGACCAAGAACTGGCGGTTCTTTATTTCCACCTTGCGGAAACCCACCTTGACGGGTGTCACACTGGCCTGGCGCATGTCGGCTCTTTTGCCAACTCCCGACAGCGAAACCTGCAGGGTGTAGAGATAAGGTGTTTCGGCTGTCCACTTATGAGGATTGTCTACCTTCATAGACAGCTGAGCCAGACCATTCTTGGCAACCCCGACAGCTGTTGCCACCTGCTTGCCGTCCTTGTCGAAGAGGATGAGGTTGAGGGTTCCGTGGCCCTTCACCTTGGCTGCCACCTGCAGCACGCCATCCTTGTAATTGTTCACCAGATCGGGAGTGATGCGAATGTCCTCAAGCTGCAGATGGGCGTCACGGGCATAGAGATAGTTCTCGCGAGCCACACCACTCAGACGCCAGAAGTCCTGATCCTCGCACCAGGAACCGTCGCACCAACGGAATGTCTGGAAGGCTATGAGGTTCTTGCCCTTCTTTAGGAAGGGAGTGATGTCGAACTCGGCTGCCACCTTACTGTCTTCTGCATAGCCGGCAAACTGTCCGTTCACATATAGATAAATATTGGAAGTTACGCTTCCGAAGTGGGCTATCACCTGCTTGCCGTCCCAGCTGGCAGGAATGTCTATCTGTCGACGGTAAGAGCCCACATGATTGTCCTTGACTGGCACGGCAGGCGGCTGCTCATCGAAATGTCCGCGCCAGGCAAAGCCTATGTTCACATACTCCGGCTGACCATAGCCGTTGAGTTCCCAGTTGCCGGGAACAGGAATCGTGCCCCAATGAGAGTCATCGAGGTTGGTAAGATAGAAATCTGTTGGGCGCTGGTCGGCATTCTCCACCCACTTGAACTTCCATATTCCGTCAAGAGAAAGGAAATTCTGACTCATCGTCTTGTCTACACTGGAAAGATTGCGGCTCTTTACCACTCCGCCTTCCTCATACACCATGTCGGCAAAGGAATAGGTGAAGAAGGATGTGTGAAGAGGCAAACGGTTGATTTCGTTCACCTGCAGGTCGTGCCACTCGGTGAAAGTGGGTTGCTGAACGGTTGTCTTGTTCATTTTCCGGGCTGTTGTCTTAGGCTTCTTGGCTCCGTAAGAGTACATGGTCAAAGCTGCCAAACCTAAAGTAAGGAATAGTTTTCGTTTCATTGTTGTTGAATGATATTAAGGGATTTGTTGGGTTTATCCAGTTCATCAGAGTCCCCTTGCCGCAAGCGTCAGGAACTCTATTTTTGCAAAATTGTTGTTGTCTTGCTGCAAAAATAAGTGTTTTTTCTGACTTGGCAATCATTCTTTATGTTAAAAAGGCTATCTTTACACTTATTCTCTTAAAATAGGATGACTTTGTATCGACATACAGACAAACATCTACGCCCGTCATTCTCACTTTTCAAACTGGTAAAATGAATCTGCCCAACGGGATAACTCAACTCCCGTAAAAACTCCTGAAAGAACTCCCAGACCAGCAAAACACAAGAATAATTAAAACTTTTCAATATTCATCGAAATAAAATGAGAAAAAACTTTGCTATTTTGTAAAAAAAACAGTATCTTTGTCACCAGAAACGAACAACATAACAACATTAAGAACATGATGACTATCGAAGAATACAGAGCTGCCATATTGAAGGCTTTGCTCGATGCGAAAAACGAGGACGGAACTCCTGCCATCACAGCCAAGGAAGCAGAGGAAGCCCTTCGTGGCTTTACGGATGACGAACTGAACGACGGCATTCTGTGGAACACACCAGAAGACGTTGCTGCCATCATCCTCGAAGGTGTATAGACCTTCAGAATAGCTGTTACGAGTTTTTTATTCTCTGCTCTCGGTACTATTCTCGAAAGAGTGTAGACCTCTGGGGGAGATTGCCCTTAAAATTTATCGTGATTTATTTTGCATTGTCCTTTATTTGCAGTAACTTTGCACCGCAAAACACATTCCAGCCAAAGAAGGAGAATGTTTCTTGCATAATTATTGAATAATTACCGGTAAAATTAGTATAAATGAAGATAGAAAACGAAATCATCAGCTCGGTCATCGCTGCGGTGAAAGAGCTTTACGGACAGGACGTGCCTGAGAAAATGGTGGCCCTGCAGAAAACCAAGAGTAATTTCGAAGGAAACCTTACCCTCGTCGTGTTCCCATTCCTCAAAATGTCAAAGAAGAAACCTGAGGATACTGCACAGGAAATTGGCGAATACCTGAAGAAGAACTGCTGCAATGTGATTGCCGACTTCAATGTGGTTAAAGGTTTCCTGAATCTTTCTATCGCTCCTGCCGCATGGGTAGGACTCTTGAACACCATCAACGCTGACCCTAAGTTCGGTGAGAAGCCTGTTACAGAGCAGAGCCCGCTCGTCATGATTGAGTACTCTTCTCCTAACACCAACAAGCCTCTCCACCTCGGTCACGTGCGCAACAACCTCCTGGGCTGGTCATTGGCTCAGATTATGGAGGCCAACGGCAACAAGGTGATCAAGACAAACATCGTGAACGACCGTGGTATTCACATCTGCAAGTCTATGCTCGCCTGGCTCAAGTGGGGCAATGGCGAAACTCCTGAGACTTCGGGCAAGAAGGGCGACCACCTCATCGGCGACTACTATGTAGCCTTTGACAAGCACTATCGTGAGGAAATAGCCGAGCTCAAGGCTCAGTACATGAAGGAGGGCATGGACGAAGAAGCTGCCACAGAGAAGGCAAAGGCAGAGGCTCCGCTCATCAAGGAAGCTCACGAGATGCTCGTGAAGTGGGAAAACAACGACCCTGAGGTTCGCGCCCTGTGGGAGAAAATGAACAACTGGGTGTATGCCGGCTTCGACGAGACCTACAAGATGATGGGCGTAAGCTTCGACAAGATATATTATGAGTCAAACACCTACCTCGAGGGAAAGAAGAAGGTAGAGGAAGGACTGGAGAAGGGACTCTTCTTCCGCAAGGACGACAACTCGGTTTGGGCCGACCTTACCGATGAGGGACTCGACCAGAAGCTCCTGCTCCGTTCCGACGGCACTTCGGTCTACATGACTCAGGACATCGGTACTGCCGACCTCCGCTTCAAGGACTTCCCTATCGACAAGATGATCTACGTGGTGGGCAACGAGCAGAACTATCACTTTCAGGTGCTCTCTATCCTGCTCGACCGCCTCGGCTTCAAGTGGGGCAAGGACTTGGTTCACTTCTCTTACGGAATGGTAGAGTTGCCTAACGGTAAGATGAAGAGCCGCGAGGGAACCGTAGTTGACGCCGACGACCTGATGGCAGAGATGATCAAGGACGCTCGACAGACCAGCGATGAGCTGGGCAAGTTCAAGGACATGAGCGAGGAAGAGCGCCAGGAGATTTCACGCATCGTGGGTCTTGGAGCCTTGAAATATTTCATCCTCAAGGTGGACGCACGCAAGAACATGCTCTTCAACCCAGAAGAGAGCATCGACTTCAACGGCAACACTGGTCCTTTCATCCAGTACACCTATGCCCGTATACGCAGCATCATGCGCAAGGCTGCTGCCGAGGGCATTGAGATTCCTGCCACATTGAGCGCAGAAGCTCCTATCAACGAGAAGGAGATTGACCTCATACAGAAGATGAACGACTTCGCCACAGCCGTGGCTGATGCAGGCAACAACTACAACCCTGCCGGCATAGCCAACTACTGCTACGAGCTGACCAAGGAGTTCAACCAGTTCTATCACGACTACAGCATCCTGAATGCTGAGAGCGAGGCAGAGAAGACTACACGTCTGGTACTGGCTGCCAACATCGCCAAGATTCTGAAGAACGGTATGGCGCTGCTCGGCATCGAGGTTCCTGAAAGAATGTAATGAATAACCTACAATTTAAAATAAAGAATATTGACTATTGACAAATAATGAGCAACCCCAGAGCCAAGAGCTCTGGGGAATGCTCATTTCGTTTTTTTACCCACTACAGCTATTTTCTATCATCAATGAACAAATTGCCAGCCAATCCTCCTTCATGGAGAAACGACACCGTACTGCCCTTGCCCAAGGAAGTGAATGCCAACGCATGGGCTGTTGACGCAGCCTGCTCGGGAAACCCCGGACCGATGGAATACCAATGCATCGACTTGCAGACAGGAGCACAGGTATTTCACTATGGACCGCTGCACGGCACCAACAACATTGGCGAATTTCTTGCCATCGTGCACGCCTTGGCTCTCATGGAGCAAAGGGGCATTACCGACAAGGTGATCTATAGCGACAGCGTGAACGCGCAACTGTGGGTACAGAAGAAACAATGCAAGACCAAGCTGGAGCGCAACGCGCAGACTGAACAACTGTATCAAATCATAGCCCGAGCCGAGAATTGGCTCCGTACGCACAACATCACAACCCCCATACTGAAATGGGAAACTAAGAAATGGGGTGAAATTCCTGCCGACTTCGGAAGAAAGGGATAGGAAACAAAAAATACGAGTGGGACATTAGAAGCCATCCTCGCCCGACAAGCGCTCGTGGAATGCAGCGGAAAAGAGACCAACAGCCTGGGAGAGGAAAGCAAAAAGCTACTATCCCAGAGCAAATGAACACAAGCAGCACGCCCTGAAGGGGCAGAAGCTCTTAGCCCAGGGCATCGCCCTGGGTATAGTAACAGTCAGCAATGCGCCCTGTAAGGGCAAAAGCTTTATAAATTTCCGTGTGAGTTTTAAAGCTTTTGCCCTTACAGGGCGCCAAGTTTGCAAACATGATAACCCAGGGCGATGCCCTGGGCTAAGAGCTTCTGCCCCTTCAGGGCGTATTGGGTAATTTCAACCATACAGTTCGATTTGTTTCAGTTTCAGTTGTTTCAATTATTTTTTGAGGGTTCCAACTTTCGTTTTTGTTCTTTTTTCTTTACTATATTATATTATATTATTATATAACTATTTAATATATATATAATTATAATATATATATAATAATAATATATAATACAAAATTTACAAAATGAAAAAATCGCAACCCTCAAAAAAATAATTGAAACAACTGAAACTGAAACAGCAGACCACTTAACTTCTTCTCTAAAAGGCTAATAATCAGTTGTTTACCAAGAAACGAAAAGGTAAATATGAAGTATGACATCTCAAAAAAGACCGCCCAAAGGTGCTAAAACAGGGAAATATAAACGAAAATAGTGCCATTTTTACTCTCACAGGCATCAAAATCCATGCACGAACCTATCGTTCCGATGAATTTCCTTGTTCTCGGAGTGCACGTAAGTGGAGCCAAATTCATGTATCCTGACCTCATTTGGAAGGAATTATGCGGCAAGAAGGGCAATCTCACAGCAGAATCTGGCTGTAATAATGACATTTTCGAATATAACTGAAGCAATCCACCATCGCACACTTACCTATTTGAGATGTCGTAACGATGCATTGCGACTCAAAAAGACGTCAAAAATCACTCGAACTGTACGGTTGGAACGGGCTGAAATCCCAAAAGTTCATAGCCCAGGGCAATGGATACAAGCAGCACGCCCTGAAGGGGCAGAAGCTCTTAGCCCAGGGCAGCGCCCTGGGTATAGTAACAGTCAGCAATGCGCCCTGTAAGGGCAAAAGCTTTATAAATTTCCGTGTGAGTTTTAAAGCTTTTGCCCTTACAGGGCGTCAAGTTTGCGAACATGATAACCCAGGGCGATGCCCTGGGCTAAGAGCTTCTGCCCCTTCAGGGCGTGCTACTTCTATGAGCTTCTTCCTTTTACCTTTGCCTTACCCTTCGGCCAGCGATTTTCAATTCCCTTCAGCCGGTGACCGTTGGTTCATGGTGTATTGGGTAATTTCAACCATACAGGTCGAAATCACTTCCCTAACTGGAGAAAAATAATTCCCCAGTTGGGAAAATAAAATGACTTTCCTCAACTTTCGCATGTTCAGAAGTTAGAGAAGTTAAAGCCGTATGCCTTTACAGCTAAATATTCAACACAAAAAGCTGTTGGCTATAACTTCTAACAAACGAAGGGAGTGATAACTTCTTTTACTTCTATAACTTCTGAACTTGCAAAACTTATGTGCAAACTGCAACAAAAAACTGTTATTATCTCATAAAAAACATATAAAATGCCTTAAAACAAAGAAAAAAGAAATCACATATCCATATTTTTACTATATTTGTCAGCAGTTTTTTCGGAAACTCCCCAGATCAGAGAGAATTAACTATCCAGTAATAACAACTTAAAATTAGAGATTATGAAGAAATTACTTTTCATCGCCCTTGTGGCATTATCATCAATTGGTGCTTTCGCACAGAGCAGAACAGGTTCGACTACTATTCAGCCTAAAATCGGTTTGAATGTATCTACCGTAGGTGACTTAGACTGGAAGGCTGGCTTCGTATTCGGTGCTGAGATCCAGCATCAGTTTACAAGCAAGATGGGTCTGGCCGGTGGACTTCTCTATTCTTTCCAGGGCGGCAAACACGACGACTACTCGTGGAATCCAGGCTATCTGAACATTCCTGTAACACTCAACTATTATGTGGCCAAGAACTTTGCCCTCAAGGCAGGTCTTCAGCCTGCATTCATGGTCAGCAAGGACGACATGAAAGACGTAAACACTTTCGACCTCGCTGTGCCTGTAGGAATGTCTTACGAGTTTGACAGATTCGTAGTAGACGCTCGCTACAACATCGGTGTTACCAAGGTGCCAAAGCATGGTGACGGCTACACAAATGTTCTGCAGCTGACTATAGGTTACAAGTTCAACCTCTAAGCAGGCAAGGCCTTCTCATGAAGGTTCCACATCATAGAAAACTCGTAGTTTCTTTCCTCCATAAGCTAAGACTTATCGGACAAGAAACTACGAGTTTTTATTACTATTGAACTTTCGCATGTGGCTTAAGCACGCCCTGTTTTACTCTAATTGAGCAAGCTTTGAGCGCATTTTTTAACGTTAATTATGTTTAACGAGCCTTGGATCTTGTCTGATGTAGTTTACGTCATAGAATTCACCTTTTTCCACGAGGG
>Ga0256404_1011004_pt1 | contig 12290 bp, 9 predicted proteins | sample RumenRJG_01DNA_FD_185990 | JGI IMG/M metagenome (GOLD analysis project Ga0256404, IMG submission 185990) | Bovine rumen microbial communities from Lethbridge, Alberta, Canada - RJG_01 | ecosystem: Host-associated > Mammals > Digestive system > Stomach > Rumen | place: Canada: Alberta | collected... | reverse complement strand
AATAATCAACGTCCGGATACTCCCTGATAAGCTCTTTCAACAAAAATCTACTCAAACGATTCAGAAGCTCCGTCATCGTATGCGTCCTGCTTAAGAACTCCTGTATATTAACCTTAATGACGTCATACTGATTTCTATACTTCTCATAAGATGCATCTCCAGAAATCTTAAGCTGCTCAAAAAGGTCAGCGCTATCTACACTCCGGTCATAGTACGCCGAAAGCATCTCTGCCGCCATCGATTTTCCAAAGCGACGCGGTCTGCTGACACAGACATATTTCTGCTTGGTTCCAAAAACCTTATTGGTATAGGCAATAAGACCGCTCTTGTCGACATATATTTCGGAATTCAATGCCTCTTCAAATTTTCCCGATCCAGGATTTAAATAAATGCCCATACGTCGCTCCTTTTGAACCTTATGCCGATGCTTACAGTTCTTCCAATGCCTCCATCCAGCACTCTCCTATACTATATCAAAAATCCGGAAGGAGCGGTACTGCCCGCCCTCCCGGATACACTCACTGTAGAAAATTTTTATCCGCAAACCAAATCCTGTATTTATCCCGATGCTCATAAAACCAAAACGTAATCAACCTCTCCGAAAGAAATCCCGGATACCTGTTCTGATACGGATCCGAAAGCGCCCCGATCCGTGCCTGCACCTTAAAAAGAATCGGAAACAGCCACTCGCACAGCTTTGAAAGAATCTCCCGCCGCGTAATCAACATATTGCACGGGCAATACAGCCCGTTCGTTTCGAAAAACACCTCTGCTCTTTTAGCTTCCTCCGCATCTCCTTCTGCCAATGCCTCCATCATCGCCTCCCAAACGGCAGGCACGTGCCGCTCTCGAAAATTTCCGGCAAGCGACGGCGCCACATACAGCGGCACTGGAAGAATGACATCTGCTTTCTTGTTATATGAAGACAACGAATCTGATACTCTATCATCTACAATCACTCTATCCGCCACTTCAGTACCAGACATCAATGCATCCGCTGATTCAGTACTGGACGTCATTGGATCCGCTGCTTCAGTACCAAGCATCTCTGAATCAGCTGCAAAATACCTCTTCCAATCTTTAGGCAGCAAAAAATGTCGCCTATAATGGACGAGTCCTACGACATCCTGTGTTGCCTGTTTCCAGATCCAATAAAGCTCCGTCAGTTCACAGAACTGCCGGTTACGGTTAGAAATGTTCTCTCCGTCATGATCGAAGAATGTAGCGCCAGAAACCCTGCTCTCGGTCAAAGCACAGCCAACCTGCAAGATTTTTTCATGTGCATCCGGTACCCAGTCTACTGACAGCTTTTTATCATTCGCTGATTTCGCAACATAAATACAACAGGAATCTCGCTTCTCGTTCATACTTACTTCAGAAGATTCCGGTGCATCACCAGTTTTAACCTTAATTTTTCGAAACGGCAGATCCTTTTCTTCGAAAATCCTCTCTACATACGCATTCCGCATAGAAATATCAAGGTCAACCGTTACCGGACGAATATCCGTAAAACCTATATTCTTTAGTGCCTCGATAATATGCGGATGCGAAATACCTCTCGTCCCAATATAAACCGGGCATGAAATATCAAATGCATTATAATTAGAAATTTTATAAACAGGCACCCCATCCGCTTCTGTCTGATTCTCCTCATCATTATCATAAAGATAAGCAAGAAGCTGCATATCCGGTTCCAAAACCCGCAAATATTCCTTTACAGTGCGTCCACGCGAATGGGCGCCAAAGATATAATAATCCATCTTACGTTCGATCACTCCACTCCGAGATAAAGATTCTCGATTGTATGAATATATGAATTAATATCATATCCTGCTTTCACAAACTCATCGATTGGATAACTTCGCATATACTTTTCATGAAATAGCTGTAAGATTTTTTCTTTCCAAGTATTCACGCTCAGTTCCAATGGATAACATTCTTTTGTGATAATAACTTCTCTAGAAATCGTATCAGAAACAAGACATCTTAATCCAGCTGCCTGCGCTTCCAGAGCAACGATTGGCAAGCCTTCAAATTTGGAGGGTAACGCATATACATCTATAGCTTGCAATAAATTAGGAATATCATTTCTCCATCCAAGAAAGATTACCTTTTCCGATACTCCAAGTTGATCCGCAAATTGCTTCATATCATCTTGAAGAGCGCCTTCTCCCGCAAGAAGCAATACCGCATCTTCACACTCTTTTAAAACCTCTGCAAAACATAGGATTAAAAACTCATGGTTTTTTTGAAATTCAAATCGACAGGTATTCCCTATAACAAATTTCTCTTTTATTCCAAGCGCTTCCTTTATATGCACTGCTTTTTGAGGATCATATCGATACGGAATGGGGTTAATTGCATTATGAATGATTTTTATTTTTCTTCTGTCTATATTCTCTCCAAAAAGCCAATCCGCAGCTTTTTCAGAACAAGCCCAAAAATCTGTAGCTAGGCTTTCATTAAATTCTCGTTTAAACCGCTCATGCTTTTCCATCATATCTCTTCGTTCAACCGGATCATTCCAATCAAGTCCTGATGAATGAGAATGAACGATTACCTTCGGAATGCCCACCTGCATCGCGATTTCTTCGATCATAAAGCCGCGCCAAAAGCTAGTATGAAGTTCAAGTACATCAAAACTGGAAGAAAGAATATCTATAATCTCCTGCCTAAATTTAGCAGGATTCTCCCTTTGCGTCGTCGTAAAAGAATGAATCTTAAAATGATACTTTTGATACTCTACCGTTTCCATCAAAGCCTTCGGATTTTGCATCAAAAATTCGAATTCAAACCTGGAATGATCTATGTATTTGTAAAGCTGAAATATATATTTATAAACGCCATTATTAACGATAGGTGGGGTCATATGTAGAATTTTTATCATTTTTATCCCTTTACAGGTTATACCTAGAGGTTTCCAAATATATCTTTACCAACATTTTTACTTTTATCTTTATCATCTAGGATGATGCTTTCAATATTGGCAACTTGAGATATAGAATATCTGGATTGCATTAGTCCCATAATTGAATCAACAACACCTATGCTCGGCTCTATCGAAGGACATTTCGCATAGAAATTCGAATTTTCCTCAACATACTTTAAGATTCCAGTCTGTATTTTCCGTACAAGCTCCAGTTGTATATCCGTTCTGATTTCATCTTCAAATTGAATTTCGCCTTCTTCATTTATTTCCTTAAATGAAGGATTACCATCTGTAAATATACATTCCAAAAAATCGCATAGTGCAAAAATATTACGTGAGGAGTTCATTGCTGTTCGATCATCATAATAAGATAGAAACTGTAAATTGTTCCCTATTTCACTTGTATTAGATTTTTGAACATATATTCCACATAAATCGGTATTAAGAATTTTCTCCAAATAATATTGACATGAACCTTTTGACATGAAATCGAAAAAATATATTTTACCTGATATGTCTCTTATTCCCAGCTTTCTTAAATACAAAATATATCTTTCTTTGTAAATATTCGATGTTTCAATTTTCCTTAAAGCCGCTCTTGATGAAGGAATGTAAAAGTCTAAAATATTTTTACAAACGTTCCATTTCTTTGATAGAATATGAAATCCCTTTTGAAATAAATATCCATCACGTGCGCCAAAAAGCAAAGTAGCTTGTTCGTCTTTTATATTGTTAATCATCCATATTAAGAATGTTTCAAAAAATGGACCTATATAAGAATATCCTAACTCTTCTGCAGACGAAATTCTCATTTTTCCGTTCGTCTTATATAAACTAAAAGGATCATTAAATACCTTTGAACAGTAACTACCAATCGTCAGCCTATTTGAAAATGCATTTAGCTCATTTGCTATTATTTTTCCTCTTGATTCTTCCAACATCCTCTTCGGCGCCCAGATGACGAAAGTGTCAATGCCTGCTTGTCTTGGATAGTAATCATCCCCTTGTTGATTATCCCCAATATGAAGTATGCTTCTTTTTTCTTTGTTTCGAAGTACTTCGAAAAGTCCCTCTGTCTTTGTTAATTTCTTATCGCACGATACCCATATATCTGCATAGCCCTTGATTCCAAGTTTTTCAAGAATAATCTTCAATTTCTGTTTTGGAATATACATATCGCTAAGAAGATAGACTTTTTTCCCTTTATTAATCGCATAATAAAAAATTTTAAGCATGGAAAAGCGGGGGAAGAGAAGTTTTATTTCCATATTCAATTCTTCTTCTACAAGCGTTTCAACAGAATAAGAAATAATATTGAACCTCTTAACCAAATTTTCATATATATCATAAATATTCGGATGTAATCCCCGATCTTCTAATTCTCTTTGAGATTCCGCTCTATTCTTAGCGAAATCTAAAATATCAGGAAATACAAAATTCTCCAACAGATTAAACACATCTGCTGGATCGTAAACATCTCTTGTGATTAATGTATCAAAAATATCAAAGGAAATTACATCGTGATTATCAATTTGATCTTCAAGCAGATTTCTACTAATACGAAAATATGGATTATCAAATTGTTCTTCAGCTAATTCTGTCGCTAGATCATCACCATATATATTTGTCACAAAAATATGATGTTCTGTAGCCCAAACATTAATGCGTTTATAAATAATAGGAATAACTGAATTTCTCGCAACAATAACAACTGAGTCTATATTAAGATTGACTGCTTCTTCTAGGCTCACGACTTTTAGTCCAAAAAAATTCTGTCCTGTCTTTGCTTCATCTAATAAACCACATATACGAGCTTTCCCTCTAAAGTTTTCCACGACTGCCTGTGCATTAATTCCGGTTCCATAAACAAGCAGCCTTTCATTCCTATTTTGAAAGGTATGATTGAAAGACGTAAATGTCGTCTTTTGTTCTTCCAACATATATTACCACCCTTTCCATGATTTTGTAATTATTCCGTTTGATACAGAAATACATCCTTCATTTTCTCATACCCTAATAGACTCTGAATATATTGTAGAACCTGAATTCCTATATCTTTTTCCATGGTTACGATGATGCAAGATGCATCCGGAATCTTAAAGGAAGCATCAAAAATATAAACAGGCAAACCATTTACTTCCTTAGGACATTCCTGGCTAGGGCTTATCAAAAAAGCTTCCGGTTTTCTCTTAAACCGTTTCATTCCCTCTTGGCACTGTACTCCAAAATGTCCCGCTCCATATAAGAAAACATATTGATAGGATCTAATATGCTTTTCAACGTTATCCATCCATTTTTCATAATAATTTACATCTCTACTTGAAACATATACACATTTTTCAAGAATACTATTTTGCGCTCTAATATATGAATGAAGCTTCATTAAATATTGCTCAGCGTAATTTTCAGACAAACAGAAATATTCTTTATAACCTGCATCCATAGAAACGAATCGTATGATTCTCTCAACGGCATGGCTAATTGTTCCATCCTTAGACATGGGTTCTTTATCAAAATCCGTATAATCCCATGGATATCCCAATAATTTTCTTAAGGCTCCCGTTCTTGCCCAAAACATTGTCCCCACAGAACAAGGATTAGCAGCTTTCAATATTCGAATCTTTAAATTTAATTTCTCGGCTAAAGCCACTGTATGATTGTAGTTTTTATCCCCCCATCCATCATATGCCCCATAATTTATGGTTCCTTCAAAAGGATATGGCGGAAATAGGACACCTATATCTTTATCTTTCTTAAATAAATTGACGATGCCTTCAATATATTCTTTACTTCCAATAGTATTTGTCCATAAGGTACTAATCCAATTTTCAGTATCTTTAGTATATAATTCGCTGTGTGATTTTTTATCATGAATAAAGCAAATCAAATCATAATTTAGAAGTTCTTTTCTGGCTGCCACCAATAACGCACTAATATCGCGACCACGATTTTCCTTTTTAATGAAGATACAATTGGAAGAACAATGATTTTTGATCAATTCTTGTTTGATTACCTCCAACGTTTCATCATCTGAAAATGTGAAAATTTTTGTAAAAGAAGCAGGAATGTTTACAATATACTTGAAATAAACAGGTATCGTATCAGTATAGTATAGATGAATCAATACGGCAGCATTTATAGTGCTCGCTTCTATATCATTGTTTTTGTCATGATTTTCTGCACCTATTATTTTGTATCCACCAAAGGTTGAATCAAACATGGAACTCTATACTCCTTCATATTATTGATCACATTGTGGAAAGATTATTTGTTCTACCGGAACTCGATCCTTGATATTATCATACATGATCTTTGCTATCGTTTTTCTCATTACAGCGATAATAACAACATCTCCTTTTTGATATTTATAATCTGAAAGAGTCATAATATTATTATCTGTATTCTCCCCATCCGTTACTAAATATTTAAATTCCTTGATATTATTTAGGATAAAATAATATCCTAAAATTTTTCCTATTTTTCCTGCACCATATACGATAATTCTCTTGTTATTTATTTTTTCTCTAAGTTTACTAAAATCATAAAGCCATCCTGAATATGGATTTTGATATTCATTGACTATTTCATCAAATATCAATTTTGTTGGATAATTTAACTTATCTATATTGGCTACAACTTTATAGCTTTGTTCGGGATCTCCTATATATTCTGGCGTGATAGCTTTCTTTTTCAAAAAAGGGAATTTATTTTCAATCAAATCATAAGGATGTGTAAGATAGGGATTTTTCCCGATGTTGAAATTGATAGTTAATTCCTGCATGTATGTCCAATACTTCGCACCCATATTATCCGCAAAATAATGCGTTAATACAGACTCATAGTTTTTTATTACATCAGCTACATTACTGAAACACCCAACATTATTCCAAAAAGACGAAAAAACAGATTTCGAAAAAATAGTATACCTAAATGCGAGAAAATATGATTGAATATGACTATATTGAACTTCGCCAGAAACACTATTAGGATCTTTCTTGTAAAATGTCATGCCCCATAAATCAGCATTTTTCGACTCCGCTTCATGAATCACATCTTTCAAGTCAAAAAAAGGGCCATAAAATGTATCATTCACCAAAAATAATTCTTCATATTTTGATAGCTCATAATGTAATACATCCCTTAAAACATACTGATAAGCGCAAGCATCAAAACCTCTATTCTCCCTTATTATTATTTCATCGGATACTTCACTTATTTTCTCTTTTGTATTATTTTCTATATCTCCATTAACAACAACCAAAATTTGGTCAAAAATGTCTCTTACTTTCGATAAAAAATAATATCTATATCCTGTATCGATACCATTTGAAGAGTAAAAGGAATATATCAATAATCTGTGTGTTATACTGCTACTAGTATTTCTTTTTTTGTGGCTCATACAATTGGCTTTCTTGCAATAATGCAATTGTCAAGATATTGAAATACAGACACTATATCGTATCCCAAATAATGCATAGACTTCTCCAGCAGATCGCAGCTAAAAACATGATGGTGTATACATCTGTTATGATAATTGTCTTTTGCACGTTCAATATATTCTTCTTTATTCTTTACGCCAGGATCCATTTCAAAATCATAGTTTTGAATAACATCATCTAGGTCACTGATATCATCTTCTCCGATATCTTTATTATAATCATCTAGCAGATGTTCAAATGTTGTATCTTCTCTTGCATGATCAAAGCACAAATCCTTTCTTGGAACAAAAATGACCATTAAACCACCTGGCTTTAGGATACGATCAAATTCCTTTAGGGCTTTTATTGGATTTGCTATGTGCTCTAAATTGTTCGAAGACAAGAGTACGTCATATGTATCGTTATGAATTACAGAAAGATCGGTTGCATCGGCAATTATAGTTTTTCCCAGCAACTGATTCTTATAATAGTATCTGCCTTTAGCATCGTTTTTCCACCATACTGTGTATTCACTAAAATTGACACCATCGCAAGACTCTAATGCTTCATAATACTCCTTAAAAGCCTCCGTAGGTCCACCTATTTCAAGACCCTTTAGTCCTTTTACCAGATCCAGCTGAAAAATCTCTTTTTCCATTTGTTGAATATGAATATTGATAGGAATAATCTTATCAGCCGGACACCATTTACTTTGTTCCTCTCGTATTTCATCATAAAAATTAGTACTTGTTACGACTAGATAATCAAATTCACAAATTTTTGCAGATGCCTCCGATAGCACTGGTATATCCGCACCTAAAAGATTAACATGTCTGTCTACATCAAATTTTTTATCCATCAGACCAATAATAGAAACATCATGAGAGATATAGAAATCGTACAGACATCTCGTATTGATAAAATAGTTTTCGAAATTCTTTCCAGTTCCGTAAATAATTATCTTCATGACATCATCCCTTACTATCTATTCTTAAGGTCAAAAACTATTTATTCAGCTAAAATTATCCAAATATTGCTTCTACTTGTTTATTAAAAATATTTTTTTCATCTAGTATTTTTCTGACATAGTCTTTATATTTATCTTTCATGCAATTATAATCAATCATGCAGGTATCTATTGTCGCACGAATATTTTCAATCTGATCGCTATCTTCTGCGAATTTAAAACATGATGGAATTTGAATATCCAGTTCATTCTTTGCTGCACCTCTTAATCCAGTAATAACACAGCATCCAGATACTGCAGCTTCTCTTGGAATGCGATCTTTCCCCGGATGATTTCCGAAGTCAATATAAACTTTTGCTTCTCTCAGCGACCGGTACATTTCATCTCTTGTCATATTAATCAATGCTTTATACTTTAGATCCGGATTTCTCTCTAAAAAATATTGCGTAAAACAATACCCTTTAGATGGATTATATAGAACAATGTCTTTTTTATGAGAATCATCAACCTGTGTAACACAAAATTGTTCATCCAGGTAATCTGACAGAGGTGCTTTATTATCAACATGTAAATTTTCCAAAAACATTTTTGCATACTCTGATTGATATAAATTCATAGATACTCTGCTTAAACCATCCTTGAATTTTCTATCGAAAGTATAAAAAAAGTTGTCTACACTTAACCACCATAAATATATTTGAGCAAACTTAAACTTAGCAGTTATTTCAGTCATTGTTTCTGGAATAATAATAAGATTACTTACTGTATCATCTATTTCATCAACCGCAACAGCATTATTTCTAATATATTTTTTATATTCAGAAAATACCAAGAGCTTTTCCTTAGTATTGACTCTGCTATAAGCAATAAAAGCATTTCTACCAATATCATTTAATCTCTGCACTAATTGATGTAGTAATTCTACTCCTCCAGAATGTATTCCAATTGGAGAAACCACATAAATTTTAGAATACTGCAAACATTTTCCTGCATGATTTAATCCTGTTAAGTAAATTTTATTTTCATTTATAAAACTATTTTCATTAATTAAATCAAGAATATAACATATCTTGGAAGCGTCTAAATAAATGTTAACTATCTTGTAAATTTCCTTAAAATACTTTCTGCTACATATTATGCACTTATCGAAATTAAACGTTAATGCTTGTTCTAATGTCAAAACAGGATGTCCATCTATGGTTTTTTTGCCATCAGCACATCTATCGACATAGCCAACAATTTCTCCATCTATTGCATAACGAAATTTTTGAAAATCTTGTCCTATTCCATATACGATGTATTTCATTTTTAAATTTTCACCTTTGTTCATATTTCTAATGAAAATATTCAATTTCTGGGACAAAGTAATATAGCATGTCTTTTCTATGCCTAAACAAATAAATATTCGTCAGATGCTCGGCTAAATAGCCCAATTGTCGTGAGAAATAATCTATTTGATAATTTTGCTCGACATACCTAAGAACGGAAAATATAAAATTCACATAATCTTTATAAATGTAATTTTTTGCAATCACTAAGTTTGACTTAAAAAAAATTCTATTAAGAAAATACTCTTCTGCTGCTATTTTATAATCAGAAAAATTTCTACAGATTGCATCATATAAAATATCATCCGTTCTATAGATCAATGGCTGTTTTGTAATCCACGGCAAACCAACAATAAGATCGACATCTCTTTTCATAGAATCATAAAGTTCAGAATATCCAATTTTCAGTCCTCTACTATACTGAAACATCCCAACATATGGATGATTGTTATCATTATGTGCAATCCAATACGCCGCAGTTTGTTCATTTATTGCAGCATTCTCAATAGAAACATTATCCCCGGTATCATCTGTAATTTCAGCTATTGATTCCTTTGAGAAATTTAATGATGCTCCCCCTTCGATAGAATGGACATATCCGGGTTTCGAATTGATATTATCTTCATTCAGCTGATGATATCTATTTTTACTGATTACTTCATAAATATAAACATTATCCTCAACTTTTTTCTTATCTATGGGATTCAAATCATTTCCTTTATTGAATAGATTCTCATCCACAGTTAAAAAAAATGTTTTACAATATGCTAAGTTTTTTTCATCAAGTTCAGCTGATATGATATTCGGCGAATGCAAAATTTGTCTAAAGCCATTTTCTCGCAAATAATCTATACGTTCTGGTGAATAATTATTCGAAATAATAACACATTCACTTCTATCGCTATTTAATTTATCTAAATCGCCAAAAGTATAAACTTTTTTGCCGAATAGGTAGTATGGTTGATTATTCTTTCTTTCACTAATAATAAAACCTTTGATATTCTTTGGATATCTATAAATCAGCATTTGATATGCAAATTGTGAGCCAACTACCTCACCCCATATAAAGGCATTTTTTGACCTTATTATCTGATCAAACAATATAGTTTTTTGGACCAATTTATTATTTTCCGCTTCAATAAACCACATAGGCAGTTAGTCTCCTTCAACAAATAATTGTCATAGCACTGAATAAAATCTATCTCATTAAGGCTCCTGAACTACCCAATCAGATAAAGTTGGTTTAGTTTGTGCCCTTTTCCACTCACTTGGGTGTGCAGATGTACAATAATTACACCTCTCAAAGGAAGCCGCTAATTGTATTTTCAATTTAACAGTCGTCAAAGAAGGATCATAAAGATCAATAGCACCATCAGAGGGAATGTTATAGCCAAACTGCTCATTGAAATAGTGCTGCGTGAAAGGCAGAAAGCAAGCAGCAATCTTTCCATCATATAAATTATTGCAAAAACTCTGAAAACAATTTGAGAATTCTCTCTCACCATTATTCGTTGATACTAGAGTAAAACGCTTATAAAAATTCTCTACCAAATCTGAAACGTTAACGTTAATTCCTTTAAGTTTTATTCTTTCTACTACATTATGAATATGGTCTTTCATTGGAGGGTATAAAGATACATCAAATCCAATATTGTATTCTTTCATTTTATTTAATAATTCATCTGAAATATCCTTTAGTAATAAACCATTTGTTACAATGCGTATATCAGCATCAGGGTATAGTTTCCTTGTAAAAATAAAATACAAACTTATATCCTTATTTAGCAAAGGCTCCCCCCCTAAGATTCGAATAGTTCCAATTTCTTCAATGAATCTTTTGAGTTGAGAGATATCCTTTTTAAATTTTTCTATATTAGGTTCTCGAGATTTCTTTACAAGTGGAGCAAAGTGCTCACATGCACTGCAATTTAAATTGCATTGATCTTCTACATGGAATTCTAAATAGGGTAAATACGAAAACTCAAAATACGGAATTAGCCATTCTTCTGAATCATAAGTACTAATATTTTCTGTATCCGCAAAATATACATTCTCTTCTCGAAATTGTTGACGTCTAATTTGATGAAAAAGTATCTGACCGCGTGGAATGTTCAAAATAGGTATAATAAACATATCAATTTCATTCTTCTTTAAGTATAAAGAGTTTATAGAAATCACATCACAATCAAAGATTCTGTCAATTTTAGGTGAATTTATAAGACTTTTTGGATTTTCAGCTCCATTATCATATATATAATCTTTATCAGGATAAACAAAATATTTTATATGTATTTGATCATCATTCTTTAATTGATTATAAACAGTTATGGCTCTGGATTTCGTTCCATATATAGCAACGATTTTTTCTCTATTTTCCATCTTTTCTTGTATGACGATTTTGAAGGTAAATTGCAATAACAAGTTGGACACCCTCCGCTAGGCAGTAGCCTGGTAGATTCGGTCGATTTCCTCCTCGAAGATTTCATCCGGGGTTCTGTAACCCAGGATCTTCCGTGGGAGGCAGTTACACCAGGTCTCCACATCGGAGATCTGCTGACCGGTAAAGTCATCAATCCGCTTACCCTTTGGTATGAACCTTCTGATCAGGCCGTTATGCCGCTCTACGGTTCCCTTATCGCAGGATGTGT
>Ga0256404_1011002_pt1 | contig 12291 bp, 8 predicted proteins | sample RumenRJG_01DNA_FD_185990 | JGI IMG/M metagenome (GOLD analysis project Ga0256404, IMG submission 185990) | Bovine rumen microbial communities from Lethbridge, Alberta, Canada - RJG_01 | ecosystem: Host-associated > Mammals > Digestive system > Stomach > Rumen | place: Canada: Alberta | collected... | reverse complement strand
TGTTGCAAAATTAAGAAAAAGAATTGAATAAATGAAATGATGTAGTCTTAAAATCCTACATTGGTCATTTTCCTGTTTCCTGTTGGAAAAGATTTCCTGTTTTTTTGGCGTTTTAGTGACGGTTTGACAAAAAGCAACCGATGGTTGGTTGGGCTTCCCGGCAAAGTCGGGCTGGTTAGGGGATAAAAAAAGAGGCAAGAGGATAGCTCTTGCCCCTGTAAAGATAAATCGTAGTTGGATGCGGCTTTGGACGCGCAGTGTTCTTTTGATGTGTTATTTCACAGCTTCCACTGTATATCCGGCCTTGCGCAATAGGGCGAGGACGCCTTTGTCACTGAGCAGGTGCAGGCAACCCACGCAGAAGAGAGTCGGTTTTTCCTGCATGATCTGTGGCATTCTTGCTGCCCAGTCTTTGTTGCGGTTGAAGATGAGCCTGTCCTCATCCTCAGGTGTGGCGTCGCAATCATTGTTCATCTTGGCCTCATAGGCTTTCCAAATGGCGGCAGAGTCTTGTGACATGTAGGCAGAAGTGAGGTCTTCGGCTTGCTGCAACGCGAAATCAGGATGGTCGACGAGGCACATGAGACCTTTAATTTGTTTTGAAATAGGATCACCGTAGAGCAGTTTGGCCTGGAGCTCTGGTGTTTCCAGCCCGCCTACAGGCTCGTTGTTGTTGAGTGCCTGCTTTTGAAAGTACTGGTCAAACGAACTGGTCGGATCGAATTCGCCCATGTGATGGGTGAGATAGATCAACACGATGAAGTTGGTTGTGAGTGCCGCAGGCTTCATGCTGCCCATCTGCTGCATCACGGCAGGATTGTTGAAGTCGGTTTGCATGGTCTGCTTCATGAAAGCATTGACGCGCTTCAACTGCTCTGCCGACAGCACCTGATTGATTTTCTGTCCTTCGCCAAGCATCATGTATTTCATGATTTCTTGTTGCGCGGCTTGCATTGAGTTGGGATCCATTTTCAGTTCGCCATATACTTGCTCAGTTGAGTCGAGTGCCATTTTCGCACCGGGAATCTGATTGACAAAAGCCACATTGGCCAAATGGTGGGTGCCGATGATATAGGAGGGCTTTGTCAGGCCGTTACCCGAAATCTTATAAAGCAACTGGGCTTGTGATGCGGAAAAGAATCCGCAGCAAAGCAGGAGGGTGAGGATGATTTTCTTCATTGTTCTTATTGTTTGTTTATTTTGATTCGAAGGCGTGTGATTTATCATTTACAATTGCTTGCTTGCTGCAAAGTTAAGCCTTTCCTGTTGGATGTCAAAGAAAAATGCTGGTTTTTTATTGTGAGGCAGGAGTTTTCTGGAGTTTCAGAGTTTTCTGGAGTTTCAGAGTTTTCGGACTGGTCGGACTTTTCCGACTTTTCGGACTAGTCTGACTGGTCAGATTAGTCCGACCGGTCCGACTGGTCCGATTAGTCTGATTAGTCCGACCAGTCAGAACCTTCACCTCAGCGCGAGGTTATAATTATAGTAGTTGGTGTTGGCGGTGATGTCCTTCACCACTTTGATAAACGGCGGAAAACGCACCTGTTCCGTGTCCTCGACGCCTTTGGTCTCGAGAATCACCAGGTTGTTGATGGGCTCCTGAAACGAGTCTACTTCGAAGTATTGGCCTTTCCAGATGAAGCTCATGCGGTGCTTGCGTATCGTGTGGCGGTAGGGGTCGGCCTGCTGCAGGAGCGAATGATAGACGTTCGACGTGATCTGGCGCTCTGTCTCCACTTGCTCGTGTTCGGAGACACGCGTCTTCGTGGTGAGCACGTAGACGCACTTTCCTTCCCACGTGCGCTGGCGCAGTCGCGACTCCGTGTTCGGGTCGGAACTGAGGTAGGTCTGCACGATGTCGCTCTCGATGGCATCGGGTACGGGCCCGGTAATCTCCACCACGTATTTGCGCTCCTCGGTGATGGGCTGTGCCAGACCGAGCACGTTGGATATCTCTTTCAAGACGCGATGAATCTTGGCCTCGAAGTTCTCGTGATTGTTGATGACGCGCAGGTGCGGGTGGCCGGTCCAGGCGGCGATGACTCTCTTGTCGAGTTCGCGCGCCATGCGCAGTCCCTCCTCGTCGGCGGTCTCGCGGCGTTCCTTGTTGTTGGCGGTGGTGTAGAACTGCTCTGCTCCATCGGCAGCCGAGACAAGATGGAGCACGGCATCGTAGCGCTTATCGCGAAGCTCGGGCGTAGTCGTGCCGACATCCTTCGTCAGCCGGTCCCAGAGGGCGGGCTCCATGTAGGCGGAGATGTCCATCGTGCCACGGTCGCAGACGATGATGGCGGGCATTCCGCTCGCCTCGGCCATGCGGGCAAAGTGGTCTTCCAACTCGAGTTGCGTCTGCAGTGTGGCCTTCTCCTCTTCGTAGAAGAAGTCGCGGTTGGGCGTTGTGTAGTCTACGCCTGCCTGCGAGAACATTGTGGGCACCTCGGGAATGGTGAAGACTTTGAATCCGAGGCTGGTGAAGTGCTCGATGGTGCGCACCAGAGCAGTGGTCTTTCCGGCGCAGGGTCCGCCGGTGAGTACTATTTTCTTGATTTGACTCATAACAGAAGAATGAATTTCAGTGAAAACCAAAGTTGAACAGAAAGGATATACAGCGGCCAGACGAACCGCCACTGTATGATGCCGGCCGTGAGGGCGTTGAACACGCCTCCCATGCCGCGCAGCGTGCCGCTCATCGTTCCGTAGGTGACGGCAAAGAGCGTCAGACAAAAGCAGACGATGAAGACGAAGCCTTGGGAGAAGCTGCTGGGAAAGAGGTGTCCGGTCACGCCGAGCAGGATGGCATGGGGAACAGAGGTGAGCAGGAACAGCATGACAGCAGCGGCCACAGCCTCGGCGGCGACCAGGCGGAGGGCGAAGCGCTGACGATAGTCGAGTCGCCTGAGGTTGCGCAGGGCACTGATGATGCGGCTGCGGTCGACAACTCCCCACGTGATGGCGGCAAGGATGAGCCAGACCAGCAGCGGCTGGGCCAGGTTGTCGTCGATGTGGCCGCAGAACCAGCGTATCCCCTCGGCGCTGAGCAGAGAGCGCAGCGACAGCTGGGGCATGGCGGCAGTGATGAGCCACGACCCAATGATTGCCAACGCCTGAGCCACAACCAGCAGCAGCGCGATGGTGCCGAAAATCCTGTTTGTTCTATTACTCATTGTCGCGTTCCTTCTTTCTCAGAGAAGCAGAGGACAGCTTATTCCTCGTCGGGATGCAGATTGTCGACATCGAGGATGTGCAACTCGATGGCGCGCACCACAAGTCGGGTGGCGTTGACGCCCACTCCGCCGTTGCCGTCGGGGAAGAGCTTTTGCACGAGTTCGTTCTGCCTCTTCTCCAGACTCTTCACGCCAAAGGGCATGCCGCGCAGATTCGTGATTTGCTCCTTGGTGTAGCCGAGGGCAAGGTGGCGCAGGAAGCGTTCATCGTATTCGTCGATCTCATAGTTGACAAGGGCTTCCTGGCGCAACAGTGAGGCGTTGACGCTCTGCTTGAAACGCTCCACAATGCGCTTGAGAATGGGCTGGTTGAACACCATGCGCTTGCCCTCGACGACGCTGAGCACATCGCTGCGCGTGAGCATCTCGCCCGTCTTGAGGATGATGCCGTCGCAACCGGCGTCGAGCACGTCGACCCACAGCTTCTCGTTGAGAATCTCACCGGTAAAGATGAGCACCTTCACTTGCGGAAACTGCTGTTTGGTCTGCCGGCAAATCTCTACGCCGACGGTGGTGGAGCCGCCCAGTCCGAGGTCGAGCAGCACCAGTTCGGGCAGTTGCTGCTTGATGAGCCGCCAATAGGCGGTGTCGGAATCGGCGGTCCCGATGATTTCGGCTTCGGGAATGTCGCTTTTGATGATGCCTTCGGTGCCTTTCAGTTCGAGAGGCACGTCTTCTACAATGATGACTTTGAACTTATCCATTTATCGTATATTTTCCTGGGTAGTGTAATGAGAATCTTTGTTGTTCCCTCCTCGTTGACGGCCCGTATGCCGCTGGCGCGGAGATTGGTCACCTCGCCCATGTCGCGCACAATCTGCCGGCAGATGAGAAAGTCGAAGCTTGTCGTGCGTGGCGTGAAGAGGTTGTGGGCCTCGTCGTCCGACAGCTTGTCGCTGAGCGGCAAGATGACCTTGGTATAGGCTCCGGTGTTGGTCGCCTGCCGGTGGTCCAGGTCGGCCCCGTGCTTCTTGAGCAGGTCCATCAAGTAGGTGGTCATGTCGGTGTCGGCAGCGTAGGCACTGCCCGCCGCACGCATGGCCTGGGCCGAGAGCAGCGAGTAGAGCTCGCGGTAGTAGATCACCACTTCGCGCATCATGGGCAGATGGTCTTCGTTGCCGTCGATGAGCTGCCGGATGCGTGAGGGATAATACATCGTCTCGTGCTTCAGCGTCGAGAGGCAGTTGTCGAGCACGTTGTTGCTCACGTGCAGCCGGTCGTCTTCCAGGTTCACCCGTCGCAGTTCGTCCTCGGCGAGCTCGAGCGATGTCTGCTGCAGGCGTTTGGCGTCGATGCTCTTCTGCAGGGCGTCCCTCACCTGCGTGACGATGCGGTTGAGGGCATCGAAGCGGTCGCTGTAGAGGCGAGGACCGTGGTTCCAGATGTTGTCGATCTGGCGTATCTTCTCGCCCGCCGTCTCGTCACTGAGCAGGATGTCGTTGACCTTGTAGACGCGCTCTATGCAGATGTGGTCGTAGAGCTTGTGGCGGTAGTAGAGCATGTAATAGGCGGGGAAGATGCAGAGCAGCAGTACGGCCAGCAATCCGATGGCCACGTTCTTGTTTGTCTCCGTCTTCTGCATCAGCCTGACGTAGTTGTCGAGGGTGTTGTCGGCGGTCGACAGATGGTAGAGCTGTACGTAGATGTCGTTGTTGTACTGATACAGCGTCCAGTCGTGCAAGGCGAGGGCAGCGACGGCACACTCGTTGCGCATGGAGAGGATGACCTTGTAGTCGACCTTTGCCTTATGGGCGAACCACTGCAGTTCGCCGACACGGCCGTTGCCGTTGATGTGCATGCGCCACAGGCTGTCGGGATAGAGGGCGGCGTATTGCTGATTGAGATATTTGCACACGCTGTCGCCCATTGCTATGGTGTGGGTGTAGTTGCCGGCCAGATTGCTCTGATAGCAACTGTCGGCGAAGGCCCGGGCCCGGCTGGCGCTGCTGGTGGTGGGCGTTGAAGCCTGAGCGCCCAGCGAACCGCCTATGAGCATGATGGCGACGATGACGCGCAGGATGCCCTTGGGCAGGCGGAAGCGGAAGGTGCTGCCCTTGCCCAGTTCGCTCTCGGCTGTGATGGCGCAGACATCGAAGATTCTGCTCACCTTGCGGTATTTGTCGATGATGCCCTTGCAGTTCATGAGGCCGAAGCCGTGAGAGCGCTGGGGGATGGCAACGCTAGAATCTCTTGCCTGGCTGTCGATGATGGGCTTGTGGTCGAAGATGTGGGCGGTCTGTTCCTCGGTCATGCCACGGCCGTTGTCGCTGACCGCCACCTCTACGTAGTCGGCGGCTTCTTTGGCGCTGATCCTCACGTGGCCGCCGCGGGGCGTAAACTTGCGGGCGTTGTCGGCGAGGGGGTTCACCATGAAGAGCGTCAGCGTCTTGTCGGCTTTCACGACAGCAGCGGTCGGCTCCACTTCGAGGCTGAGGCCCTTAAGCTGGAAGCCCATGCGCGACATCGACACGACATCAAATAACTGCTGCAGCGGGAAACTCTCAATATGGAGCGAGAGCTCTCCCTGCCTCATCTGTATCCACTGCGTGAGCAGGGCGTTGAGCTGATTGATTTCGTCGGTCAGTTCGGCCACGTAGTCATATTGTGCCTTGCGCTGCTCCGCGTTGCCCTTGTTTTCCATCAGTCGGTCCACCTCGTTGGAGATGCGGTCGATGAGCGGACGGATGCTGTTGACGAGATGAATCTTTGCCCGTTGCTCCATGTTTCTGCGACGGTCGGCCTGCAGGTGGAGTCGGGCCAGGGCTATCTGCTCGTTCACCTCTTCGTGTTTCTCCTCCTCAATCTTCAAGGTCTTGCGGTTGCGCTCGTTCCATTGCATGAGCGGCTTCAGCAGGTCGTCGGTCGAGAACCGGCGCTCGCTGCGACGGCGCATGAGACCGAAGGCATAGAGCAGTGTGCTGACGATGACAATCATCAGCACCACAGCCGCGAGCATGATGTTCAGCGTCTGCGAGGTGCGGTCCATTTGTCCGGCGCGGGCCTCGATGAGGCGGTCCTGGCGCGTCTGCTCCTGCAAGTCGAGATAGATGTTGCGGTTGTAGTCGCTCTTCTGTTTGTCGTCGATGGCCGAATAGGCGAGCGACAGCTGTTCGCGGATGGAAGCCACGAGGTCGGGCGCCCGCTGTATCACAGGGTTGCTCTCGAGGGCACGGTTGAGATAATAGATGGCGTCGTTGTAATCTTCCAGTTTCCAGTAGCACTGGGCCAGCGTACGGTAGCCGCCCGCAATCTGGTAGACGTCGCCATAGCGCCGGAAAATGTTGAGTGACCGCTGGGCCAGGTTGCCGGCCAGCAGCGAATCGGGCATATTGTCGGAGTTGACAAACTGCAGGGCACTGCGGTTGTCGCGGAAGAGTTGCGGTCCCGTCTTGGGGTCGGTCAGATGCTCGCTGATCGATTGCAGGCTGTTGGCCTCCCAATACGGATAGTTGCCATTGACGGAGATGAAATAGCAGTTCATCAGGAATTCCATTTCGTGCTGGGCAATCTCGCTCTGGTTGCCGTCGCGCAGCACGCCACCCGAACCGATATTATAATAGTAGTTGAGCAACTGTGCGGTGTCGGTGTTGATGACGCCCTGGGGGTCAATCTGGTAGAGAGCATCGTAGGACTCGTTTTTCAGTCCCATATAATATAGGTAGGTGGAGAGCACGATGTGGTATTCGCTGAAGGCGTAGATCATGCGCTTCTGCTCGTGGGCGTTGAGTTCGTCCTGTTCTTCCTCGATGCGCTTCAGCCGCCTCTGGGCCCGTTCGCGGAAGTCGTAGAAATCTTTGTTGCGCGACTGCCGCTGACAGAGTCGCATCAGCTGGATGTCGCTTACGAGGAGTTCCACCTCATTGTCGGTGGTCTTCGATACGCGCTGCAGCAGACTGTCGGCATGCTTATAGTCCATGTGGGCAATGTCGACAAAAGCCAGCGTGTTGAGCGCCTCGGCCTCGCCGCTGTCGTATCTGCGCTGGTGGGCGAGCACGAGTGCCTTCCCGGCCAGCGCCTTCGTCTTAGCCAGGTCGCGGTAACGTTCGGCATAGGCCGACGTGTTCAGTTTGTCCACCTCATCATCTTGGGAGGGCGAACAAGCCGAAAGCATCAGCACCGCCAGGGACAGTAAGCCCATCAGGAGCGCCATGTGTTTGCTGCAGAGTATCTTCTTTATGTTCAATTTCGTTTCAGGCCGGTCGCCGCATTGAGCGCTGAGGCTTAAAGCGGCCGTTTTCAAGCTTGATGCAAAAATACGCTTTTTCCTTGGTTTTTGGAAATAATTGACGGATTATCTTCTCCCCGTGTGATTGAAATAAGGTTAAGGCGGATGGGCCGGGCGCAGAATGACAGTGCCCCAATCGTGAAATCATATTGTGAAAACCGATAGCCGATGGAAGAAAACCCTTGTCATCCCGTCGTCTCCCAATTGTCAGACCGTCGTCTCTCAATTGTCAGACCGTCGTCTCTCAATTGTCAGACGACATGAACAATCGCTATTTGGAAGATGAATGCCTTGTATCAGTGCGGCCGAATGCGCTTGGTCGCAATTGTTTCAGATGGTTCTTGTGGGCTATACGATGCTGAAGGCTGATGAGAGCAGAATGTGCAGGGAGCCTGTAGCAATAGATTCTTGAAATTGAATTTTTGTTGGGTAGAAAACAAATAAATGGAGAAAGAATTGGAACTTGTTGTTTTTTATATTATCTTTGCTAATGTAATTATCAATATATTGATGATTACAACGAATACAGCGCTTAAATATCATTATTTTGAAACTTATAAAGTTATGTTAGATTTGTATGAATATTCAACTCCGGAATTGGTCCGCTTGCTTGGAAGCAGGTTTAAAGACTACCGTTTGCGGCGCAATCTCACACAGAAGGAGGTTGCTAAGCTGACGTGTGTTGGACTCACCACAATTCATAAGTTCGAGAGTGGCAGTGCCCGTAACCTTTCACTGGGAACATTTCTGCTTTTGCTCAAGGCGGTAGGCCGTATCAATGCCTTGGACGACCTGCTTCCCGACTTGCCGCCCTCCCCCTACCTAATGAAAAATGAAAAGACCGTGCAACGCATTAGACATCCTAAAAACACTTAGTTATGATTACTGTACTGAAAGTTATACTATGGGACAAAGAGATAGGCCGACTTGTATGGGATGCCCGCCGCAAGTTATCCTACTTCATCTACAATCCCAATTATGAGAAAACTGCATTAGATATTTCTCCTCTTGCAGCACCAATCTCTATATATAGGGAAATGCCTGTCTGGGGAGAAGAGGATAAAATTTATCAGCGGCTACCAGCCTTCATCGCCGACTCCTTGCCAGACTCTTGGGGAAATCAGCTTTTTGATCTATGGCGTCAGCAACACCATCTGTCCAATTCCGATATCAATTCACTCGACAAACTTTCGTTCATTGGTAAGCGGGGCATGGGTGCATTGGAATTTGAGCCAGAGGCATCAAGAGAACTTAGCCCAAAGAAAGTAGACATGGCCTCGCTAGCTGATCTTGCAGAACGCATCTTTTCTCAGAGAGAGAACGCACGCATTATGCCAGGTGAGTCTATCACTATGCAATCGTTGCTCACCGTTGGTACTTCGGCGGGAGGTAGACAGCCAAAAGCCATCTTGGCCATCAATAAGGAGAGTGGAGAGATACGTAGCGGTCAGATAAGCGGCTTGGAAGATTACGAATATTACTTGCTGAAGTTCGGTAATCCCGAATACTGTACAGCTGAGTTGGAGATGACATATTATGAGCTATCCCAAAAGGCCGGTATCCGAATGATGCCATCAAGATTATACACCGTCAATGGGAGGAAACACTTCATGACAATGCGATTTGATCGCGAGAGGGGCCAAAAACTGTTCACCCAGACCCTTGCCGCTCTCTGTCCTGGCGCTGATAGTTACGAGTTACTGATAACAGTCTGCCGCAAACTTCACTTGCCAGAGTCTGACTGTCAGGAAGTCTTCAGACGAATGGTGTTTAATATTCTCGCCAATAATACCGATGACCACAATAAGAACTTCTCCTTCATCATGGATGAAGAAGGCAAATGGACGCTTGCTCCTGCGTATGACCTGACCTATGTGGTGGGTTTGGGAGGTTATCTGCCTAATGAAGACCATTGTTTGTTCATGCGTGCTAAACTCTCCAACTTTAGCCGTGAGGACGCTCTGTCATTTGCCCGAGACAATGGTATTCGCAATCCCGAAGCTATCATCAGTGAAGTTGCAGTCGCATTGGGCGAATTTCGTGTGATTGCTGAGAAAAATGAGGTCACCCCACAGTGGATAGGACGTGTGGAATCAACCATAATCAATCATCTTAAAGAATGGGACGAGTATGAGACCCCTACAAAATCAATTTCCACAACAGTCAATGGTCATTTGGTATCGAATATAACGATCGAGCAGGCCTACAAAGGCAATTATCACTTGATGGCTAACATTGACGGCAAAGAACATAAATTTGTTATTGCAAAGAATAAGAGGGAATTCAAAGAAATAGAAAGAATCGGTGTTGCCAATGTCGCAGCCAGTCAACTAATAGCAATGGTAAGAAAGTATTTCTCTCCCTTCTTGTAAGAGGATCGCAGGATCTTTTGTGCAATCGTTTACATTCAGAATTTGTTGAATTGATTTATATCAATTACCACGAATAGACGAAAACCAAGTAATTTTGCATTGGTAGATAAAAGGAAGATTTTCGATAACCAAAAAACGACTTAAAAAAACTTTACGATAATGAAAAAGAATCTCAACGCAATGCTTGCAGCATTGGCATTTGTGCCTTGCACTGCTCTTGCCCAACAAGGTTGGCAGGACAACTATCAGGGCGTGATGCTGCAAGGTTTCTCGTGGGACAGCTATGTCGACACGCAGTGGTCAAACCTCGAGAGTCAGTCGGACGAACTCTCAAAATATTTCTCCCTCATCTGGGTGCCCCAGAGCGGCAACTGCAACTCTTCGTATAATGTGATGGGTTACACGCCGGTCTACTACTTCGACCAGAACTCTTCGTTCGGCACCGAAGCCCAGCTGCGTTTGATGATCAAGACGTTCAAGGCCAAGGGTACGGGCATCATCGCCGATGTCGTCATCAACCATCGCAACAACCTTGGCGTCAATGGTTCGTGGGTTGACTATCCCGCAGAGACCTACAAGGGCAAGACCTACCAGATGCAGTCCACCGACATCACCAGCAACGACGACGGTGGCGCCACGAAGACTTGGGCCGACGCCAACGGCTACACCCTCGGCAACACTGATGAGGGCGAGGACTGGAGCGGTTGCCGCGACCTCGACCACAAGAGCACCAACGTGCAGACCATCATCAAGGCCTACGAGGACTTCCTGCTCAACGACCTGGGCTACACGGGATTCCGCTACGATATGGTGAAAGGTTTTGCGGCCTCCCACATCAAGGACTACAACACGGCTTGCAACGTTCCCTTCTCGGTGGGTGAGAACTGGTCGGGCAACAGCACCATCTCCAACTGGATTGACAATACCGGCAAGACCTCGGCAGCCTTCGACTTCCAGTTCCGCTATGCTGTGCGCGACGCCATCAACCAGGGCAACTGGTCTCTGCTGGGAAGCAACCAGTATCTGGTCAACAACAACTACAACAGTGGCAGCTACCGTCGCTACGCCGTCACCTTCGTGGAGAACCACGATATGCAGGACCGCGGTACGACATCAGGCTATTCGCCCGACCCCATCCGCAAGGATACCCTGGCCGCCAATGCCTTCATGCTGGCCATGCCAGGTACACCCTGCGTATTCCTGACCCACTGGAAGGACTATAAGGCCGACATCAAGAGCATGATCAACGCCCGCAAGATCGCAGGCATCAGCAACACCAGCTCTTACATCAACATGCGCAGCGGCACCAGCCTCTACGCTGTCAGCACCGAAGGCAGCAATGCTCATCTGCTCGCTGCTGTCGGCAGTGGCGTGAAAGACTATGAGCCCAGCTCTACCTACGTGAAGATTCTCTCGGGCTACCACTACGCCTACTATCTCAACAAGGAGGCTGAGACTGCATGGGTGGCCGTTCCTTCTGGCACCTACAACGATGCCTTCACGGTGACGCTGCAGGCTGTGTCGAATGATGCCAACGCCAAACTCGTCTATACCACCGACGGTAGCACACCGACGGCAAGCAGCAAGCAGGTGAGCGACGGAACAAAGTTGACCATCAGCTCGAACGAGACCCTCACCGTAGGACTGCTCACCAATGGCACTGTGAAGGGCATCGTCAGCCGCGAATACGTCATCAAGCCCTTCGAGGCCCACACAGCGACGGTCTACTTGAAGGATCCTTCTTGGAGCGATGTGTATTTCTACGCTTGGGACAACACCAGCAGCCACAGCACACTGCTCGGCTCCTGGCCCGGCACAAAGATGACAGCGACGAAGTCTATCGACGGTTACAACTGGTACTATCATACGTTCGATGTTAACGCAGCTGACTATTCGTTCAACATCATCTTCGACCAGGGCAACGGTAAAGACCAGACGGTCGACATCGGTCCGATCACCGAGGATAAGTACTATGAGATTGCAGCAAAGAGCAATGGCAAGTACACAGTCAACGACCTCACGTCGACCGTGACGGGCATCAGCGATGTCACCTATACGAAGCCCGCAACAGCCACAGGATGGTACACCCTGCAGGGCGTGCGCATCAACAAGCCCGTACAGCATGGCATCTATATCCACAATGGAAGAAAAGTTATAGTTAAATAGTTTTTTTGAGTAGTAATTTTGGTATCGACAGAGGCCGCCCGCGAAGCGTCGCGTGGCGGCCTCGTCAGTTATAGGGGGAAGAAGATTAGACCTACAAAGACCCACCCCCCTTTCCCCCTCCCTACAAAGAGGCTGTAACAAAACTCTAAAATTGGCTTCCGTTAAAGGTACTTCGATTTTTTTTAGTTGCATTATGCTTGCTAAAGACATTACTCATTAAACAGATTGTCACTTTATTGTCGAATTTGAGAATTTTTTTGTGTAGGGAGGTTTGGCTAGTGAAGATCTCGGAGGTTTTGTTACA
>Ga0256404_1011001_pt1 | contig 12293 bp, 8 predicted proteins | sample RumenRJG_01DNA_FD_185990 | JGI IMG/M metagenome (GOLD analysis project Ga0256404, IMG submission 185990) | Bovine rumen microbial communities from Lethbridge, Alberta, Canada - RJG_01 | ecosystem: Host-associated > Mammals > Digestive system > Stomach > Rumen | place: Canada: Alberta | collected... | reverse complement strand
ACGCCCTGCAAGAGAGGGCGTGCCCCTGCGGAGAATACACCCGCCATTTTTCCGCAATCCGCCTGCAAAAAGGCGGATTGAATGGCTCTTGTTTAGGGGGCTTTCCGGTCGCCCCCTATGACCCCTTCGGGCACACACTACTACATAGTGCGAAACTCAATTCGGATTTACCGCAGTATGCATATCGTGCAACTGTGGATATTCTCTTGGGAGCGTTTTCTCTCAAACTCTTTTTCTGAACTCTCTAACACTTTTCAGTGACGGGAGCTTTGCCTCCCGTTGCTGAAAAGTCATTAAAAGGTTTAGGAAAAGGGCTTGGGGGACAACCCTTCTCCAAAAGGGTTTCCCCCAATTACACGGTGTACACACCGCGAAATACAAAGAACGGAGTGACAAAAATGAAACTCAGAAAGAAACTGCTATCGCTGCTGCTTTGTACCGCAATGCTGCTTTGCTCCTGCGCCGAGAGCAGCTCAAAAGCGGACACAGCATCAAGCTCGTCGCAAGCGCAGACCGAGCAGACCACGACCACCACACAGCAGACAAGCGAGCAGACCACCACTACGACCACCTCGCAGACCACAAGCTCAACAGCGGCGCAAACACCTGCACAGAACATTCCGCAGGGCATACCGATGTGGGAGGGCACCGATCCAAGCGGCAATAAGGTCACATTCATCGGCAGTATGCACGCCGCAAAGCAGGATCTCTACCCCCTGCCCGACAGGATAATGAACGCGTATAACTCCGCACAAGCGGTGGTTTTTGAGTGCGACACCGACGCTGTCGAAACAGATGACGGAATGCTTCAGGTGTATCAGCAGATGATATATCAGGACTCCACCAAGCTTAAAGATAAGCTCTCGCCCAAGGCTTACGAGATATTCAGCAAGCACATCACCGCCATGGGTTCGCCCGCAGATCTGTATGGCAACTTCAAGCCATGGGCAGCCTACGAACTGATAAACTCTCTTTGGCTGATAGACGGCGAGATATCCGTGTCAAACGGCCTTGATTATTATCTTCTGCATAAGACCAAACCAGACAAGAAAGAGCTCATCGAGCTTGAGTCAGCGCAGATGCAGATAGATATACTCTCCGGACAGACCGATGCGACATACGAAGCGCTTATCAAATCGACCGCAGAATATACAAAGCAGTCCGAGCAGGAGAAGCTTAAAAAGCTTTATGATATATGGCTCAGGGGCGACCTTGACGCAATGTTCACAATGGAGAAGGGCGCATCGGCGGAGGAGTATAAAAGGCTCGGCCTTACCGATGAAGAGGTATCTCTCATAGCCGCCTACAATAAGACCCTCAACGCCGACCGCAACATTGGTATGGCAGAAAAGCTAAAGGGTATCTTCCGAAGCGGCAAGAAAACGCTCGTGGTCATCGGCTCGGCGCACTTCCTCGGCGATAACGGCGTGATAGGCCTGCTTGAAAAGCAAGGCTATACCTTCAAGAGAATATGACCATTACCTAAAAAAACATCAGCCCTTGCGCAACTGCAAAGGCTGATTTTTTAACTTGTCTTTTCCAAAAACGCGAGATACTCATCCTCGGGCATAGGCTTTGCGTAGTAGTACCCCTGAATGAAATCGCACCCCTTGTCAATAAGCCACTGAGCCGTTTCCTTCGTTTCCACGCCCTCTGCGACGATCTCGATGCCGATAGACTTTATCATTCTTATCGTGTCGGCAAGCACGGCGCGCGTCTTGTCGTCCGAAAGCTCGCAGATAAGGCTCCTGTCGATCTTGATTATCTTTATCGGCTGGCTCATTATTCGGTGAAGATTTGAGTAACCCGTGCCGTAATCATCAATAGAGAACTCAATGCCCTCCGCGTGCAGCAGCGATACCGTCCTTTTAAGCACATCTTCAAGTATCGAAGATGCCGACTCCGTCAGCTCAAAGTTGACCGACTTGTTGGATACACCGAAATCCAGCAGCTTCTGCTTTATCTCATCCACAAAGCTGTCATTCATACACTGCATCGCGGAAATGTTTATCTCTATGTACTCTACTCCGTACGGGCGCGTTTTTTCGATAAACCCGAAAACGCTGTCTATAACGAATTCACCTATCTCGTAGATAGCGCCGCTTTTTTCAGCCGCAGGTATAAAGTCCGCAGGCGAGATAAAACCCACCTCATCGTCATTGAGCCTTATAAGCGCCTCAGCCGTCACGAACTTGTTGTCCTTGACGCTGTATATCGGCTGGTAGTACATCTGGAAGCTCTTGTTGTTGATAGCCTTTCTGATGTACCTGTCGATGTCAAAGCTCATCTTTATCTTTTCCTGCTGCGTAAGCTCGCCGTAAACAAACGAGCCTGCCGAAACGTTACTCTTTTCAAACGTGTCCACAAAGCTTATAACGCTCTCAAACGAGGGCAGGTCGGCAGGTATCGCGATATCGCACACCACGCATTCAAGCGACAGGTCGAAATTATCGGTGTGTATCTTCTCGCTCACCACCTCAAATATCTGCGCCGCCGCGTCCTTTGAGGCGTACCTGCTGTCGATGCTGACCGCGATAAGCCCGTAGTTGAGATAATAAGTGTCGCAGCTGACACCCTTGGGGACAAGCGCGCGCACCCTTGAATTTATCCTCGATACCAGCTCGCGCATTATAACATCGTGCATATTTATGCCGTACAGCTGTATCACCGAGCTGTCCGATATGACCTTGATAACGTAGATGTTGTATTTTTTCTCCGAAAGAAAAATGTTTTTCATATCTCCCCAGAAAGCCGCCATCGTCTTTGAACCCACCGCAAGATTGAGCATCTTTTCGGGTCTGATAACAAATATCAATATCGTCATCACCGCGATAGAGTACGCAAACATCTCCAGCAGGTGCCGCGGGAAGAAATACTGTATTATTACCGCCGCAAACGCGTACGGGTAAATGCTCAGAAGCGCTGCAATACTTGTCCTGTCCAGCACTCCCCTGAACCTTTTCAGGTAGAAGAAGGTGTGGATAGCGTAGAAAAATCCGACAATGTACGTTACAATAACATACTCGCCTCTCTGGTACTCGCCGTCAACTATCCTGAACACCGCGTGTGTCCACGGGTTTGAAAGCACGAGTGCAATGTTTATCGCATACGGCAGGCTGAACAGCAGCTTTGTGTACCTGTGCTGACCGATAAATTTGTAAAACGTTCCCGCGGAAAGACCTATAAAAATCGTAAACAAGGGCGCGATAGATGCGTGCAGTATAAAGTATACGAATGTGCCGCCCTCACGCAAAGCGTTTCTCACACCGGGGCTGAACGCAGTAAGCGGTGCCGCTGACAGCATATCGCACACGGTGTTTCCCAGCAGCAGTATAACAAATATCATAAACGTCCTGTGTACCGAGCCGTTGTACAGCTTTCGCAGAACTATCGACATCAGCATCAGCACAAGCATCAAAAATGAACAAATATCGTACTGGTAAAATGTCACTTACTATCCCTCCCTTCCGCGAAAAAACACTTCCAGATGATAATATTATACCATAGAATTGATGTTTGTTCAATATGGGGTGTGCAACTTTGCCCATTTATACTACTAAATCGGTACGGTATTGTGTAAAGTGCACAAGAATTCGTTTTTAAAATGCAACAAATTCTTGTATTTAAAAAAGACTGATAAAATGTGTTGACATAAAAGCACAAAACGAGTATAATATTGCTAAACAATACCAAGGAGAAAATCAAAAATGGATGTAAAAAAATGCTACCAAGCCTTCGGCGGTGACTATGAAGACGTCTCCGCACGCCTTGTAAGCGACGAGCGCATCGAGCGCTTTGTCAGAAAATTTGTCGAGCTTGACGACTGCGGGCAGATGCTCGCCGCACTTGAAAAAGCCGACTACCGCACCGCGTTCTTAAAAGCACACGACCTCAAAGGCACAAGCTCGAATATGGGCTTTACCGCGCTTTACGCATCAAGCTTTGAGCTTTGCGAGGCACTGCGCGCAGGTCAGCCGAGCCGTGATATAACCGCGCTCGTCGCTGCCGTAAAAAGCGACTGCGAAAGGATAGCACAGGCAGTAAAGGAGTCTGACAACTAAAAAGGGGGAAACGCTATGGCAAACCTGACATATCTGCATCTTGGCGAACATGGAACGTATATGGGCGCAGGCTTTGACTACGAATACACCTTTGAGGACGATAAGCATATGCTTTCCATCCGCACAGACGGCGTAACGGAAGATGACGCGCTCGTGCTTGAAACAGACGAGCAGTTCGCGCAAAAGCTTGCATCTGTCATCGAAAACTTCCGCGTAAGCAAATGGGACGGCTTTTCCAAAAGCGACAGCAACGTGCTTGACGGCGATTCGTTCGGCTTTTCCGCCCGTTTTGACGACAAAAGCTCTATCAGCGCACACGGCTATATGAAGTACCCCTCAAACTATACCGAGGTCAAGGGCGCGCTCGATGCGCTGTTTATGCCCCTTTACGAAAGCGTCCGCCCGAATAAGCGAAAGGTCATGACAGCCTACTTTGAGCAGGTGATACTGAAAGATACCGCGCGCCTTGAAAACCAGGAGGTGCACTACCCCTACATCGCCAAGGGCGGCAATATGTTCAGCCTCGGCAGGTGCGATTGTACGGGCGGCGCAGCGTGGTGTCCCGTCTACACGGACGAAAACCAGCCCGAGTATATGCTCGTTATCCTTCTTAACGAGGCAGATGAAAAATGGGTGCTTTCCTGCCGGGTTTACCGCGTCACCGATGACGGCGAGGTACACCCCTGGGGCGAAGCCGAGATTGATCCCGCATTCTTCTGCTCCGATAAGCTCTACGGCCATATCTTCACCCGTTTCAGCAGCGACCGGCTCCTGCTCGGCGTTTTCACGCAGAAAAGCTTCACCGCCGCAGGCAAGGATACAAAGTATTATATCGACCTTTACGACATCAAGGATAAGCTCACTCCCCTTGCGAATAAAATGGTGCAGGGGCCTGCCTATGATAAAGAATACTGGACGCTCGACAAGCTTGCAGACTTTATCGAAACCGCGCAAGAGTACGGCTTCACCCAGTCATTAAAGTATTGGGAGGAAAGACCGAGCGACCCCGTCCTTGCAAGCGGCTTAAAAGACAACACCAACCACAGATTTGATTTTATCCTCTCCAACAACCACAACAGAGATTTTTACAACACCCTCATCAACACCCCCGAGGGTCAGCCTGTCGGCGAGTACCTCGTCAAAGGCAAGCTGTATTTTCATTAACACAAAAAAGCCCTTTCGGATATTACTCCGAAAGGGTCTTGTTATTATTATCATGATGCAAGGTTGAAAACGCCTATAAGCAGCACCCAGCTGAGCGTGTAGTAGGTCACCACAGCCACAAGGTCGTTTATCGTCGTGATAAGCGGGCCCGAAGCTACCGCAGGGTCTATCTTTATCTTCTTGAAGAACATCGGTATAAGCGTGCCGACCGCGCTTGAAATAAGCATCGCCACCAGCATCGAAGCGCCTATGCAGCCCGATACCAGATACGCGAACCCAAGCGTCTTGTGCTTGAACAGCCAGATGTACATTCCCACAAACACAAATGAAAGCAGTCCCAGCAGCAGTCCGTTGCAGAAGCCTACCCGCATCTCCTTGCCGACAAGGTGTACCTTTTGCTTTGATGTGAGGTTTTCGTCCATCAGCACCCTTATCGTAACAGCCAGCGACTGCGTGCCCACGTTACCTGCCATATCAAGTATCAGCGACTGGAACGCCATTATTATCGTCAGCTGCGATATGACCTTCTCGTACACACCCACAACGCCCGAGACCAGCATACCCAGTCCCAGCAGTATCAGCAGCCACGGTATTCTCTTTTTGATCGACTGCGAGAGCTTCTCGTTCAGATCCTCCTCCGCGGTAAGACCTGCCAGCTTTGCGTAGTCATCACCCATCTCGTCATCGACAGCCTCGATGATATTCTGCGATGTGATAACGCCCAGCAGCCTGTTTGAATTATCAAGCACAGGTATCGAGTTCTCCGAGTAGTCCTTCAGCCTTTCGATACAGTCCTCAACATTCTCGCTGCCGTAAACATACGGGAATGACGTAACTATCAGATCGTCAAGCTTTGTGTCCTTGCGCGCTATGATAAGCTCCTTGAGGTCAATAGCGCCGTAGAACAGATCGTTTTCGTCTACCACGAATATCGTGGATATATTGTCATTGTCCGCCGCCTGCCTGACAAGCTCCTGCATAGCCTGGGGAACGGTGATGTTCTCTCTTATGCAGATGTAGTTGGCAGTCATACGGCTTCCTATCTCGTCCTCGTCAAACGAGCTTATCAGCCTGATCTCCTTTTGTACGTCAGGCGCGGTCATATCGACCAGCAGCTCACGCTTTTCCTTTGACATCAGCCTGAGGATATTCGCCGCCGTGTCAGTCTCAAGCTGCGATACGATGTCAGCCGCCTTTTTGACGGTTATCTCGTTCATATAGGTGCTTGCATCGTCTTCCTCTGTATGCTCAAAGATCTCTGCGATCATCTCGGCATCAAGGATACGCCACAGCTTGACTCTCTCCTCCTGCGTCAGCGTCGGCAGGACCTCGGCAATATCGTTCTCGTGGTAATCCTCCAGCCTGTTTTTCATCGCCTTGGGAGAAATGCCGCTTCTGATTATCGAGATTATATCACCCTCGTAATCAGGCATCTCCGCAGGCTCGTCATTATCCTTTTCGGTCACATCAAGTTCGGTGTCATCGACTTTCCCGACTCTCTCCTCTTCCAAAGCCATCTTATCCCTCCGTTCAAGAATTTGCTGCAATATCGGAGTTAACGGTCATTGGCTATAAGACAAAAAAATCCCGTCAGCACAGGCTTGACAGGAAAAATCGCATATCAATACAAGCTCACAGCACCAAGTGAACAACAGCTCCCTCTTGTGCAGCAGCTACCCTGCTATGCTCTTTTTGCCGCCATCGCCCGCAACTATCACTGTTGGTCACTCAGATCACCTCACTTGTATACAAATCTCTTTATTTATTATACCACCATTCTATGCCCGTGTCAACAATTTTGTTCCCACTTGCGCTTGATTTTTCCGATCGGGTGATTTGTAAAAAATAGTGTTTAATTTTGTCAAAGCCCTTGAAAATTGTTAGCTGTTGTAGTATAATGGTCTTGGTATAAGTTTCATTATCAAACAATAAGCGGGGTGAAGAAATGGACCACGGCGAGAATGATATAAACAACAACCTCAAAGATCACGAAATAGTGACCTTCTCGCGCCTTGCGCTTTCACTTGCGAACGACTACGAGAGCATCTACTACATAAATGCAAAGGACGACAGCTACGTTGAGTACGGCGCATCAGGCGAGGATAAAAACCTCACCGTCCTCTCGCTCGGTGACGATTTCTTCAAGGACGTTACCTTCAATGTCCCGCGCGTTGTTTACGAAGATGACAGAGAGGATTTTCTCAAAGCCTTTGAAAAAAAGAACATGTTCTCACAGCTTGAGGGCGGAAGATCTTTTATGCACAATTACAGACTTGTTATGCAGGGCAAGATCGTGTACTACCAGCTCAAAGCTATCCGCGGCAGCGGTATAGACAGCGGCTTTATCATCGTCGGCGTAAAGAATGTCGATGCGCAGGTAAGGCGCGAGCTTATAGCGGCGGCTGAAAGCAGGATATACGGCGAAATATCCATGGCACTTTCCAGCAGATACGAGGTCATCTACTACATAGATGCCCAGACCAACAGGTATACCGAGTATTCATCAAGCAATAACTACGCAAAGCTTGGCATAAAAAAGCAGGGCGAGGATTTCTTTACCGCAGCAGTTGATGATATCGACCGCTATATCGATCCCGAGGACCGCGAGCGCACAAGGCAGATGATGAATAAGCAAAACCTGCTTGAAGCACTCAACCGAACAGGCGCAGTGTCCTTTACCTACCGCCAGCTGCTTGACGGCAGATCACAGTATGTAACTATGACCGTCGTTCGCCCGATGAATGACGCAAACAGAATAATCATCGGCGTTATGAATGTCGATTCGCAGATACGGCGCGAAAAAGCAGCCCGTGAGGAAAGCGAGACCTACGGACAGATAATCAATGCCCTCGCAAAACAATACGAGGTCATCTACTACGTCAATCTCGATAACGATCACTATCAGGAGTTCAGTGCGAGCGATAAGTATGCAAGGCTGAAGATAGGCGAGGTCGGTGAGAACTTTTTCGCCGATACCCAGCGCAATATGAAGCGCGATATATATGCCGAGGACTATCCCATTATGGCAAAGGCTATGGAGAAACAGCAGTTTATCTCCGACCTTGAGCAAACAGGCTCGACCTCCATCACCTACCGCCTTATGCTTGAGGGCAGACCGCAGTATGTCACCCTTATCGCCATTCGTCCGCAAGAGGACAGCCGTCACGTTATCGTCGCTGTATCCAATATTGACGCGGCAAAGCAAAGGGAAATGGAGTTCAGAGCAGCCCTTGGCACCGCTATGGACCTTGCAAATAAAGACGCGCTCACCAAGGTCAAGAACAAGCACGCCTATACCCAGGCGGTCAAGGAGCTTGAAGAGAAAGCTCTCTCGTGCGATGCCAAGTACGCCATTGTCGTTATGGACATCAACGGCTTGAAGCACATCAACGATACACAGGGACACCACGCAGGCGACGAGTACATCAAGGCATCGAGCCATATAATCTGTACCGTTTTCAAGCACAGCCCCGTTTTCCGTATAGGCGGTGACGAGTTCGCCGTGCTGCTTACAGGACACGACTTTGACGAGCGTGAGCATCTTCTTGAGCGCTTTAATGATATAGTCACCAGCAACGCAAAAAAAGGCCTTGCAAACCTCGCGTTCGGTATGGCGACCTACGATAAGGATCTTGACAGCAGTATCGAAGCCGTCTTTGAACGCGCCGATAAAGCTATGTACGAGAATAAAAAGCAGTTCAAAGCAATGTTTTGAACACATAATTTCTACACGGAGGATAAGTAAATGAGCGTGACCCTGCGCTATACAGATAATAATTTTGAGGAAAAGACCAAAACGTTTGACCTCGGCGGCGGTACGGAAATAAATACATTCCTCGCAGGCCTGCAAAACGTTTCGTATTTTCATAATACCACCAATATGATCTGGCGCATACACGGCACAAAGGACGGCGGCGATATGATCCTTGGCTACTTTGTGACCGACAGGAACAAGCATCACAGGTATGCTACCCAGCACGATACGCTCCAGCTCGCGCAGCTTCAGGGCGAGCTTTATGCAACAGGCGAAAAGTTCGACAGCCTCAATGTCGATTCGCTGGACTTCCTCAAAATGTTCAACAGTATCAAAGAAAGCGACCAGCGCGTGTATAAAAAACCGCAAAAAGAGATAAAAAAGCTCGACCGCATAATCTCCGAAAAAGTGCGCTTCGGCTGCGGATACAGAGTCATAGGCGGCAAAAAACAGTATTACGCCTGGCACGGCCTGCCAAACAGAAATGATGACTATATCACCACCGCCGAGATAAGCGAAGCAGAGTACCGTATGATAGAGTCCGAGTACCCCAGCTTTATCGAAGCCACCAAGGAACAGGCTGCCCTGTTCAGAAAAAAATACGTCCACGCCCATAAGGTCCTGCTCGAGGGCTGGAACGAGTTGATATGACGATATGATAATGATGATATGACAAAAGCCCGAATACCTATTCGGGCTTTTTCGTTTGCGCTCAAAACTTTGTTCTGCGACGTTTCACTATCATATTAAGGCGGATTTGCTTTTTTAAGGGGGAAACCTATAGGGAAGACAAGTGGGGTTGCCTTACGGCGAAGGCGGGCGAACTTTTCTTCCCTACGGTTTCCCCCTTAAGATTCCCCTTCCCTTCACCTATCTTTTTTCGCGCCGCCATCTCAATCCGTAGTGCAGCAGGCAGCAGAGCGCAACACGCAGCTCGACCGGGCTCGCTGCTACACCAAAAGCGGTGACTGCTACTGCCGTGGCAGCCGCTTTGTATGCGAAAACATATCAAGTTAGTGTTTACCGCAGTATGCATATCGTGTAGCTGTGGGTATTCTCTTGGGAGCGTTTTCTCTCAAACTCTTTTTCTGAACTCTACTACTTTTTCGGGATAAGGTGTCGCAGACACCTTGTGCCGAAAAAGCAATAAAAGGTTTAGGAAAGGGGCTTGGGGGACAACCCTTCTCCAAAAGGGTTTCCCCCAATTACGCGGTGTACACACCGCGGCAAATACTGATTTGTCTTACCCGCTTGTCAGCATTTCGTAGGTAACGCCGTACTTTTGGGCAATATCGCGCGCATACGACATCCCCTCGGGGGCAGCGACCTCCACCTTAAAGGAGCGTTTTCCGCCATCGCTTTTAACGACCAGCGATGCAGCCTTTGCGCCGACTGTCTGCGCATTCATATCATCAACATCAGCAGCAAGCTTGTGCATATGCGTGTTGTAAATAGTCCGCACCTGCTTTTTGAGGATAGCCCTCACCGAGTCGCGCGCGATGAAATATCCCTCCTCGAAAGAGGTCGTCGAGAACGACTCGTTCAGAAGCAGCAGACTGTCTGCCGTGCAGTCAGCGTACAGCTGCTTGAAGCGCACGCACTCCTCACCGAGCCTTCCCAGGTCAATAGTCTTGTCCTCGTCAGCAGGGAAATGCGTGTAAATGCAGTCCACAGGCGCGTATTCAAACAACTTCGCCGCAACGCTGATGCCGCCCTGCGCCAGCGCAAAAAGCAGCCCGACCGCCTGCGTCACAGTCGTCTTTCCTCCCCTGTTTGCACCCGTGAGAATGTACACGGTATGCTCGCTGTCAAAATCCAGATCGTTAAAAACGATGTCCGACGCATTTTCGACCGACAGCGCCAGACGCAGATTGTAAAAATCACGCGCCTGCATCGTCCGCTCGCCGCTGACAGCCTTCGCCTGACTGAACACGAACCCTGCCGCGCTGTACTTCTCGATAAACTCCGCAAACCTGATGTAATATGTAAACTCGGGAATAAGCCGCGAAATGTTTATAACCGCCACATCAACATACTTTGAAAGCGTGTCGCTCAGCCGCTTTACCAGCGTGTCGAGCATCTTGTTCATCACCTTTTCAAGGTAGAATGTCGAGCTGTTCATCGCGTCGTCCTCGGGCATATTCACGATAGTCTGCCGCACCTTTGCATCAACAAATCCGCCCGATGACTGCATCGCCAGAAAGCCCATGCCCTTTTGGAAGATCGCCCCCGGCGAGCCGTTTGCCGCGCGGTCGACCTCATGGTAGCGCATATCACCGTTCCATTCGTTGTCCTCTTTTATGCCGCCCTTTGAAGCAAGTGCATCAGCAAAGTTCCCGACTATGCCCGACTTTTTGAACGGCTTGCTGTTGACCGAGATAAGCCCCATGCTCGTTGCCTCAAAGCGATCGTTAACGTTCACGCCGATCGTCACGCTGCGTATCTCCGATGCCTTGAGCTTGAGCTCGCCTATGTCCTTTCGCATCTGCGCAAAGCAGGAGTCCTCGTAAATGCCGTTGATATACTCGCGGAAGCGTATAAGCCCCTGCGATCTTATCCCCTCGTCACCAAGACACTCGCGCATCGCCTCAACGCATTTTATGTAATCGTCCAGCTCGTCAAGGCGGTGCAGCAGATACCAAATCCCCAGCTTTTCCTCCGTCTTTTTTGCCAGCGACCCAAAGCTTTTCATAAATTCGAGCCTCTCAAACAGCTCTGTTATTTTCTTTCGCAGCTGCGGCAGATCAAGAATATCCGCAAAAACCTCCTGCCGAAAACGCGCAGTTTCAACATCTGCGGTCATGTTCGAGATTATCCCCGAGATGTATTTCTGCTCCTTTGCATCGCTTGTAAGCGCCTTGCAAACGCTGTCAAGCCCGAGATCGTGAAAAGCGCTTTCCGACATCTGCGTAAACACCGCATCACTCTTTGGGAAAAGAATGCTTATACCCTTGCTGCCCATATTCCGGCCTCCCTTTTAATTCTATGATTATATTATATAGATTTTGCCGCCCTTTGTCAACCGCCCGCAGCGCGCTGTACCCGACTTTTTATGCTCTTTTGTGCCGTGCTTGATGATCCGCAATATGTGACAACCATATCTTGTTGTCGTACATATTGCCACAACAATATGTAGATGTCATAATATAAAAAAGCACGGTACAGGCTGCCCCATACCGTGCTATGAATATCACACCCTCTGCGCCTCGCCGCCGTTCATATGCGAGCTTTTGCGCAGGAACAGCGCGTAGTCCGCCAGAACTATCGCCGCGCAGACAGTCCAGATCACAGGCTCAACGATGCAGACCCCAAAG
>Ga0256404_1010999_pt1 | contig 12294 bp, 6 predicted proteins | sample RumenRJG_01DNA_FD_185990 | JGI IMG/M metagenome (GOLD analysis project Ga0256404, IMG submission 185990) | Bovine rumen microbial communities from Lethbridge, Alberta, Canada - RJG_01 | ecosystem: Host-associated > Mammals > Digestive system > Stomach > Rumen | place: Canada: Alberta | collected... | reverse complement strand
TGGAATGTCTGCCTGATGAGGCAGCAGCGAGACTGTGTCATGATACCATTATACGATGACAGACAACGAGATCATATTGGAAGCTGCGCCCCATCAGAAGGTATTTATTTGCAATTTATAGACGATTATGAGAATAAAGAAAGACTTTGTGCTGCGCGAGGTGTGCGGCGAGAGTGTGATTATGGGTGAAGGCCTCAAAGCCATTGATTTCAGGAAGTTGCTGGCCTTGAACAAAAGTGCCGCGTGGATATGGAAAGAGGCGCAGGCACAGGGCGACTTCACCGTAGAATCCCTGACCGAAAGGCTCTGCGAGGAATACGACGTGACAACTGAAGAAGCCCGTTCCTGCGTGACGGATCTTCTTGATAAGTTAGACAAAGAGGGCGTGATTGAAATTAAGTGAAACAGGTACCTGGTACCTGTTTCACTACCCAATTTGTAAAGCCGTACATCAAATGTGCGGCTTTGGTTTTATCTAAAACTATTCATCATCATTTTCAGTCACCCTTTTTGAAGAAAAATTCACCCTATATAGCTGAAATCATGAATTCACTCGAGTGAAGATTTTGGGGGTATGAATACATTAAACATGAAACATGAAACATGAAACATTAAAATTCTAAACCATGAAGAACAAGACATTTTGGAAATTTGCAATTCAAACAGCCATTAGTGTGCTGTCAGCCATCGCAACGGCACTCGGAGTAACCTCGTGCATGTGAACATTAAACATTAAAAAATCGGCTCCTGAAGCGGAATGCTTCGGGAGCCGTTATTGTTTTGTCGGAAAGAACCGGGTTAGTAGGCCACGAAACCGCCGTTGGGCTGCATGGTGATCTTTGCCTTGCCCTTCTTCAGTTTCAGGGGACTGATGGCGATGCCGGTGACGGCGCCCTTCTTGTCGACCTGGTCACAGAACTGGCGGGTGACATCGAAGTCATCGAGGTCGAGGGTCAGTGTGAGGGGCTCCTTCAGGGCATTCAGACCAGCCACATACCACTGGTCGCCATGACGGCGGGCCAGCACGACATATTTGCCGGGATAGCCATCCACATAGCGGGTCTCGTCCCACGTGGTGGGGATAGCCTTGAGGAAATCCAGTTCGGCCTGAGGCAGCTCCTGCAGGTTATTGGGCTGCATGGCGATACACTGGATAGCCGTCTGGTTGGTGAAGGCCGAGGCAATCTCGAAGGCATCGGTGGTCTTACGCGTATGGCGCGTCTTATTGTCCTTCGACATATACTTATTCATGATGACACCACCCCAGTCCATCGTGGCCACCGCATTACGGCAGAAAGGATGCATGGTGAGGTCGAAGGGCTGACGCACGGCAGCACCCTCGTTGAAATACACATTCTCACTGGCCAGCACAGCCTCAGAGGCCACGAAGTTGGGATACATGCGCTCCCAGCCGCGAGGCAGGGTGCAGCCATGGAAGATACACTGGATGCCGTAGCGGTTGGCATCGAAGAGGATATCCTCGTAGAGCTTCATCGTCTCCTGCTTGTCGCCACCGAAGAAATCGACCTTGATACCCTTCACGCCGATGCTCTGGAGCCAGGCCATCTCGCGCTCACGTGCCATGCTGGTGTTCAGACAGTCGCGTGGCGTCTGCGGTGCATCGTTCTCGAAGCCGTTGGAGTTGTACCACAGCATCAGCGACACACCCTTTGACTGCGCATACTTAGACAGTTCAGCCATGCGCTCACGACCGATGTTCTGGTCCCACCAGTTGTCCACCAGGCAGAACTCATAACCCATCTCAGAAGCCAGGTCGATGAACTTCACCTGATCGTCGTAGTTGATGGAGTTATCCTGCCAGATCAGCCATGACCAGGTGTAGCGGCCGTAGGAGGGTTTGAGGTTGGAGGTTGGAGGTTTGAGGTTGGAGGTTTGAGGTTGGAGGTTGGAGGTTTGAGGTTGGAGGTTGGAGGTTTGAGATTTATTATCGCCAGGGGCACAGGCGGCACAGTCGGCACTTTCCTGGAACTCCTCCAGATTCTCCATGGTGCCGAAAGAGTAGCGGGGTGCTACCACATCATAGGCGATAGTAGTCTCGACGATAGGCGCCAGCGTGTTGCCCACGGTGATAGTACGCCAGGGCGTCTTGCCAGGCAGGGCGATACCCGCCGTGGTGGTGCCGATGCCATTGTTCTCGCCAGCCATGGGGAAAGCAATGGTGTAAGGATAATCAGAGAGGTGAGAGCCGCAATACTGACTGCTGACACCCGTCTCAGAGATGAGCACCCAGCCACCCGGCTCTGTGGCCTGCGACTTCGTGGCAGGCAGCTTAAACAGGCAGGGGAACGTGTAGCCCTCGCCATACTGCGAACGGGCCGTCATGGGCATGTCGGCCTTGTATTCCTCCTCGTAACTGGGTTTGGTGCGCTCCCATCCCACCATCGCCTTGCTCTGAGGCGTGAGGAACGTGGTGGTGCCATCGGGCAGGACGAAGCCCGTGGACTCATGCTGAATCACGGCACTCTTGGGGTTGTCATCCTTCTGACGAGGGATATGATAGCGGAAAGCCACGTCGTTGTTGCTCACAGAGAACTCCACCGTGATCTTCTGACCGGCTGCATTCTTGAAACTGACAAACAACTGGGCAGCCACGTAGTGCATCCACGAACGCTTCGTCTGATGCATCTGATAGAGACGGTCAGCACCGCCCATCCTGGACGTGGTGATTCGGAGCTTCTGGGTGAAGTCACCGAAGTCGGCCTTGAATCCCAGTGGCGAGGGCAGCAACACCTGTCGGCCGTCGTACTTGACGGCATAAGTAGCACAGGGGCCGTCGTCACTCACCTTTACCACCAGTTTCCCGTCGGGCGAGGAGATGGCATCCTCACGAGCCGAAGCAGTTAAAGGTAAGAAAGTAAAAAGGTAAAAAGGTAAGACACCCATTACCGCCTTTCTTACCAATGATAATTTCATCTGTTTCTTCATTTTATTTCTTTTTTAGGAGTTAGACGTTAGTTTTTTAAGATTCCAAAAACTGTCTTCGCAATCTGCGCATCGCCAGCCTCGGTGGGATGGATGCCGTCGGACTGCATAGCCTTACCATCTGCATTCTTGAAAATGCTGTGCAGGTCTATCACCTCCAGATGCTCGTCCTGTGCCACCTTGTTGATGATAGGAATAATCTGATTGACGATGACAGAATCGCTGATATTCCATGAAGGCTTGTAGGCAGGGATTGGCGTGCAGAGGATGATGCGCGGCTTGGCAGAGCGCTGCATCTTCTTCGTGGGCTTGCCCTTCTTGTTGAGCACAGGCACCTTGGGGTTCAACTGGTCTATCATGGCACGCAGGTCGGCCTCGAACTCATCAGCATGCTGCCAGTTCTCAGGCTTCGAGTCGTTGGTGCCCAGTTTGATAATCACCACATCGGCCTTGAACGCCACCGCATCACGCCATGCCTGTTCGTTCCAGATAGGCTGGTCGCCCTTCTTCAGGAGCGTGCGGGCACTGCGTCCGTAGTTCTTCACCACATAGTCGCTGCCCAACAGCTTCTGCAACTGTCCGGGCCATGCCTTCACATCGCTCATATCGATGCCGTGGCCATCGGTGATACTGTTGCCGATACAAGCCACGCGCACAGCATCACGACGAGGCGCCTTGTGGCAGTTGAGCCAGGCGGTGAGGTCGCTCAGCATCTGGTCGTGGAAAGGCCAGGAAGAACGGAAGCCGAAGCCGTGGCCCCCACTGGGATAGACATGCAGCGTACAGTCGTTGCCCATACGGCGCATAGCCGAATAATAGGCCACGCCATTGGTCACAGGCGGCACCACACCGTCGTCGTTGGCCGTGAGAATGATGGCAGGAGGCGTCAGATGGCGCACCACCGCATTCTGGTTGGAGAACAGGCGCACCAGTCGCTCGTCCTTCTGTCCGTCCTTGCCCAGGAAGTTCACACACGAGCCCTTATGACTCTCGCGCTCGTTCATCGAGATGACAGGATAGAAGAGGATAGAGAAATTTGGACGACAGTCGTACTCGCTATGCGTAGACACGGTAGAGGCCAGATGACCGCCAGCCGAGAAACCCATAATACCCACATCCTCAGGATTGATGCCCCATACCTGGGCAGAGTCCCTCACGGTGCGGATAGCCTGCTGGGCGTCGCCCATAGGGATAGAGCGGTCGCCATTGGGCATGCGATAGGTGAGCACGAAGAAGGCGATGCCCTGACGGTTGAAATACTCAGCCCAGTCGTGCCCCTCGTGCTGGGTAGCCAGGTGGCTATAGCCGCCACCAGGACAGTCCACAATGGCGCGTCCTGAAGGTGTCTCTGGCAGATAGCCCACCATATTGGCCTTGCCGTCGGGGGTGATATTCACTGTGATTTTCCGTGCTGTCTGTGCCTGAAGGGTCAGTGCCAGCAGCAACAATCCAAAAGAAACAATCTTTCGCATCTTAGTCTACGTTTTAAGTTTTCTGTCGCAAAGGTACGAAAAAAAAGTAGAACCACAAAAAAAAGGCCCCCGAATCACTTCAGGAGCCTTTGTTTGTAACCACTGTTACACCTTGTAAACCAAATATTCTTTTATAAATATGAATCTTATTTATACGGCAGGTAACAGTTCTGCGTGGTGATACCAGGGGCATTGTTCTGCAGTTTGGTGCTGAGCCACTTGTCACCGAAGTTACCACCATAGAGGCCCGACTGGTTCTTGTGGAGAGCCAGACGGCGCAGGTCTGAGAAGCGGGTGCCCTCAAAAGCAAACTCCATGGCATACTCATCGCAGAGCAGGTCTTCCATTGCATTGATATAGTCGTCCTTAGTATAAGTAGTCAGACCGAGACTGAACTTACTGTTGATATCAGCCAACTTAGCAGCGAGGACATTACTGTAGCGATAAGTAGAATAGAGATCTTCCACAGCACCGGCGCCATGCATGTGGATACCCACGAACGATTTCTGCGCACCGTTTCTGAAAATCTCAGAGTTTTCCTGAGCCAGGAAAGGCAACTTCGTGGTCAGCAGTTCGTAAGACTCAGGCGTCAGGTAATACTTGTCATCCAGGTGCGACTGGGTCATATCGAGCACCTTATTGCCGTCGCCATCCAGAGAGTCGTTGCCCTCAGCATCCTTCAGATAAACCTCCAGATAACGATAGTTGGGCAGTTCGGTGTGCAGACCGTTCTTCAGCACGGCGAAGGCTGCATCAGGATAGCCCATGCGGTTGATAGCCTCGGCCAGGTGGAGCCACACCGTGGCGTTACGATACAGATAGACATAAGCCGTAGAGGGCTTGTAGGTATAGACGTAGGTGGAGTCGGCACCAACACCCTGACAGATGCTCTCGGCACGGGCATCACCCACAGCCACATTCTTCACAATCCAGTTGAAAGGCGTCACCTTTACCTGCTCAGTATAGTAATAATACTGGGCACGACGGGCTGAATCGCAGTAGGCCTGTGAGGGCACAATCTGGATATCCTCGGTCTTGGGACAATCAAAGATACTCTCCATAGGATCGTTCACATCTACTGTAGATGTTCTCTCGGTACCATAGTAATTATAACCGTAAGAGGCAGGGATATCAGTCGTCTTACCCATGGTGTAGTTCACGGCCATGGGGATATAAGAGATCACATCGCCAGGTGTGGCCGTATGTGTAAACGAGTTTTCCCAAATAGGCGTATTATTAAACAGGGATGAATTCTTTCCGTCGTTAAAGTCGGCTGGCCACTCAGTGAAGTTCTTGAAGATAGGACTGTAGCGGCTGTAGTTAGGCGACATATAGTTGTTGTAGTTTACAGAGATATTGGAAGTATTCAACTGTCCCTCGTAGCGCAGGTACTGATAGTAGCAGGTGGCTGCTTTCTCGTACTCACCCAGTTCCAGGTAGATATCTCCCAGCACCACGTTGAAGGGCACGAAGCACTTCTTTGGTGATAAGAATTTCTCGCCTCCGCCCCAGTTGAGCATACCTGCAGAACGTCCCGAACCAGTAGACTTGTTGAAGGTGGGCACGGCCAACTGCTCGTCGGTATAGCGGGCCTTCAACTCCTCCATCATCTTAGCCTCCTCAGTCAGGATAGTGCGATAGTCGGTCATCTGCGTATTAGCATTAATCTGACCGATGGTGGTGACAGGGTCGGTGACATAAGGCACCTGACCATACTGACGAGTCAGTTGCAGGTAGGTCCAAGCGCGGAAAGATGCCACAGCGGCATACTCGTTGCACACCACATTACGGGCACCTGTGGCCAATGTGGTATCACGATGAGCCAGATAATAGTTACAGTTGTTGATTACCTTATAATAAAGGTACACACTGTCGTACTTATTCGTGGCATCGGCCGTAAACGATGCCAGGTTGCGCAGGTGAGTGGTAGCCTTGGAAGTGGGGCTCACCAGATCACCACGCATCTCGTTCTGATAGTAATACTGATCGGCCAGTTCCTGCATGGCCTGCATGATGCCATAGGCATAGAATACAGAGTCTGTCTTCTGGTCGAGGGCAGGGTCGAACAACTGGCGTGAGCTGTCTGACTCAAGCATATCTGAGCAAGAGGCCAAGCCACAAATCATGCAGATGCCGCCGATGAAATATTTTGCTTTGGTAATCATAATTATCAATTTTCAATTATCAATTGTCCATTATAAGTTTATCTTCACACCCATAGAGAAGATGCGTCCCTGGGCGATGGTGCCGCAGTCGATGCCTTGGTAGAGTTGATTATTGCCAGCAGCAAACTCAGGATCGCTACCTGTATACTTCGTCAAAGTGAAGAGGTTACGGCCTTCGGCCCATACAGAGATACCCTGGAGCCATGACTGCCAAGCCTCGGGCATAGGCACCTGATAAGTCAGCATCACACTCTTCATACGCAGATAAGAGCCATCCTCAATCCAACGGTCAGAGAAGCGGTTGTTGCCCATGGGGTCGCCATAGTTCAGACGAGGCAGAGAGGTCTGCTGACCCTCGTAACGCCAGTGGGCAATCTCGGCCACCTGCTGGTTGTAGAGCGTAGAACCACTATTCAGGATAGAGCGCTGATAGTTGTACACATCATTACCCAGACTGTAGTTGAAGGTCATGCCCAGTGTGAAACGCTTCCAGTTGAGGTTAAGGAAGATATTTCCGTAGATATCGGGATTGGGATCGCCGATAATGGTCTTGTCGCGCTCGTCAATCTGGTGGTCATCGTTCAGGTCATCGAAGATCACGTCGCCAGCCTGGAAATACTGCTTGGCACCAGTCTCGTCAACCAGATAGAGGGCTGCAGCCTGTGCATCGGCAGTAGTAGAGAACACGCCCTTGGTCTTGTAACCATAGAACACGCCCACGGGGTTGCCTACAGAGGTCAGGATATTGTCGGTGCCATAGATAGAAGAGGTGTAGTTGCCATTGGCCAGGGCCTTCACCTCGTTCTTGTAGTGGCCCACAGTAGCACCGATCTCCAGGTGCCAGTCCTTCAGTGAGATGGGCTTACCATTGATACCAACCTCGAAACCAGTGTTGCGCAGTTCGCCATCGTTGGTCCAGTAGTTATTGATACCACCGATAGGATTCTCAAAACTCTTCAGTGCCAGCAGGTCCTTGGTGTTGTGGATGAAGTAGTTGGCATTAAAGCCCAGACGGTTGTGCAGGAAGTTGGCCTGCAGACCGATATTGAACTTAGACGTGGTCTCCCACTTAATCTCCTCGTTGCCCACATTGGTGAGCTGTGCACCAATCTCCTGGTAGTTGTAACGTACGGAAGTGAACGATGTACGTGCAGCATAGTTGCTGATGTCATCATTACCACTGATATCGAAACCGGCATTCAGGCGCAGGTAGTTGATACCAGCATTCTTGGGGAACCAATCCTCGTTAGAGAGCACCCAGCCCAACTGCACGCTGGGGAAGATGGCCCATTTCACGCCAGCCAACTTCACGCCACCCTTGGCATTGGAACCGAAACGACTGTTGGCCTCAGCAAGCAGAGAAACAGTAGCGAAGTATTTGTTCATGTAGTTATAGTCGCCAGAAGCGTACCACTGCATGTTCTTCCACACATCGTCAGGACCATCTACGGTATCATAGACATCATTACCAACACCCTGTTTGGGGTTCTTGTCGTCCTCACCCTTGGTAGAATACTGTGTAGACAGGTCGCTACCCTTGTAAGAGAAATAGGTATAGCGGAAGCCACCCGTAGCAGCGATGGTGTGGGCACCGATTTTCTTATTCCAGTCCACATGGGTATTGCTCAGCACATTGTTCTCCTTGGAGAAGATAGAGGCCGTCTTGGAATAAACCGTACCCAGGTTCTTGATAGCAAATGAAGGCAGACCAATATTTGGACGGTAGTAGGCCTGGGAGTTGCGGTTCAGGTAAAAGCTGAAATGAGAGGTCACTGACCAGTCACTGTTAATCTCATAGGTAGGAGCGATAGCCACGTTGAAGAATGTGTTCTCGTTGCGGTTCTTACGCTCACCGTTACCATTTCTCATCAGTGCCAAGGGGTTGGCCTGTGAATAGTTGCCTTCCTTCAGAGTGCTGTACAAATCATCGGCATCGGCCAGCAGCGAGGTGAAGGCATTGATATTCTTGTTGTACTGATAGGGATTGAGCAGCGGACTCTTAATCAGCGACAGGAAGGCAGGCGAGGTGATCACGCCTGAGTTCAGGTCTTCAGCGATACCGTCGTCGAAGAGGTTCGTGTTTGTACGTGAGAACGACATGTCGAACTTCGTGGTGAGGTTCCACAGCAGACGGATATCCGTATTGAAACGTACGTTGATACGGTCAAAACTGGTTGACTTGATATTCTTCATCGTCTGGATGTAGGCCACAGAGAGGTTGTACATACCGACATCATCACCACCCTGCACATTGATACTGTAGTTGTGGGTCAATGCAGTGCGATAGACATACTTGCTCCAATCAGTATCATTATGATAGGTATTATAATAGTAGCCGTCCTTAGCATCGTTGAGGAAATTGAACTGCAAGGGGTTCGTTGAAGAACCAATACGGTTCTGCACCTCAGCGATAGTACCCAACTGCTCCACGGCATAGTTACGGTACTGTGCGGCATTCATCATCTTAGGATAACTTGGGGTGAAGGTCCACCCTACTCCCAGTTTGGCATCGATACGAGTGGCCATAGAGTGACCGCGCTTGGTATCGATGATGATGACACCATTGGCACCACGGGCACCGTAGAGGGCAGTGGCATTCTTGAGCACCGTCACCTTGTCGATATCCTCTGGCGAGATGGTTGACAGCATATTGAAGATGTCGCCCAGATGCAGTGAACTGCGGCTCTGCTGCATGTCGAGCTCTACGCCATCAAGGATAACGAGGGGCTGGGCATTGCCGTTGAGCGAACCGATACCACGGATAAACATGGCGGCTCCCTGTTCCAAGTTGCCGGAATGCATGTTCATACGGATGTCGCCACCCAATTTTGCGGTCATCTCTTCATCGATAGACAGACCGTTGCCGTTAGAGACAAAACTGTTCTGAGCGGTGATGGTAGTACCATCGGCATACATCTTGGCAAAGGCATCACTCAACAGGTAGATGCTCACGCGCTGCTGCTCGTCACCAGGTTTGATGCTTACCTGCTGAGAGAGGTAGGTAGGTGTCTGCACGAAGAGGGCAGTAGTGAAGGTTGGCACCTTGATAAAAAACTTACCATCATCATCGGTCATGGCTACATAACGCTTGTCGTTAAGTGCCTGGATACGTACACCTGCCAAGGGCAGTTTGGTGGCGTCGTCAAACACAATACCTTGCACATTGCAGGTGGGGTTATTGTCAACAACCTGTGTGCGCTTAGGAGCTTTGAAACCCGTGGATTCCTCCTCGGCATCGACGTCGTCCTGAGCATAAGCCACCGAACATGCTGTCAAAGCAATGGCACAGAGTGAGAGTCTGAGACTCTGACGCTGTATGTAGTTATATATCATACTTTTCATCGTTGTCATTAATCATTAGAAGCGTTAGTCCAGTAATCGTTATACTCCTTTGGTACGAGATAAACACCTGCCACACGCATCTGCTGGTCGTACTTCTTACGGTTAGCAGAAGAGGTATAGCTCTTGGTGTGCATCATCATCAGACTGGGATAAGCATCCAGGCCGTAGTAGCACACAGGGAAGGTGAACTCACCCAGGTCGAAGACATTCACACGACCGGGGTCGCCGATGCAAGTCAGTTTCTTAGTATCCGTACCATTATCTGTGGTCATCTCCAGATCCTTAGCGGCTCCCTGAGGCAATACGGTGAGCTGCTGTTTGTTGTCAGCATCCGTCCAACTGAGGTAGAAGCGCAGGTAGTAAGGCTTCACATCAGCCGCAGGCTCCTCCACCTGTGCAGGAACGGTAATAACATATATATGATAGGTGGCAGAGCGAACGCCTTCGAGGGCAAAGTTGAACTCTGGCTTACCTGTAGTACCCTCGACATTGGCACTATCCACAGCCACGTATGAGAAGAAACGAGAGGTATTGGGGAAGAGCCACTGATGGAACATCGCAGGCACCTTCGAGAAGAGGCTGTCGCGACCTGCCAGACTATCCAGAGGGATATTGTGCGTGGTCAACTTGCTCACCTTCATCGTTGCGTCAGGACGCATAGTTCTAATCACCGGATTATAGCTGTTCCATGAGTCGAAAGTCAGCGAGTCGATAGTACGTGTGATACCATTACTCATCTCATTGATGGCAAGCGTGTGGTCCAGCACCCTATCGGCATGACGCAAATAACGTCCGTTTGTAGTAACCACCGTGTCCTTGCTTGTCAGTGTGCCCTGACCAAACAGCGGTCCGTTCTGAGGATAGCTGGCAGAGAACACCAGGTTGTTTACAATATTGCGGCAGGTCAGCGAGTCCTGCAGTGCACTTGTAGCCTCAGAAGCCTTGTCGGCCTTGGCATCGGTAGCCTTGATAGAAGAGGCAACAGTGCTCTTCTTGGCAAGGTCCATGTAGTCCAGCTTGGCAATATAGTTGTAGCAAGGATTGATGGCTGAGTAAGCAGCGTTCCATGCCTTGTCGTTAGGAATCAGCATGCAGAATGTGCTATCCTCATCTTCCAGGTCGGCTTTCATAATGGTACGAATCACATTATTGCGCTTCTTCATCACAGAGTCCAGATAGGTCTGCTTACCATCACGCAACGGACCAATGACAGAGGCATTGACATCGAGGTAGTACTCGTCATATTTCTGGATATACTTCTTGATAGAGTCGCATCCCTGCAGGTTGTCAATATTCTCATAGAGGTTATTATGGAACTCAGACATACCGTTGAGCTTGTGCATCACACCATTATTCGAGGCGATATTGACAGCGTTATAGCTGTAGCCGTCGAATGAGGACTGAGTGAAAGGATGGTGCTTCATGTTGAGCGACACAATAGTGGTGCTGTCGAGCGCAGCAGAAACAGGATAGTTATACTCCGTGATATGCTGCTGCATAAACTGTTTCAGCACGGTAGCACTGTCGCTGGCCATCAAGCGGTTATACTCTGCATCGCTGATGGCATCATTAACGGGTGCCCATACGGTGTAGAAACGAGGACTGTTGAGAACCTCCGAGAAACTGCATTTACGGGCAAGATCAGCAAAACGGGTCAGCTGCTGATCGTTGGAGATATTCTCCCACAACGTGTTGTTGGCTCCAGTCTGGTCACCACCAAACACACCAGGCACCGTATTGTAGTCATCATAGTCGGAGCAGGAGACCCCCACCCAGCCTCCCCCTGTGAGGGGGAGGAGTATATAGACCATAAAACGAAGTAACTCCTTTGTTTTATTACATATTAGATGTTTCATATTATTATATTTTTAATTTTCAATTTAATGTCTAACCACTCCCCTCCCTGCAGGGAGGGGTCGGGGGTGGGTCTTTAATACCAGTCCTCAGACATAGACTGACTGTTCACGATATCCAGAGGTACCAGTTCCACGAAGTCGAACGACCAACCCAGGTTGGTATCGTTCACCAGGTTCTTGATGCGCAACCAGTAGTCCTTACCCTGCTCAAAACGCTGGGCAGTGATAATGCGGCGCAGCATCATCGTACCATAACCAGTCTCTGAACGACAGCTGGTAGAACCGATAATCTGACTAGCTGCAGAATAGATATCGTCTGGCGAATAACTCAGAGGATCGGTAACAGAATTGTATGTACCACGAGAGAAAGATGCCGGAGCACGCATATAGCCACGTACATGCATACGCTGGTCGCTCTCTACGCCACAGTCTGAAGTCTCGTCGTCGGCGCGGTTAATCAGATCCTCATAACCGATGGTAGCATCCTCGTAAGGATTAGCACAAGCATCGAAAGGA
>Ga0256404_1010998_pt1 | contig 12295 bp, 11 predicted proteins | sample RumenRJG_01DNA_FD_185990 | JGI IMG/M metagenome (GOLD analysis project Ga0256404, IMG submission 185990) | Bovine rumen microbial communities from Lethbridge, Alberta, Canada - RJG_01 | ecosystem: Host-associated > Mammals > Digestive system > Stomach > Rumen | place: Canada: Alberta | collected... | reverse complement strand
ATGAGAAAGCACCTGAGTCTATCCAGGTTTCTTTTCCTATCGTGAATGGTGTTATTGCAGATTTCGATAACATGCAGACCATGCTTCTGCAGGTCTTGAATCATGATCTTGCTGCCCATCTGAAGGGGGCTGATGTTGTTCTGGCTGTTCCCAATGATATTACAGAGGTTGAGAAGAAGGCCTTCAACGATATGTTCCAGAAGTCCAAGGCGAAGCTCCATTCTGTTATGCTTTGTGAGAAGCCTCTTGCGGATGCCCTTGGTATGGGCATTGATGTCTCTTTGCCAACTGGTGTTATGGTCGTCGATCTTGGTGCTGATACAACTGAGATCTCGGTCATCTCCCTGGGTGGACTGGTTCTGTCTGAACTCCTTCCGACTGGTGGGAATCGCCTGGATGATGCTATTGTTGGCTACATGAAGAAGAAATTCAATCTTGTGATTGGGCGTAAAACCTCTCGTGAATTAAAGGAGTCCATCGGTGCTGCAAGTGTTGGCCGTGGTGGTTCTCTTGAAATTGTCGGTCGAGATGTAGTAAGTGGTCTTCCCATCCCTATGACTGTTGAATCTGACGTGATCTATGAGGGAATGAAGGAAGAACTGGCAAGCATCGGTGCTTCCATTAAGAGAATCTTAGAGAAGGTTCCGCCTGAACTTGCTAAGGATATCGTATATTCTGGTATCTATCTTACGGGTGGTACTTCCAAGCTCTACGGTATTGCTGAATACTTTGAAGGAATCTCCAACATTAAGGTGAATGTTGCTGAAGATGGTGAGACAACCGTTGCACGTGGTCTTGGCAAAGTCCTTCATGATCCTAAGTTCCAGCAGTATGGCTATACCATGAAATCTCGTATTTTCAGTTAAGGAAGAATCATGAATCGCAGAAAGAAAACAATTCCAAGTAATTTACTTCTGCTTTTCCTTTTGATCCTGTGCGTCATGGTACTCTTTACCAGCTATGTCTCAGGATTTTCTGGTGGCGTATTCAAATCTGTCTCCAACTATGTCTTTGTGCCCATGCAGAAAGGCCTTGATTTCGTTGGCTCTTCTGTGTCCGAATCTCGTGAAAACGCGGTGACGATTTCTGATCTTAAAGCACAGAATGCTATGCTGACACAGCAGGTAGAAGACCTGACGACCCAGCTCAATAACACCCAGCTGGAGCAGTCTGAGTTAGAAGGATTACGTGAATTATATAATCTGGATCAGCAGTATTCAGATTATGAGAAAACCGGTGCCCGCGTAATTGCAAGAGGCGGTTCGAACTGGTTTAATACATTTACGATCGATAAGGGTAGTGATGATGGAATTAAGGTGAACATGAATGTTATTGCAGGTTCAGGACTTGCAGGCATTGTGACCGAGACTGGTAAGTCTTATTCCATCGTAAGAGCTGTTATCGATGACACATCGAATATCAGTGGTATGTCTCTTAATACCGGTAATCTCTGTATTGTATCCGGTGATATTAAGACCATGACCAATGAGAATCGTATCAATCTGACGAATCTTGAAGATCCGGATAATCAGATTACGGAAGGGGAACCCATCGTTACCTCTAACATCTCTGATAAGTATCTTCCGGGTATTTTGATTGGTTATGTAACAACACTGTCTGAGAATGCGAATAATCTTACCAAGTCCGGTACATTGACACCGGCTGTTGATTTTAAGCATCTTCAAAATGTACTTGTCATTATGCAGGTGAAAGAGGGTAGTACGAAATGAAGATTCGTTATGCCGTTATCCGAATCCTGACGAATTGCGGGGGGCTGTTTCTTCTCTATATATTACAGACTTCCCTTTTTAATTATCTTGAACTTGCAAATGTAGTGCCCAACCTCTTGTTGGCATTCACATCTCTTTCCGGTTTCTCGAAGGGTAGAAAGCAGGGCATGTTGATTGGCTTGTTTTCCGGATTTCTTCTGGATTTCTTCTCCGGTCAGTTATTCGGAACATATGCTTTACTCTATATGATCATTGGATTCCTAAATGGATTCTTTAGGACCTTGTTCTTTGGAGATGATGTGAAACTGCCTATGTTATTCGTTGGAATCAGTGATATTTTAGCTGGATGTGCTATCTATCTGATTGGCTTTGCGATTCGTGGAAAGATAGATTTTACTTTTTATCTGAATAACATTATTCTTCCCGAAGCAATATATACCGTTATCCTTTCTATTTTCCTCTATGCAGGAATGAATCACATTGATCAGAGATTAACAACTTACGAACGAAAGAGAGAACGTCGTCTTGGATGAGTTTCTTGATTTTATAAAAAACAGAATATTTTCTTCCAGGACTCGTGTGATCGGCTTCTTAATGATCATCTTTAGTTTTGTCATTCTTGCACGACTCTTTGTTCTTCAGATCATTCGAGGAGAACAGTATCAGTCTAATTATGACCTTCTGGTTGAGAAGACAGAGTCGATTGATGCGACCCGTGGAAATATCTATGACCGTAATGGAGTACTTCTTGCTTATAATGAGCTTTCTTACGAGGTAACCATCATTGATTCTTATGTAAATCAGTCTCGTGATGATCGCAATAAGAATCTGAACAAGGAACTTTATCTCCTGATTTCAGGACTTCTGAAGCATGGAGATGATATTGATAATGACTTTGGCATCTCCCTAGACCAGAACGGCAAGTATGTCTATAACGTCTCCGGTACGGCACAGCTTCGTTTCCTTGCGGATGTGTTCGGCTATTCATCCATTAATGATCTTAAATATAATAAGGATCTTGGTGCGAATGAAGGCGAAGCGACTGCAGAACAGGTAATGAATTATCTGATGGGCAGTAAGAAATACAATATTTCTACCAAATATGACGAAGAGATTCGTTATCGTATTGCTGTGATTCGTTATAAGATTGGATTGAATTCTTTCCAGGTATATCTTGCTACGACAGTAGCATCCGATATTAGTGATGAATCGGTTGCTTTTATCGAAGAGAACTCTAATGAGATGACTGGTATCAGTGTGAAGGAAGGTTCGATTCGTAAATATACGGATGGCAAATACTACGCGCATATTATCGGCTATACCGGAACGATTTCGACGGATGAATACAATGAGATGTCGAAGACGGATCAGACGGTAGAGCGTGATGATGTTGTTGGTAAAGCAGGTATCGAGCAGTATCTGAACAGTGAACTGATCGGTACAAAGGGTTCAGATACTCTCTATGTTGATAGTGTCGGTAACCCGATTGAAGTGACAGACCATAAGGATGCCAAGACCGGTAATGATGTATATCTGTCAATCGATTCTGTTCTTCAGAAGAGAGTTTATAACCTGTTAGAGAACGAAGTTGCAGGTATTCTGGTTTCCAAACTGGTCAACCAGAAGGAAGTTGTAATTCCGGAAGATACTGCAGATCTGATGATTTCAATCTATGATGCTTACGTTTCTCTGGTGAATAATTCCATTGTGAATGCAAAGCACTTCTCTAAACCGGATGCTACAGAACTTGAAAAAACGATCTTAAGCGAACATGACAAAAAAGAGAATGATGTAATCAAGGCTTTGAAAGACCAGCTTTCCCAGCTTTCAGGTGCAGCGTTCAAGGATCTTCCTGAAGAGTATCAGGATTATACGACTTATATCATAAGTATGCTTAAGACCAATAAGGTACTGCTCACAGATCAGATTGATACTACAGATGAGACCTATATCAATTGGGCTAATCAGACGATCAGTGTGAATGAATATCTACGTTATGCTATCGAGCAGAACTGGATTGATATTACCAAGATCAATTCGAACTCCAAGTATGTAGATACCGATGAAGTCTATGCGGCTCTGATCTCTTACATTCTTGAGAATTTACCTGACAGTGATGGATTTGAAGATGAGATCTATCGTTATGCTGTATTACAGGACTATATTTCAGGAGAACAGCTCTGTGCAGCTCTCTATGATCAGGGCGTTCTTCCTCAGGATGACGCAACAGCTGAAGGCTTAAAAAATGGTTCTTTGTCTGCATATAATTTTCTGATTCAGAAGATTGGAAAACTTGAGATTACTCCCGGACAGCTTGGACTTAAGCCTTGTTCTGCATCTGCAGTTGTTATGAATCCGAATTCCGGAGAAGTTTTAGCTTGTGTAACTTATCCTGGTTACGATAATAACCGTCTTGCAAATCATGTAGATTCTGCATATTACAACTATCTGGTGACCTCAAGTGCATCACCCATGTACAACAATGCAACCCAGCAGAGAACGGCGCCTGGTTCTACTTTCAAGATGCTGTCTTCCGCAGCAGGTCTCTGCGAGGGAGTTATCACACCAGAGACGAAGATATTAGATCTAGGTGTCTTCGATAAGGTTTCCAACCAGCCCAAATGTTGGGCATATCCCAGAACTCATGGTGATATCGATATGATGCAGGCCTTAGAGCATTCCTGTAACTATTATTTCTATGAAGTTGGCTGGCGTCTGGCTGGAGGAGATAATAATTATGTTGATGCAACAGGTATCGATCGTTTGAAAAAATATGCTGATATGTTCGGTCTTACCGAGAAAACAGGTATAGAGATCGAAGAAAATGTATCTACTTATGCTACAGAGTATCCGGTCATGGCGGCAATTGGACAGTCGAATAACAACATTACGACCATTGCTCTTGCAAGATATGTATCCTCTATTGCGAATAGTGGAACAGTATATAACCTCTCTATTCTCGATCATGTACAGAATGCAGATGGTGAGGTAATTAAGCAGTTTGGACCGACAGAAAGAAACCATATTGATGCACTTACGGGTTCCCAGTGGACCGCGATTCGCACTGGTATGGAGATGGTAGTTCAGGATATGACGGCCTTTACCGGATTCCCGATTCAGGTTGCAGGTAAGACTGGTACGGCACAGGAGAGTAAGCTCTCAGGTGACCATGCGCTTTTTGTTGGTTATGCACCTTCAGATGCACCACAGATTGCTGTTGCATGTCGTATTGCGAATGGTTTCAAATCATCGAATGCAGCTGCTGTCGGTAAGGATATCATTGGTTGTTACTTTGGCAATGAAGAATCGATTCAAAAGGCAGAAGCAGCAGAGGCACTTGCATTAGAGAGCGGTGTAGTGGGAGATTAATGAGAATGGATAAATCGTTTGACTTAAAAGGAACTTCATATGGACTTACCCTGATCTTAAATCCGGATGTCATGATCGAGAAACTGCTGACAGATATCTGTATGAAGTTCGCAGAAAACCGCGCCTTCTTCGGACAGACAGAGATGGTTCTTTCGATTAAGGGCAGATCCCTTTCGGATGAAGAATTTACCGCAGTTGTTCAGGCGATTGAATACAATTCGGATATTACGATATCTCTTGTGGAGATTGAAGATCACTTCAAGGAAGCGGAATTCTTCAAAAGTCGCAAGAACTATGAGACGAAGCGTATCTATGATAATGCACATATTCATATTGGTAATGTGCCCTATGGCAAGCATATTCATTCTGATTCCGGCCTTGTGGTGATCGGTGATGTAGACGAAGGCGCTGAAATTACAGCTGCTGGTAATATTATTGTTACAGGAGTCTTAAATGGCCTTGCATCCGCAGGTCAGCCTGCTAATTCTGAATGTTTTATCTATGCAGGACTTATTAAAAGTACAACGCTGATTATTGGAGAACAGGAAGGTGAGCTTCCTCCCAAGAAGGGATTTTTTAAGGATAAGAAAAAAGATGGTGGAGATGTTCTGCTTTTCCGTAAAGACCATTTTATTATCACGAATATTCAGGATGAAATCTTTATGAACTATCCGAATAAGAAGAAGGGTTAACTGTGTTTCGTAATTATCAGTTTAAAAACATCAATTATAGATTGATCATTGCCGTAATTCTCTTAACAACGATTGGAATTTTGGTTATTGGTTCTGCAAATGCCGATTATCAGAATCGTCAGATTACCGGTCTGATTCTCGGTATGGTAGTTCTTACCTTTTTTACGCTCTTTGATTTTGAGATACTTTTGCAGTTCCACTGGTATTTCTATGGACTTACCATTGGCTTGCTAATGGCGGTTTTACTATTTGGTGATGATAGTAAGGGTGCAACCAGATGGCTGGACATTGGTATTCGTTTTCAGCCTTCCGAAATCGGCAAGATCTTTCTGGTTTTGTTTTTCGCCTGGTTTCTAACTACCAAGTCAGAAGAGCTGAATAAACGTAAAACGATTCTCGAACTTCTGGTTTTGGCAGGAATTCCCCTTCTTTTAATTCTGAAGGAACCGGACCTGTCTACGACGATTGTTACCTTCATGGTTATTGTCTCTGTCGTATACTGTGCAGGACTGTCCCGCAAGATTTTCTTACCAATATTACTTGTTGTAATTCCTTTAATTATCATCTACCTTATGGTTACTTATCAAACCAAGACAACGCCTTTCTTAAGTGAGTATCAGGGCGTTCGAATTCTTGCCTGGATGTTCCCTAATGATTATCCCGGAAGTTCTTATCAGCAGCAGAATTCAATCATGGCAATTGGTTCCGGGCAGCTTCTTGGTAAGGGACTTAACAATAACAATTTCGACTCCGTTAAGAATGGTAATTATATCTCTGAACCACAGACTGACTTTATCTTTGCTGTAGCAGGAGAGGAGATTGGCTTTGTTGGTGCTGCAATAATTATTGTCCTTCTTTTGATTATTGTATTAGAGTGTCTTTATACCTCGAAAAAGGCAAAATCTCTTGCCGGCGAACTGATCTGTATCGGTATTGCCTGCATTATCGGATATCAGAGCTTTGTTAATATCTGCGTTGTAACCGGCCTTATGCCCAATACCGGTCTTACCTTACCTTTTGTAAGTTATGGACTAACATCCCTGGTCACACTTTACATGGGAATAGGAATCGTGCTAAATGTTGGATTACAGGCAAAAAAATATTAGTTTTATACAAGTTATGCTATACTTTAATGGTTGAAGAGAAAGGAGTTCTTTATGAATATTGGTCTTGTTGCACATGACGCAAAAAAGAAACTCATGCAGAACTTCTGTATTGCATACAGAGGAATCCTTGCGAAAAACGATTTATACGCAACGGGCACGACTGGAAGACTTGTAGAAGAAGTAACGAATCTCACTGTGCATAAGTTTTTGTCTGGACATCTGGGAGGAACCCAGCAGTTGGGCTCTCAGATTGAACATAACAACATTGATTTAGTAATCTTTTTAAGAGATCCATTGACTCAGAAATCCAACGAACCAGATGTTAATAATATTGTACGTATCTGTGATGCGAATAATATTCCTCTTGCAACGAACCTTGCAACTGCGGAACTTCTGATCAAATCCCTTGACCGAGGAGACCTTGATTGGCGTGAAATGTATAAATAAAAACTCATTTCGCTGCCTGGCAATGACCATTGCTATGGCAGTGTGTTTTACGTTTACATCCTGTGGCGTAGAAACAAAAACATCCTATCATGTATATGACACCTCTGATCAGTTAGGCTTGTCCTCATCAGAGAATATCTCCACTTCTATTCCTCTATTCGCAAGCAATCTCTGCCTGCCTGTATTGGACGACTCTGATCAGAGTCTTGCACCGGATGTTGCTGCAACTGCATATTCGGCAGCTCTTTTTGATGAGACGACCCATCAGACGATCTTTAACTACAAGATGACGGAGAGAGTATATCCTGCATCCACAACGAAGATTCTGACGGCTCTCGTGGCTTTAAAGTATGGCAATCTGGATCAGAATATTACCTGTTCCAAGGAGATTCTGAACATTGATTCCGATTCGTCTGTTGCACATCTAATGGTAGGAGATACCTTAACCCTTCGTCAGTTGCTCTATGGCCTTATGCTTCCCAGTGGTAACGATGCTGCCATTGCGATTGCAGAAGGTGTAAGCGGATCTCTTGAAGACTTTGTGAATCTGATGAATCAGGAAGCACAGTCCATCGGAGCTACCAATTCACATTTCGTTACAGTGAATGGTTTGCACGACGAGAATCATTATACGACAGCATATGATATGTATCTGATTTTCCGTGCTGCCTGTGAATATGATGACTTTATTCAGTTAATCAGTGCGAAATCTTTCGATGCGTCCTTTACCGGCGCAGATGGAAGCATTCGCCAGGTAACCTGGAACAATACAAATCGTTATTTAAATGGTAAGTTCAATACCCCAGAAGGAATTACGGTTCTGGGAGGCAAAACCGGTACCACCGGAGAAGCCAGATATTGTCTGGTTCAGCTCTCTACCGCACAGAATGGTGATCGCCTGATATCCTGTGTCTTCGGCGCAGATGCCCCTTATAATCTATATCTTGATACATCTGAGATGTTGAAGATTACCAACCCTTAAGAGAGTCTATGGCTAAGAATACCAAGGTCGTAAAATTTCATACTGCGATGCAGTTCCGCATTGGAATCGTCATTGGACTTATTCTTTTGCTCTATCTGGGATTCCATATTTTTTCGTATCTTACGAGTAAGAACACCTCAGTCTACGAAGTAGAAGCCGGCACGATTGTACAGAACAATCATTATAAAGCCCTGGCAATTCGCCAGGAGTCTGTCGTAACAGCAGATCACGACGGATATCCGGTTTATTTTGCACGTAATGGTGCCATCGCCGGAATGCGTACTCAGGTTTATGCCATGGATGATACTGGCTCTGTTTCGAAGAAACTGGCAAAATCCGACGCTGATATATCGAATGTCTCTAAGGACGATATTGAAGACATTGAGAATTCTATTCACAACTTTGTTAAGACTTATTCCCGCGCTGATTTTAATAAGACCTATGCCTTTCAGTCTGATCTTTCAGAAATGTTAGAGCAGTCTTTTCGTGCAGGTGCAACCGCAGAATTATCTGGTAACATAGATGAGGCGATTGCCCAGAACAAATTCCATTACTACATTACGGAGAAACCTGGTTATCTGCTCTACAGCTTAGATGGTGGTGAAGGGATTACTTTGGATACTTTCACGAGTTCTTCCTTTGATGCCGCTTCTACCAAGGCAAAAGATCTTCGTACCACAGATAAGCTTTCCACTGGTGATCCTGTCTACAAATTGATCACAGATGACCACTGGCAGATGGTGATGGAGATTCCTCAGGAATTAGTGAAGAGAATCACGGATGAAGAGATTACATATCTGGAAGTCAAGTTCGATGAAGATAAATCGACTTCTTGGGGAGAAGTTTCCCTAATGGAAAAGGAAGGTTTACATTTTCTTGTATTAAATCTTGATGACAGCGTAGAACGTTTTGCAGATGAGAGATTTATCTCTGTAGAATTGATGTTGGATGAGAAGAGTGGACTTAAGATCCCTAATTCTTCTATTGTTGAAAAAGAATTCAACAAGGTTCCGATTGCTTATTTCTACAAAGGGAATAATTCTTCTGATCTCGGTGTGATGAAAAAAGGTGATGCATCGGATGAATTTGTATCTTTGTCCATCTATAAGAAGGATGATAATTACTATTACATCGATCCGCTGGAACTTCCGGCTGGTTCAAGACTTCAGATGCCGGATTCTGCTCAAACATACACGGTAGGAGAAGAGCATACCAATCTAAAGGGTGTCTATAATGTAAATCGTGGCTATGCGATTTTCCAACCGATTGATATTCTGTATTCGAATGAGAATTATACGATCATTGCAGATAAGACTGCATTTGGCGTCGATCTCTATGATCATATTGCTCTTGATGGTGCAAATATTACTGATAACGAAGTTATTTTTTAAGGAGTGTTATTTATGGCAGATATTAAAGAAAACTTAGCGAATGTACGTAAGAATATTGAAGATGCTTGTAAGAAGGTCGGACGTGATGTATCAGAAGTCACTCTGATCACTGTATCTAAGACCAAGCCTCTTTCTGATCTTCGTATTGCATATGAAGAAGGTTCTCGTGATTTCGGTGAGAACAAAGTACAGGAGCTTGTCTCTAAAATCGATGAGATGCCTTCTGATGTAAAGTGGCATCTGATTGGTCATCTGCAGCGTAATAAGGTTAAGTATATCGCTGGTAAGGTGGCTATGATTCATTCTGTAGATAGCTATCGTCTTGCTGAAGAGATTAATGTTCAGGCTAAGAAAAACTCTTGTGTGATCCCTATTCTGATCGAAATCAATATTGCTGGAGAAGATACAAAATTCGGTATTAAACCTGAGGAAGCAGAAGAACTGATTCGTGAAATCAGCGAACTTGAAAATGTCAAAGTATCTGGCCTTATGACCATTGCGCCGAATGTAGCTAATCCTGAAGAAAACCGTGCTTACTTCAAGGCAATGAAGGACTTGTTTGTTGACATCTCTACAAAAAACATTGATAATGTAGAGATGAAGGTTCTTTCTATGGGTATGACGAATGATTATACGGTAGCCGTAGAAGAGGGCGCAACTATGATAAGAGTCGGTACCGGAATCTTTGGTGCCAGAGACTATTCCAAATAATATTTAACGGAGATTATTCATGGGATTATTTGAGAAGTTCCTCGATGTAATGAAACTTAACGATGAGGACGATGAGTACTACGATGATGATTACGAAGATGATGATGTACAGCCGCAGGAGAGAAGATCTTCTAGAAAAGAAGAACTTGTAGAAGACGATGAACCTGCAGCAGCTTCGGTTCGCATTACTGAGAAGAAATCTGCACGTCAGTCTTCTAAGGTAACACCCCTTCGTGCTGGTGTTAAAAGAAATGGTTCTAACGAACCCATGGAAGTATGCGTATTCAAACCCACTTCCTTTGAAGATGCAAAAGAGATTGCTGAGACCCTGATTTCTCATCAGACTGTCATCCTGAACATGGAGGGTGTTGATGTAGGTCTTGCCCAGAGAATTATCGATTTTTCATCTGGTGCCTGCTATGCATTAAATGGTAACTTGCAGAAGATTTCGAACTTTATCTTCATCATTACTCCTCATTCCATTGGAATTTCCGGTGATCTTCAGGAGATTGTGAATGCTTTCGATTTCTCTGGAATTCAGACAGGCTTCTAATATTTGTAATATATTGTGATACAAATATATTTTGGCGGGACATCGGTTCCGCCTTTTTTTGAATAAATGAAAGGTGTTCTTTATGCAAGAGTTTGAAGTACGATATCAAGGTCGGCCCTCATATAAAATCTGTATTACAAATTCCTGGAATGATCTTGCAGATAAGATTTTAGAGCTTGGTAAGAATTGGGGTAAGGTTTGTATTGTCAGTGATTCAAATGTTGCTCCCTTTTATCTTTCAAATCTTCTGGATTGCCTGAATGAGAGAAAACTCTTTACTTATGTTTCGTCCTTCGTTTTTGAAGCAGGAGAGGAGCATAAGAATCTGGAAGAAGTTCAGAATCTGTATGCACATCTGATCGAAGAGCATTTTGATCGTAAGGATCTTCTGATCGCTCTTGGTGGTGGTGTTGTTGGCGATCTTACAGGGTTTGCGGCTGCAACTTATCTTCGTGGGATTGATTATATCCAGGTTCCGACAACTCTCTTAAGCCAGGTAGACTCTAGTATTGGTGGCAAGACCGGAGTGGATTTTCGAGGCTTTAAGAACATGGTTGGAGCCTTTAAGATGCCTAAGCTTGTATACATGAATAACACCGTATTATCGACTCTTCCTCCGGAACAGGTGGCTTCTGGTATGGGAGAAGTGGTCAAATATGGCTTGATTCGAAATCGAGAGTTTTTCTATTGGCTGAATGAACATAATGATGATTTCCAGGCTATGGTTCCAGAGACTCTGAATCAGGCAATCTTCGAGAGTTGTCAGGTGAAGAAGGAAGTTGTTGAAGCGGATCCGGAAGAAGCTGGAATACGTGCTATTTTGAACTTCGGACATACGATTGGACATGCTGTTGAGAAACTCATGAATTTTAAACTTGCTCATGGTCAGTGTGTTGCCATTGGTTCATGCGCTGCAGCCTTCTTGTCTATGCAGAGGGGCCTTCTTACGGAAGAAGCATACCATTCCATCCTTATGACATTACAGAATCTTAACCTTCCGACCCGTCTTACAGAAATTGACGAAAATGGAAAGATTGTTTTCCAGCCCGGTTTTGATGAAAACGATATCCTTGAAGCTAGCAAAAATGACAAGAAGAGAAATGGAAACAAAATTCGTTTTATTCTCTTGTCTGGTATCGGCAATGGAATCATGATGGACGATGTAAGTGATGAAGAGATTCTTCTTGCATCAAAGAGCATCCTCTAACCGATGTTATAATCTGTCCCAGGTGGACTTATTGATACTTGTTTTTATTTAGAAAGTATGATTATGGACCAAAATCAGATTTTCCCTGATCCCAGATATGTTAAAAG
>Ga0256404_1010997_pt1 | contig 12295 bp, 27 predicted proteins | sample RumenRJG_01DNA_FD_185990 | JGI IMG/M metagenome (GOLD analysis project Ga0256404, IMG submission 185990) | Bovine rumen microbial communities from Lethbridge, Alberta, Canada - RJG_01 | ecosystem: Host-associated > Mammals > Digestive system > Stomach > Rumen | place: Canada: Alberta | collected... | reverse complement strand
CAACAAAAAAAAATAAAAAAAAAAAAAAAAAAAAAAAAAAAAAAAAAAGCTGGAAACGCTTTGGACATTATTCCTAGCTTTTAATTTTTCGCTAAAAAATCATACATCCTAATAGGAGGTAAAAGTTATGGATAACGAAGTTTTAAACCGTGTGGATGAGATGTCTAAACTTTTAATACGAGATGTCCGCGATGTCAAGGAAGGTCTTGCGGCTTTGTTAACCGATCGAGACTGTTTGAGTATTTATTCAGACATCGACTGGCTGACGAAGGCGATTGAGTCCGTCTCTCAAAAAGCGGATAATATCAAGTTAATTATTGAATCCGCAGGCAAAGAACATAACAACTGAATAAAAAGGAGGAGTCTTAGAGAAATTCTAAGGCTCTTTCTTTATTTATTTTTTGGCTGATTAGCTTTTTTATGAAAGGAGAACTAAAATGATAAGTCTTGTTTTTAGTAACAGAGTTAAAGCAATGAGAGAGAATAATAATTATACTCGGGCTCAGCTGGCCAAAAAGGTTGGTGTATCAGCAGGATATATTGGTGTTATTGAATCTAGAGGTTTGGTACCATCTTGGCGTGTGCTCTATACGCTTGCTAAGGCGCTCCATACTTCAGAGGACTACCTTCTGCCAGAAGAAAATGAGGAGACAAAAACTCTTGAGATTGCTGCTATTAAAGAGCAAATAGAAGAGAAGTGCAAGGAGATTGCGAAGCTGGAGGCAAGGCTTACTGCTCTTGAAGAGAATTAATATCGTTAAAATTTCATCCCTCCTAATGAAGGAATAACTAAACAATTTACCAATAGGAGGTAATAATATGCAAAAAGTAACAATGTATAGAGAATTTACGTATGCAGATCCGCTTCAGTTTCTTTGGGGAACTGACGCGATCCCAGTCGCAGTAAACAAAGTTATTTATGAATTTTTTGGTAGATTTGATGTTATCGTAGAAACAGACGTCACCTGGTTTGATGACGGGAAAGGAGAATTGATTATAATTAAAGTCACTGGTGAGAGCCAGGACATAATAATGCAAGCAATTGAAGAATGGAAAGAGTATGTTCTGTCTGGTAAATACGAAAAAGATGTAAAGGCAGAATAAAGTAATCTTAAGAGGATGGTTGTGTTGAATAAACATGATCATCCTCTTTTTATTTTTTCGCGAATAAATTTGTTATCGCACTAGTAAGAGTCTTAGAATGAATAATCCTGAGGCTCTTTTATTTTGCACATTTGCTTGGAGGTAATTGACTATGATTAAGCCCGGAGTAAAAGGAAGATGTTTAACATGTCCATATTTTAAGTGTGAGAGTGAAACGGCTTGGTGTTATGGGAATATATTGAGAAAAATTTATACCAGTCATATTACTGATGAGGAAAGATCTTCTATGAACACAATAGCAGAAATTAAAGTTCTTCGCGCTAAAAAGAAGGCTGAAACATTGGAAAAACTATTGACGAAAGTTAATCCTAGTTGGTGTATTTTCAGAAAAGAGGAGAATTGCAAGTAAGAGTCTTGGAACAATTTGTTCTGAGGCTCTTTTATTTTGCTCAATTTATAGGAGGATACATAAAAATGAAAAGAATTTCATTGATGATTGTATTTGTAATGCTGTTTTTGCTGATGGATATTCCAGCACTTGCAGCTCCAAAAGGTTATGACAAATATGGTGATTTAGCAGATGAGTATTATTATGATGACCTAGGTTTGCTTGCATGCGTGGTCCAAGCGGAAGCAGGGAATCAGGATCTGTATGGAAAAGAACTCGTAGCAGATGTTGTATTAAATCGTATGGATAACGATATGTTTCCATCGACGATTAAGGAAATTATATTCCAGCAAAACCAGTTCTCAACAGTAACAGATGGCGCGTTGAACAAAGCCTATTACACAGTTACGGATGAATGCTATCAAGCAGTTAAGAATGAAATAGCTGATCGCAACGACAACTCTATTATATTCTTCTCTGCCGGCGGTTATTCTCAATACGGAGCTAATGCTTACAAATATGGCGATCATTATTTTTCGCGATAAATTCACTCCTCTTAATGAAGAGGAGGACAATATAATGACACTGTTGTATTTAGCGATGGCTATTAGTATGGTAGGTCTTTACATTGAATTAGGAAAAGGACATGAGGCTTAATCAAGCCTTTTGTTCTTTTCTTTTATATTTTTCATGGGGAAATAGTTATGAAAGAAGGAGATGGCAGTAAATGAAAATCGAAAGAATGACAGAGCTCGACGCCTCGCATGTCCACGGGGTTCGTCCTGTTTTTAAGATCTCAATGAGAAATGAGAAAACAAGGATGCCAAGAAAGGAAAAGAAAAAAATTCAGTTTGCAATTGATACAGAACCTGGAGAGGAGACAAAATAATGGAATGGATTCCATGCACCGAACGGCTTCCTGAGAAAAGCGGACGTTATCTTGTAACCAGAGGATCAAATGTTTGCGGCGGTTTGTGGAATAGAGTTGATATCCTTAATTATTCTGATTTGATGGGGCTTAAAAAAGAAAAAATATGGTGGAGTGGTAATGTCGGAAAAATAGATTTTGAAAAATGTGATCATGTTATAGCATGGATGCCATTACCAGATCCATACAAGTCAGACTGAACCTGGAAGGGGAGAAAAAAGATGAAAGAAAGGAGGATCAAGATAAATGGTGAAGCTGATTGATGATGAGGCACTAGAGAAAATGTTAACCATTGTTGATGCCCGCCATTCAATAATTGATAAGGGCAGAAAAGGAGAGAAAGAAATGAATTTTGACGCTAAAGCAACTGAAATTGTAAGAGATTATATTGTAAACCATCTGGATAAATCTGATCCGATGCCTGATTTTACGGTGTTTACAGTCTGGAAGTGCAAGGTTTTGCAGAACTGGAAGTATCTGCTTAGTTCAACTCTTTTCGATGGTATGTACTATGAATTGACCTACAATGGTGATAAGCACGAGTGGTATCTGGATGCCTACAAAAAGTTTCAGAATGTGGTAGTGAAGGAGGAAGAACATGATTAACGTGACCATTAGCGATGAACTAATTAAAAAGCTTATATCTTCTGAATCTTCCATAGTGCACGCGCATTGGATAATTTAAAGAATCGAGACAAAGGAACATTCCTCGATGGGTTAAAATGTTCGAATTGTGGCTTTTGGATACGTGTTTCTGATTCGTTAATTCCTAAAATGATTTATTGCCCACACTGTGGGGCTAAAATGGACGAGCAGTAGAACGACATCGAAGATTGAGAGGACAAATGGAGGACAAAAACAATGACTAAGATTCAGAAAATTGGTTTAGTAACTGGTGGTATTATATCCATTTCCTGTACACTAGCGCTTTGGTCAGCTCTTGAGAATATGACCAAAGACGAGGTTAATCGCCTCAGTGATTATATTGCAACTGATTATTTGCAATATAACGAAACTTGGAAAACGATTCTGTGCAGAATGGAACGGGCTCTTATTAAAAGCGGTTGCTATTTTACAGCCGCTGGCGCCGGAACCATTAGTGGGTTATTTTTCAAGGGAATAACAGAAGAGGCGATAAAAGCCATTCTGAAGATTGTTACCGAGTTTCAGAAGAAAAATTAATGGAGTATCAGAAAGGAGAAAAAATGAGTATGCATTGGGGTGGAGAGACAGGATTTGGTATGTTCTTGAACGAGGAGGAGGCAGCCTCGTTCGAACATGCTTTCGCAGCAAAGAACGAATTATATGACGACGCCGTGTGTGATTATATCGGCGTCTCAGTTTCCGTCCTTAGTGATGACGAATATGACTTGCGTCATGTTTGGCATCTTGACGGAAGACAGCACGCGGAAGACAACGACAATTTTGTCTATGGAGTCTTCCTGTATGCTACAAAGCAAGGCGGTATCACTGGTACCGCAAAAATATACACCGATCTGAATGAGATGGCGGACGAATTCCGCCAGACATACGGGAGTTACCTCCCGGATGATTTTGATTATCTCACCCATCTTTGTTTCCTTCTCGGAGCAAAGATTTGTTAATTCTGAAAAAGGAGAAACGCGGTTGATTGACCGCAGAAGGGAAAGGGAAGCGGAGCAGTGCGGGTATCGGCACTGAGGCTCTCTTTTTTCATGGTTTTATGGAGGACGAGTATGAAAAAAGTAAAGATATTTTACAAACAAGCAACAAAATTTCTTAAAAGACATAAATCAGAAATTCTTCTTGGAGTGAGTATTGGTGGAACGGTAGCTGCCGATGTACTTTTTATCTATAAAGGAAAGAAATTGTACGAGAATAATGAATCTCTTACACCCCAAAATTATATTTCTGCTTATTGGTTACCTGTAGCTCTTTCTGCTGGATCTGTAGCTGCCGGTATTTGTTCTCACAATGCAATTGTCGCTGAGAAAATGGCAATGGCTTCCTTTGCAACTTATATTTCGACACGTTATAAGAATCTGCAATCTGTTTCTTCACAAGAAGATATTCTGAAAGCAGATGAAAAAACACTTGAGGAATTGCGAATTGAAGCCGATGCTGCAGATGAACTGGACGATGAATCAGAACCAAACAAGGAGTTATATTACTTTCCTCAGTATGGATTGATATTCTGGACAACAGAAGAACAAGTACGAACTGCTGAGTTAAATATAAACGAGATGTTTGTGCATGATGGCAGTGCTTCGCTCGGAGATTTTTTATATTTCCTTGGCATAAAAGATCCATCATGGAAAGAAGTTTGTGACAGTATTGGGTGGAGATATAACTTCGATGATTTTGAAGATAGTTTACAATACATCTCCTTTACGCAATACCAAAAGATATTACCCAGTGGTATTCAGTGTAATTATGTGTATTTCCAAACAGAAGCCCAATCATGGTCCGATTGGGATAAAGAATACGATAGTTCTATAGCAGGTGATTTTAAATGAAGATTTTAAAAATTGGATCTACGCCTAATCCTACTGTACGCTTTGAATGCCCAGTATGCGGATCAATTCTTGAATGTAATTATAACGAATTGATTCCAACAAGAAGTACTGGAGGGGCAGATTTTGATTGCCCCATTTGTGGATTACTTCGTCATACATCGACATTTTATATTGTTAATGAATCGCTACAAATTAATCATGGAGAAAGGATTCCAGGACCTTATGAACAAGCCTAAAGAAGAAATAGCAACTATTCATGTCAAAACAAGTGTGGATTATGTTTGTCCGTTTTGTGGCAAAGAAATAGATCCAATTAAAGAAAGATATTCCATAGAATGGGCTCGAATTGGGTCAGGGAGATTTAAGAAAAAGCAGTATTTTCATACCAAGTGTGCTCATCGCAAATAATTCTTATCCTTTGATGAAGTAGAACACATTTATATTTTTAGGAGGTATAAAAATGAGTTTATTTAGGAAAGAAGCTGATGAGACACTTATTGCTCTGATCGCTGAGCGTGAGGCTTGGAGAGAAGAGGTAAGCAAAATTCAGGACAAGAATACTGAAGAGTATGCTAGCGCGTTCGAATCGTGGGTGAACGTTAGCGACATCGTTCAGAAGTACGAAGACGCTCATAAGCAGTGGTGGCAGAAAATTAATTGGATTAATGTCATTACTGCGATGAGTGGATTGGTAACTGCTGGAGTTGGGGTCGCGAGCGTGATAAATACGAAGAACGCGATAGAAGAGTCTCGGTATGAGGCTGAGCTTGCTTATCGGAACGATCAAAATGATCAGCTCTGCGATGGCAGAGTGTGGAATCAGAAGAACCAAATAAATAAGTTCATTAAATAACATTAAAAATAATAAACTACTTTAGGAAAGAGATTTGGAATGAATAATTCTAAGTCTCTTTTCTTTTTATTTATGGAGGATAAATTATGTGCGGTGATCGTAAATTCTATGAAGATTTTCGGCAAGGGTTAACTCGTAAAGAAGTTGCTATAAAGTATGGTATTCGTTACAACCATGTTTGTCGCTCGATCAGTTGGTATGAAACCTATGTAGCTCCTTATCCATATCTTAAAAAATTATATTGTTCAATGATAGACCATAAAGTAAATCTGAAAACAGCAAGGCGGGTTATATATTTCCTAACGCGCAACGTGGCTTATTCAAAAACAGAAGTTAAAAGGCTTCTGAAATGCACTTATATTTCCGAAACAAACAACCAAATTCTTTTAAAAGACCTTGATAAAGAACGGGAATATTGTGAATTGCATCCGGAGATCGGATCAATTTATTTATGGGGGACAGGTCCAAAGATAATTGCAGCATTGATGACTGCAGAAAGAGATTGCAAATGAAAAGAGAGGTAAATTTTAACAAGTATTGTAAGACATGTATTTCAAGATTTTGCTCTGAGTGGGATCCCGATACGCCTTGCTATGAATGCCTGCAATATGCTTGGAATGAGGATAGTGAGAAACCACAGCTATATGAGGAGGATAAGAAATGATCACTCTAGGTCAAACTGCCTATTTTGTACTAATGGTAACGTTATTTATTACTATTATATCTAATATTATGGCAATTGCGGCAGCCTTTAACATGCGTAAGGCATACCGAGAAGGTTTTATTGATGGCTCGCATGGTATGCTGAAAATATTTGAAAAGGCTTCTGAGGAACTTTATAACAAGCAATCTAAAGAGAAAAAGGATTCGTGAAATAATCATACCTCTTAATGAAGTGCAGTATTTAATTTCAAATTAATTAGGAGGAGATAAAAATGAAAAAGTTTCTAAAGGGAGTCCTTATAATTATTTGCATGATCGTTTCAGTACCGGTCACGATTGGGCTGTTAGCAGCCTTATTTGGATTTGGTAGTTTGATAATGATTATGCCAGAAGTTATAGGAGGCATGCTGATAATCTTGGCAATTTTTGCAATTCCAGGATTAATAGTAGGATTAATTATTGGCACAAAAGATAAGAAATGAGTTTAAGAGCTCTGGAACAAATTGTTCTGGGGCTCTTAGCTTTTATATTTTTAGGAGGACATGTATATGCAAAGAGCAAAAATATTAAATGCACTTGTACCAAAGGCTAAAGACTTTGTACAGCCAATGTGGAAATTTTATATTCGTCACGAGTCGTCTGTTTTAACGGCTGGAACGATAGGATTTAGCTTAGCTACAACTGCTGTAACGTTACGTAACGCACGCTTCATTATGAATACGATAGACGATGCTCACGTAATGCTGGAGAATGCAAAAACAAATGATGAAAAACAAAAAATATTTGTTGTAACGGTAAAGGAACTGGCACCAAAAGCAATACCAATTATTGTGTTTCAATCCTTAACAATTTTCTGTGCAATTCGTTCTAAGAAAGAATCCGATAAGAAAATTGCAGAGTTAACAGAAGCGCTTGCAATGGCAAATAACGCAATCACTTCTTATAAAGCTTTCGAAAAAGAAGCAAAAGAAAAGCTTGGTGATGAGAAGTATGCGGAAGTAAAAGATGCTGTTGCAAAAGAAGTTCTAGAAGAGCATCCAGAGAAGCCGATCAATGATATTTCAAAAGTTCCAAGTGGAAATGAGGTGTTCGAATACTGGGACAATTTCACTAATAGGCGATTTTATTCCACAGTTTCTCCTTCTGAAATGCGTATGCGAATTCATAATTTGTCTCTGCGATTTACAAAGGGAGAAATAAATAACTATGACGACGAAGGTAGATCTAAGGTTACTTACAATGATATTTACGAACTGTTTAGAGATGAGGCTTTAGTAGTTCATCCTGTAGGTGACACTTGGGGCTGGTATGATACAGATGCTCCGTATCGAGAAGCAGACGAAGATGCTATTACAGTATGGATATCGCCAGTAGAAGATCCAAATAATCCGGATCACACTGTATGGTTTCTCGATTTGCAAGGCGGACCGTTCTTTCGCAAAGACAGATGATGCGCCACCATTAGAAGAGCGGATTGGGTATTGGTATGACTCAAATCCGCTCTATTAATTCGCAAAAATTTCAAGTGCGTTAATGAAGTGATTAACACATATTTTTTCATAAGGAGGAGGAAATTATGAGCAAGAAGTATATTGAAATTGTTGAGGTTGATGACAATGGAAAACGTAAGGTGGTTTCATCTGAAGAGCAGAGAAGCCCGAAGAAGGCCGTATCTGACTTTGCAGAGAAGCATCCGAAAGTGGTGAAAGCCGCTAAGGTAACCGGATTGGTTATTTTAGCTGGTGGAGCTGCACTTTTGGGAGCTGCTGCTGTAAAAGCTAAGAACGGATCTTCTCCGAGAGACTTGCTGTCTGACGAAGATATGAAACTGCTTCAGAATCCTGAGTCTGACGCAGAAACAGTTCCGGTAGACGATGCAGAAGAAGTTTCTGACACGGAAGAGTGTTAAGACTTAAGAGTGAGAGCTCTAGAATGAAATATTTCTAGGGTTCTCACTTTTTCTTTTTGGAGGATATTTATGAGCGATAACCTACAAGATAAAAAACCTGTTATCAAAGCCTCTTCCAAAGACCGTTCTATTGCAGGTGATATTGGTAGAGAAGTCATGCAGAACTATATTGTCCCGAAGTCAAAAGACATTATGCATGACACATTGGCTGGATTGATATCTATGGTTGGGGATGCGGTACAAAGCGCACTAAACCAGGCAATTTACGGAGAAGATCGACCAAGACAGTCACAGAATTCTCACGTGGGATATAGCACATTTTACACAAAACCGCAGGCTCCGCAAAGCAATGTTCGGACTTATAATGACACACTTGGTAAGCGTTCGTCGACAGAGGTAAAGTATATTTGGGTTCAGACAGAGCAAGATGCACAGTCAGTAACATCGAGCATGCGCCAAAATATTCAACAGTATGGAAAGTGTAAAGTGGCCGATCTCTATGAGATGGTAACACCAAAGATTCAAACCACTTTCCAAGATTATAAGTTTGGCTGGGTAGATCCAAATTCTATCTCTTATCATAAGGAATACACCGGAGAACATAGAGGCGAATACATTTTGGATCTTGCGAGGCCGATTGATATTACAAATATTTAAAAGAGGATATGAAAATGAATTTAAATAGTTTGACCCGTACCGCAAAGACTTGTGGACTTCTACTTAAGAAGCATGCAAGCACAATAGAATTTGTCGCTGGCTGTGTTGCTGTTGTAGGTGGCACAGTTCTTTTAGTTAAGTCTGCAAATGATATTGCAGATGTGAATAATCAGGTAGAAGACCATAAGCGTCATCTGAAAGAAGTTGACGAGGACGAAGATGGTTGGGAAGGCATGGATGAGACCAGAGGACAGTATATTCGCAGATGTTTTGTTCAGGACACTGTAGATTATACCAAGGCCATTTGGAAGGCAGCAGGATTAATGGCTGTTGGTATTACGATGTTTGGCCTCTCTCATGCAACGCTTACAAACCAATTGAAGGCCGTGTCTGCATCTCTTGCTGCGACGTCCCTTTCTTATTCTCAGTATCGTCAGAGAGTGCGTGAAGATGTTGGAGAAGAGAAAGACTATCAATACTTGACAGGCGGCTGTGCAAAAACCGTCGAGGTCAAGAAAGATGGAACAGTGATCGAGACAACAATTCCAATTAATGGGGATGATAAAACGATTTATATTCCACACAGTATGTTCTTTGATGAGCATAACGTTAATTGGCGTAAAGATCCATCTCGAAATATGTATTTCTTGAAGAGAGGTCTTGTTGCGGCGAATCGCCAGTTGGAGCGAGATGGTTTCATCTTTGAGAATGATATTTGGAAACTCATTGGAGGGGAAGCTTGTGATATGACAGTAGCTGGGCAGTGTGCAGGCTTCCATTATTTAAACCCGGATGGATCTACCAATCAGATTAGTTTCGGTTTTGAAGCTAATACAGAAGCTGCCAAAAGATTTAGAGATGGTCTTGAGCCGTCGTTTCTGGTGATCTTACAGTATACGGATGGAAGACCAGCAGATAATAATGTATTCGATTATGTAACTTTAAAGAAATATTAATGATATTTTATGGAGGACAAAAATATGTTAGTTAAAGTTATTGCAGGTATCGTACTTGGTGCGGCAGCAGTTGCTACGACGGTTGCAGTTGTAAAAGCAACTTCTAAGAAGTATGCTACAACTAACGAAGAAGTCAATGAGGATGAGAGCGTTCTAAAGAAAATTAAGAAGGCTGCTCAGAAAAAAGCCCTTGATATTCTTCAGTTTGTAATTAATCATCAGGAACAGATTGAGGCTGCTACAACTGTTATTGGATTAGTAGCAGGTGTTGCTGAAATTGGTTCTTATGTGAAAAGTATGAAGGATCATAATGAAATCCTCACGCGGCTCGATAAAATTGAGCGTGATGCTTACGGCGATGGTTATAGTGATTCACGAGCCGACCATCTTAAAGACATAATTGAAGCTGCCAATACGAAAAAGCCTTTAGATTTTATTATTGATTCTGGTAATGATGTAGTTATTAAGCACTTCAAAGTTGAAGAGGTAGTTGGATGATGAAAGAAAAAATTATATTTGGAGCTGGAGGGCTTCTTATAGGTTTTGCAATAGGATTTATTGCTGGTAGATTCGTTAACAAGAAAAAAGAAGAATCTACAGAATTTTTAGAGGAAAGTAAAGAAGCGGTTGAAGAGATCATCACCAAAGAGGGCTATAAAGTACCTTCTGAACCAGATACTGATACCGAACAACTTAATGAAGAATATGAAGACTATAAAAAACTGAAGGGAGATAAAATCGAAGTCCTTGGTAACGATCCAATTGACAAGATGTACCCTGATATTTCTTATGAGCAGAAAACATTATTATATTTTGTCTATGATGATCTGCTTGTTGACGAAGAGGGTAACGCCGTCGATGAAGAGGAACTGATTGGTAATAAGCTTCGCCAGTTCCATTGGTATGACGACGATGCGGATCATGTTTGGGTGAGGAACAATAAAACACAAACTGATTATGAAATTCAGAAGTTTGATTGTGGATATGAAGATCATTTCGATCATGAGTTTCCGGATTACCCAACAGATGAAGACGAGGATGAGGACGACGATATAGATGAAGTATGATTGGAGATTACATTGAATGGTTAATGAATATGACCGGGCTCAATGGATATTCATTGCTTCTTTCTCATCTAGCCAAAACCGAGTTTTATTGGTGGATGGTATTGGATGAGAATCGAGCATGTGCCGGGCTCAGTCTAAGAGAAAGATTTAGTTTTGAAGCAGGGATCTATCAGTCGGATGTTGCTGATGGTCCCTGTTCTGTTTTAGAGATGCTGCTTGCGTTGGCGGAAGATTTGGAGCAGCAGAGTGGCGCAAAGACAACTCAGGAATTCTTTTACGAGTTACTTGATAATTTGGGTCTAACTCAATACCATGATGTAAAATATTATGACAAAGCTGTTAGTTTAATTTTAAAGAAGTGGATGGATAGAGATTATAAGAATTATAACATCTTCAAGCCAGTTCCAAATGTCGATATGCGGAAGCTTGATATTTGGGGGCAGATGCTTCAGTACATTAATTATTACTATCCAATCGATGCAGCAGCGTTTCTTAAAAATTAGGAGGAATGATATTTATGAATTGCGATAAGTGTAAGTTTTCTGGAATTTGTAAGTTTGAAGATGGTGCAAGAAGTTATGAAGAGCAGCTTCATCAGTGGATTAACACAACCACTCGTCCTGACAATCTGGAAATTCTTGTAAAATGCACTAAGTTTTCACTGAAGTATCCTGCCGTAAATGTAAAATAACAATTGAAGAAAGGAGTAAAGAATGTACGACTTCTTAAGAGTTCAGAAGAAGTGGGACAATAAGCTCCAAAGAAATGTTTATACTCCTTCCTTCACGATTGGTCATATCAAAGATCTTCTTGTTCGTGGCAACAAGTTTTATGCCATCTTCAATTACAATTCAAACTTGTGGGAAACAGATGATTCAAAAGCGATTAGTCTGATTGATGCTCAGATAATTCAATATGCTAATGAAAAAGAATCTGCTGCATTACTTGAAGATCCTGAGCATGGACCGGTTGTGAGACTTCTATCAGATACATCTAATCACCTTATTACACAGTGGCATAACTTCTGTGAAAAAGACTACAGACCGGAATGGAATGACAAATGGCAGCTGAATCAGAAAGTTATATTTTCTAATCAAGAGCCAAAAAGAGAGGATTATGCAACAATGATTCTTCCGTATCCATTACAAGAATGTCCAACACCAAACTACGATCGAATTTGCGAGGTATTATATTTACCTTCGGAAGTCGAGAAATGGGAATGGTTCGTTGGATGCATTCTTGCTAGCGATCATAAAAAGATTCAGAAAATGATTA
>Ga0256404_1010995_pt1 | contig 12296 bp, 12 predicted proteins | sample RumenRJG_01DNA_FD_185990 | JGI IMG/M metagenome (GOLD analysis project Ga0256404, IMG submission 185990) | Bovine rumen microbial communities from Lethbridge, Alberta, Canada - RJG_01 | ecosystem: Host-associated > Mammals > Digestive system > Stomach > Rumen | place: Canada: Alberta | collected... | reverse complement strand
TAACTGTAACATTTACTATTTATTGATCATAGTTAATCGTATATTGGGATCTAATATACTTACCAATACCATCCAAGCCGGGGTAAATAAACTTCTCCGTAATGCCACATTCCTCTAATTGCTGTAACAGCTCTTTTTTCTTATCAGCCCGAATCATTATAGGACAAAGAATTCCTTCAGCACGATTATCCGGTTCCATTACATCTTTCATGTAATTCTCCGGATTCATAAACGCTGTCAGCTCATCCTGCTTAGCTGCCCATATCATGAAAATACTTGACTGTGAATTCATTCTCCCGTCTCTGTAGAAAGGCTTATAGATCCAGGGAACTTGATAGTAGCGGTCTGATTTATCATGTACTTTACCGTCCGGATTACATATTTCCATACTAACAATTTTCGCTACAATACTATCTGAACAAGCCGGCGTTATCTCATATTGCACACCATAGAATTTCTGCTTATAAATCGTTTCATTTACTACCCAGACAGATGCATCCTCATTCTTAGCTCCATTACATGCAAAGTATAAAGCTACCAAAGGATTCTCAGTAAAATCCAAAAGCCGTGTCGGAACACAAAAATGCTGTGCAATCTCCAGCCAAGGGACAAAATCTAAATTGGGTTTTAAATCCTTTTCATAACTGCAGGCTTCGGAAATAAAATCGAACAGTATTTTATACTCATACTGAGAAAATACTCTTTTGGCCGTATTATCTTCCTGCTTTTTACACCTGAATATTCCTGGAAGTAAAGCATAATCTTTATGGTTACTGTGTCCACGAAAGATGAATCTGGCAGGAACGGAAGAGCCATAATTCTTCCTCAATCGTGCAATCAATCCCAGGAACTGGGGAATTGATTGAATTTCCATATTTGTATTACTCATATTGCCCCCAATCAATTAGTCCAATAGGTTCCATACTGCAAGGCATTTCAATGACGCCGGATTGCAGGAATGCACATCAAGAACAATTGGAGCTGGTTAGCCGTTAAAAACCTTAACATGGGGCATGACCCTGCCAAGAAGCATAAACGGCACCCATCTGTGGACAGGCAGAACGAAGGTATTGAGGACTCCTCCAATGAGTGGATGATCCTGGTGGACATGAGAGGGTTGCTGCCGCGGGATGAGTGGGAAATCAGATTGGCCGTCATAACGATTGAAGACGTTGCCTTTGCTGTACCCTTTTTCTCCTGAAGTCCGCACAAATCTGTCGGATTTGATGCAAGAGGACGTCCACAGGCTCTGATTGCGCTTGAGAAATCCAAGGAAAACGTTCTGGAAAGGGACGGTTTTCGACCGGTTCTGTTCAAATTGAACAGAAATTAATGGAGAAGGTTAAGGATTCTGCGTTACCAGCGGCCGACGCCGGAACCGTCCAAAACTGAGCTCCCGGCAAAAGGTCAGCCCGCAGGCAAAGGGCACATATCAGTCCTTAGGCGTTGTCCCTTTCTCCTCTGTAGCCAACATAGCTATCAGTTCAGGATACATACTCTCATGGGCACGTACATATTCCCTCTTGAACGCGGCAAAGCACTGGCTCCGATTCAGCAATCCTCTCAAAGTACGGAGCGTTACTCTATCTGTCCTGTTCTTATGGTAGCGGTCCAGCATCTGAAACAGGGTATCCATCTCCAGGCAGAGCTCATCCATACGAACCTGACTTGCCACTGTACGCATCCCGGTGTTCTTCTTGTTATAGACCTCATCCAGGAGCTGTACGGTGATGCCGATCAATGGTTCAGTTTCATTTCTGGCAGTTATGACCACATTACCATCCAGCAGTTCGAACCGGATGTGTTCTTCCGGATCAGTCTTGCAGCAGTTCAAGATTCCGTTCCGATAGGCAGCATTGTTTTTGATACTGTTGCAGTGGCCGCAGGACCAGAACAGGTTCTCCCAGTCAAACATACGGTCCCTGTACTTTCCACCCTCATGGGGCAGAAGATGTTCCACTTCCGGATCCTGAACCGGCGAAATCTCGCAGAGATAGCACTTGTTATGGAAATCCTTCTCCAACTGTTCAATGACATCCGGACACTCGTATGATCCGCTCTTTTTCCTGGCTTCCCTTACCAGCGAAGGCGGTGCAGGAAAGCTTCTCTCAACCTTTACCATGTCAGAGATCCTTTCGCCGGTTGAATTCAGTTTTCAGCCGCTGATACTCAGCAGCAGGTTCCGGTGCAAGATAGTCAGGAATCTCGTCCAGCGCAATGCTCAATCTTGCGACCTCGGCGAGATCCTCATCCGACAGTAAATTCTGCCTGACAAGCACCTTATAACGTTCGAGCTTCTCCTGCAGTTCCTGCGACATGGTCGAAACATCGAAATAGCCCTTAATGATTCCCTCATACGGTACATCCGAAAGGCCGTTTTTCACCAGTGTCCGGTTCTCCAGATCATAAATAACCGCATTGTCAATGCTGTTCAGGATAAACGCGGAATGCGTGCTGACAACAAACTGAATATTGGGGAAGACCTTGCAAAGGAATGGCAGCACCTTTTTCTGCAGTTCATAATGCAGATGCGTTTCCAGTTCGTCAATCAGGACGATCCCCGGCATATCGAATTCAAAGCGCCCGTTCGTTCTGGCTTCCATGCGCATAATGATGCTGACCACAATGTCCAGAATGGCCGCATATCCGGCGGACATGGAATTGAAGTCAAAGGCTTCCCGGTTCTTTTCCCGGATCTTGAACTGGAAGGTATCCACATCGAAGTCAAGGATAAGCGACGGATCTTCAAAGATATTCCGAAGCAGCGCTTCAAAGGAATCAAACCAGATTTCCAAGGCTTTGGCCCTGTCCAGCTCATTCTTCGTCTGATACAAAGATTGGGAAACCTTTTTGTCTACCAGATATTTGATAAAGTCTTTTCTAGGATCCTCAGAGATTGCATAGCTCTCTTTGATCGGTACTTTCTCAACATGCTTTGGAATCGTAGCATCAAAGATTCTGTTGTCACGGAAGTAAGCCAGGATAAACTCCCCAGCTTCAAAACGATCTTGAAGCTGTTCCTCGTCACAGTTGAAAGATATTTCGAGTCCCTGGCGCTTCTCGTTTATTTCTCCTTCAGTATTTTGGATAACTGTGTTGATTCGATCGATGGTTTCCTTCTTACCATGAGAACTTAAAAAAAGGCCCAAACTTTCCTTGTCGTTTTTCAGATTGTGTAATAAGCTAAAATAATTCTTATCGCGGCAGATCATATCCAGGTATCGAGACATAGCATCAAGAACACTGGTCTTGCCTGATCCATTTTTTCCCGTCAGCATCAGATGCTTTAAGCCCCTATTGCCGGAAGAGCAAAGTGAAATATCTATATTCTTCAAATGCCGAACGTTTTTAATACCAAGCTCGGTAATATAAGACAATTTCATTTCAGTATTTTTATCATCCATTCCGCCATCTCCATTCGTCCGGTTTTTGCTAAATTATATCAGATTCTGGCATCTTTGAAAAGTGCCAAATAAAAGCCGAAGACAGCAGGCAGCGGCAAAGAGCCAAGCCATCCTGCTATCTTCTTCATTTTCTCATCGTCACCATCGACCGCTGCGGAACTTGGGCACTTAGCCGGAACCCCTGTGATGCATCGTGCTGCGGTGTTTACAGGACCTTACTCCGCCATTGCAGCCTTCATCTTCCTTTACCGGATGATTCCCTCGTAGTGCTCCTGAACCTGGCGGTAACTCTCCAGATTCCCGATGTCATAACGCTTTCCGGGCATCTCCATGGAGTGCAGAACGGAATGCCGGCACATCCATGAAACCAGGCTCCCCGGCGCATCCGTGCCGCAGCCGTCGGCAATCGCCTGTTCAATCTTTTTCACATCCTGCGCGGTATAGTAATAAAACGGCGGGGTGCACCAGCTGGAACGCGGCGCAGCGGGTTTCTCTTCAAAAGAGATAACGCGCTCATTTCCGTCGATCTCCGCCACACCGGCTCTCCGCAGCTTCGCCACGTCTTCTTCCCGGTATCGCATCGTGCAGCTTGTCCCCTTTGCCGCCGCATAGGTGAGAAAGGACCGCAGGCTGAAATCCAGCACGTTATCCCCGGCAAGGACCAGCAGATCATCTTCCACGCCCGCCTGCCTGATCGCAAACTGCATATCGCAGACCGCGCCGAGGCGGGTTTCATTCGTGGAGGTTCCGTCATCCACGACGGTGATCTTTTCCGCCCTGGTATCTGCCCATTCCCGGAAGATCGGAGCAAAGCGGTGGTTGGTCACGACCACATACTCCAGATCCCCGAGGTCTTCGATCAGCCATTCCAGGATCTTCTTTCCCCGCACGTCCAGCAGGGGCTTCGGAAAGTTTTCCGTCAGAGGATAGAGCCGCGTGGCATAGCCGGCAGCAAGAATCAGACATTTCATGCTCTCACCCCGTCGGCGGTGTCGCAGACATAGACGCCGTACTTTTCTTTCATCTCCGGGAAGGCGCTCAGATATTTCCGGGTAACGGTCTCTCTAATGGCATCTACACACTCCGGCCGCACCAGCGCCAGGCAGCAGCCCTTGAAGCCGGCGCCGGCAAAGCGTCCGCCGTAGATGCCGTCTGTCTCCCGCATGATCTCATAGAGGCGGATCTGTTCCGGAGCGCCGGATTCCCAATTGTGGATGGAACTCCAGCCAGACTCAAACGAAAGCCGGCCATAGGTCTCAAGATCTCCGCGCCGCCAGGCCTCAGCCCCGGCCTCCATCCGTTGAAACTCCGTATACCAGTGCTCACAGCGGCGTGCCCACTGCGCAGGCAGCCGATCTCTGTATTCCTGATAGACCGCAAAAGGTACATCCCTCGCATTCGCCTCATGGAACTTGCCGTAATCCATGCCGCTCAGCGCCTGCAGAGCGTAGACGCCGGCCCTCAGCTCATCCACACGCATGTTGTACTTGCTGCTCAGCAGACTGTGCTCCAGGCCGGAGAAGAAGACCATGACCCTGTACGAAGGCATGGAGGCCGGCGCCGGAATCAGCTCATAACTGTCGTCCCTGCAGTCCAGATACAGGAGACTGTTCTTCCGGCTGAGCACCTCGCAGCTTTGATCCAGGGTACCGATGTTCATGCCGACATAATCTTTTTCAGCCGTGAAGGCGACCTGAATCAGTTCCCGTGATGAGAGCTGGATCCCATTCACCCGGCAGAGAGCATCCAGAAAGGCCAGGATCACGGCAGCAGAGGAAGACAGCCCGCCAATCGGCAGCGTTCCCTCAATTACACCGGAAAGGCCGACCGAAAGCACATGCTTCTTCGCCAGCGCCCAGGTCGCGCCACGTAGATAATCCGCCCAGTCGCCTGTCTTACCGCCGATCTCACGAATATGCCACTGGGCACGCTTCGGGAACTGGAGGCTTGTCATCTCAATCACGCCGTTGTGCTTGGGACTGTAGGCAATATGAATGCCCCGGTCAATCGCAAAGCCCGTGATCTTCCCCAGATTATGATCCGAATGCGCACCAATCGGGCAAATGCGATAGGGGCAGAAGGTTTCCCCGTCCGGCTGACGCTTATACAATTCCTCAAACTTTTCTTCGTATGTCATGTCACAGTCCCCATTTTACCATCCGTTCTCAATACAGAGCTACCTTCACTTTCTCCTGCTTTTTACGACAAAAATTTGCAACTCATGATAAACATCCTGAAGAAAGATGATGGAACCATTTTAGCAGATGAATTTCGCTGCCGCAAGAGACATTCGGGAGTTTTATCAAATCAGAAGATGCCACCGCTTCACCAGCCGCCTCATCCCCAGCACGATCAGAACCCCGAGGGCGGTCCCGAGGGCATTGTGAATCACGTCGTCGAACTCAAACAGTCCGCGGAAGCTCACCAGCTGGGCCAGTTCAATCAGCATGGAATACCCCGCCGCAAGTCCCACAGTCTTCCACTTCGGAGCCAGCAGCCCAACGGGAATGAACAGGATGATATTCAGAAGAATCTCCATCCGGAGCGACTTCACCCTGTCACACTCAGCCAGTGTACGTTCCGTAATCGCCCTGGCATTATCGGTCTGCATCAGATTTAACTGGCCATAGTCCCTTTTTCAGAAAACGGGGTATACGCCTTATTGTTAGCCGGATACCCCGTTTGCTTTATTGCTACTATGCCTATTGTTCTTTTTTCCTCCGTAACGCTTTGGGCTTCTTCATTATGCCGCAGTCTATGAGCATTTTATGTATAGTTTCATGTATGGAAAGTGCAGGATTATCTTTATAATAGTTATAACCCATATACGTGATTATCTTTTTGCCGCCAGCCTTGTTGTTTTCTGTAATAGCCTGAGCCCTGCCTATTGCCGATTTTACATCCTCCAAAGAGAGTTTGGAGAGACACCGTTTAAAGTTATCTTCTCTCTTATAATGTGCCAAATCTTCAAATTTTTCTCCATACGCTTGGTTGATAGGCTCCAGGTATTGACTTCTATTAGCAAACGATCCATTGCAGGTTTTTTTATGAAGAACCATCCATAGTTCAAATGTAAAATTGCTATACCCGAGCTCATAGTCTATCTTTTTCAAGGCTTTTGACTCCTTCATTTCTGAAAGAATCCGCTGAAATTTCTCTATATGAACCGGCTCATTACTTTCCACATCGCAGATATGCGTTATTCGGGGAGTGGATTTGGCATTTATACTTTTTGCATATTTCTTCGGGCTTTGCTGGACTTTGGCTACTATTGCTACATTAAATTTACGTCTTTCAAAAGAATTGATTTGATCTCTAAGCCAATACAAATACCATTGTTCAGTTTCTCCTTCAACAGTAAATGTATATTTGCGCGTTTCTAATAACTCACCCATCTCCGACCACCTCATTCCCCCTACAAATCGCTTCCAGAATAGGGCTGAAGTCTATATCCTTTATAGCTCCGTAGCGACTGACAAAATAGTTATTCATATAGTCCTCGCCTTTGCGAACGCCATCGGCAGTCTTAAAGTCTGATAGCGAATACAAAACACTATTTCCGGTCGCTTCATCACGCTCAACAAACTTAATCTCATCTCTACGCAGTAGCGATGCATCAAGGAAAATGGGGTTATGCGTATTAAAAACCAATTGGGCATGGTTCTTATTAATTTCGTCGTTATGGAAGATATTGAGTATATTCATCAACGCCATTGGATGAATAGAGGCATCAAATTCATCCATAACTAATGTTCCACCGTTAAGCAAGGCATAGATAATCAAAGGGAATTCATTTACAAAGCGAATCGTTCCATATGACTCAAACACTTCTGCCGGGAGCAGTTTATCCTTGAAAATAGAATACAAGACGACATCTTCTCCCTCGTTTTCACTATTCGATTTATAACCAAGAGCATTCGCAGTAATGCCAAAAGCCTTAGCTGCTTCCGTTATTGTTCTTTCTACATAAACTGTGTTTGCTTTTGGATCAGTTAGCTTCCTTACAACTCTTAAGTCTTCAGAATGATAGATCACAATAAATTTCTCACTAAACCATTCTAGAATCGTAGTTACAAGTTTTTGTGCATAGATTGATTTGAACCCATTATTAAGAAACAGTTCTGTATCTACTAAGCTATCTTCTGAGAGTTCCAACATCTTTGGCGTTTTCTTTTTAATGCTCTTGTTGATATAATCTTTAATAACTGGAGGCAAGTTTACAGTCAGGTGCTCTGCTCTTTGGAAAATCGTTTTTCCATTGACTGCAAGCTTTTCCTCAAGTATTTTTCTTTTGTAGTCTTTGTCTAAAAAAGGCCCCAAATCTATGACAATGCTATATTGGATCAACAGACCAGCTTCAATAAAGCGAATTGAGAACTCAGTTGGGCCACTATTGCCATTGCAGTTAGGAATTAATTCAAGGGATGAGGCTGCAAGATTCAAGGATGAGTCATCATCGTTTCTGACATTTCCCCTTAAAACGATTTCCTTAAATGTGTCCATTGCACCGATTACATTCGTTTTTCCTGATGCGTTTGGGCCATATATGACAGCCGAGCAAAGTCCATTATAGGGTTTACTCCCAACTAAAGCAGACATGACACTATAATCAAGTCCCTTTTGTTTGGGAGCCGGTGTCAACGAGAAAGTCATCTCTTCAATAAAAGATTTATAATTCTTCGTTTTGAATTCCAGTAACATATAATCGCCTCCATTTTGCAAGTTTCTCGCAACTTCATTTCAAATTATACTATACCCTCGCTCGATGTCAACAATTATTTGTCGATTTTGCGAGTTCTTCGCAAAATCTTCTATTAGCCATCAAAAAAATAGATTCCATACTATTCTATCCAGACCTTACACATTATGGTCATTCCTGAGATCATGCATCTGATCCATTGCTAACATTCTTCTTTCCTCCTTGTCCTTATAGTTGTCTTACCAGACAGAGACAAGGAACTATGCTAAGAAGAAAATATGCAATGGGTTTTTATGGTTTAAGCAATTGCCAAAGTACCATCAAAAGTTATGAAATTCGCTTTTCTGTTTTCACCATTTTCATTTTGCCATTTTTTGGAATTTGCTTTGCCGTTTTTGCCATTTCTATTTTCCGCACGCACCCCAAGCCACCCAGCATGACACTCTTGGCCTTACAGCATCGCACTTCCATCTATTAAGCATCAATTATCTGTTTTTCATTTCTTTTCCCAACCGTTTCTTTTCGTGTTCATATATGAATGAGGAAACCGGATCATCGAGCCGTGCTTTCTCTGCACTCCTGTCAAATTCAAGATGCAAACCGTAAAAAGGCTGTTTCAGGATCGCTCTCTCGAGAATATCAATGCTCTCCGCTATATCGGAACAACACCTGCTGATGTGCCAGGAGACAAATGGTTTTCTTTCTTCTATCATCATTTTATTCTGTTCATTATGCAGCGCCTTAAATTCTTCTTCATCTTCCGGTTCTGAGAAATCATAGTCATCGGCATCATACGCTTCCGGCTCATAGTCCTCATCATCAAACGGACTATGATAGCTCTCCAAACCATGCTGCGAGATGTCATAATCCTCCATGAAGCGGGTAAGCAGATAATCATCCGACAGAATAGTATCAACCAACCGCTCCATTCCTGCTTCGCTTTCACTTCCGGCAATATGTTTTCTTATCCAATCCGGCATGTCGGCCAGTATATTCCCGGAGTAAATATTCCTCAGGAATCCTTCGTCCGGGTGATTCATGACATTATGAAGCAACGGTGAAAACATAATAAGCATTTTAATCTCGTCTCTTATCTGACTGAAATCAGACAAAATATTCTTCAATTCAATAATCTCTTTATCACTAAGAAACGCTTTCTTTTCATCCAACGTCGTTCTCAGCACCGGAACAATCTTGGGTAGCTGCTCCCAAGTAGCCTGTATCAAGTCCTCGGGTTGATCTAATTCATCCAGTTCCACCACTCCTCCTGCAGCCACAAACTCTTCACGTGCTTTCTTCTCCGCCCTTTGGGTAGGAACGTGCTGCATTAACACCTGCTTCTTGCCTTCATAATCAATGACAGCAGAAAAATAATCCTGCAACTCATGCCATGCCAGTTTATTATGCCTATAGTTATTTGCCATTTCAACAACAAACGAAACAAAGAAAGAACCCGCTGCGCCCGTTGTCAGAGCAAAAACAAGATTGTACCAGGCAGAATCGTGGGGAATCAAGGACATCGCCATGCCAAGAATTGTAATAACAACACCCGAGAAGACTGCACATGCGATCAATGTTGTCTTTGGATAGAAGGCGAAGGCCATAAACTGCAGCGCTTCCTTGATTCTGTATTTGAATCTCATCTTCATATCAATTTCCCATTATTTCAAAACTTCTTAATTAACAAGCATCGTTTACCAATGCCCTATATCAAGCCACATCATTTTGGTATAATGCATACCAGCCTGATTCGTCGTCACCTTCCTCCAGACTAGCATCCTCATACCGCCATCCCCATTTTCTTGAGATAAGCTTTTCAAGGTTCAATCCGTCCGCAGGTATAAGTAGCGGTTTTCCCAAGTTCCAATTTGGCTCTGGAAATACTCCATGATCTGTAATTCGACTCATTACAATTCCAATTTGATCTCCATTATTTCTGGCGATAGTATTATCAACCACTTCAATTACAGCACAGAAATCATAGCCACCCCAAAAAGGATTCTCCGTCTTATATAACTCGCTTACCCCGTAAAGCCCATACAGTGTTACAGAATATGTACCGTTTTTCATAGGGTCAATAAAGCAATACTCATTAACAAGTGGAAGCCACTTTATAGTCCCGATTTCATTCTGGGCTGAAATTATGTTCAAGACTTCACATAAATCAGGAGAAACAGCACGCCATTCTCCATTGATTTTCTGATAAAAGGCTTTTATTGTTGTGGAATATCCTCCATAATGACATTTGTATTCGATACGTACCTCATTTGGCTGATAATCATCCAAATTTATGAATTCACACTTCATACATTGTATTGTATTCGGAAGGTAGGCGTCCTGAGAAACCAATGCAAACTTCTGTTTGAACATTGGTTCGGTTCGTGACAGTTTATTAAAGAAAGACTCATTTCCTCTTTCAAATATAATAATGAACGTCTTCCTGTTGGGGCTGTCGTCTGGTTCAATATAGTCTCCGTTCACTACAATAGTCTTATCATCATCTGAAGTTACACACAATTGGAATACAACATCACTCGTTTTTTCTGAGACATCAAGTGAACGGACCACCCTTTTATATAGGTAATGATACAGTTTTTCCCCATTAAACTCTCCCGGGTATAATTGGCCTGATATCCAAAACAAAAAGGTAGAGAGGAGTCCTAAAAGGACTGTATATAAAGCAGTGTTCATCAGGCCGGAAAGCCATTGCTCTCGTCCTCCAGAATTCTTTCTGTTGTTTTCAGCATGTCTTGGATGATATTTTTTATCTTTCATAAATCATTGCTTTTTAACACAGTCAGTGCTGTATCATATTTCCTTGATCGTCAGTTTACCAGAAAAGCGGAATAAGTTTATCAAAACATGCTGATTGGTTCTGCTGATGTGTTGCTCATAATCACTCAACAAGGCATATATCGAATCAGCCTGTTTATTCCGAATCTCATCTCGTTTCTCTTGATTATAGATATTATACACAAACACTATGCTGCCCATTTTCTCAATGTCCATGGTGTTAAAGCGCAGCATTGTGAACAGATAGTTAAAGTAATCATAATCCATTTTGTTCAGAGAATGCCCAAAGACGGCAACACTATCCGCAGCTTCAGAAGACCACACCGTTTGTTGATTTAGTTTGTGGGCATCTTGTTGTAAACGCCGGAATGTTTTTGTGAATTTGCGTACTCCCGGATGAGACTTCTCCTCTTCCTCTGCAAGGTCGATCCCGAAAATTGGAGCATCACAGTCCCCGTTTACATGACGAATATCAAACATGCCTCTATAAAAACCCGAATAATTGAAGGTATCGATCTTTAATTGCTCTTGTTCAGCTGTCTGTTTCTCCGGCAGAAACCCTGCCAGTCTCTCAGCCTGTTTTTTGGCTCTTTCTTCATAGTTATTCTGCTGGGTACACGCCCTTATATAGCCCCCAAATTGGCGTTCGAACTTCTTCAGTTCTTCCAAAAGCCTATCATAAAATGATGCGATATCCCTGGAAAAGTCTTGAATGGCATCCTGATTCAGCAAAAATGTGAACATAATTCGGATCTTCGGATTAACCTTATCAATATTTGTCTCCCAATGCGGAAGTGGTCCCGGGCCTGCCTGAGGGTTCCTCTTGTGATATTCACTGAGAAGCAACTCATAAACATGGCTCCATGAAAAGCCATTCCTATCATCAGCTACAAGAGAGTGGTGTATGACGCTCTCAACGTCACACCATTTCGCCCTGCAATGGAATTCTTTGTCATATTCCGATTCCAAACAGAACAGCAAATCCCACCAGTTGATATCACATTCGGGATCTACCATCACGCCAGGCGCTTTATCCCCCGGATCCTTACCCAGTGCAATCCATTTGTCTGCCTGCTTTCTCTTCTTATCGAATCCATCTGACTCAAAGAAATCCTGATATGATGTTTCTGCATCGATTGATAAATCAAAACCATTTCCTATAACAAGCAACTTCTTCATTTCTTCACCATCACGATTTATTCGCAGTTCACGCCGCAAAGTACTTTTGCTTGTTCCTAATCCGACCCAAATATACTATTTGTTATGCTTTCCCAATGTTATCCGTCAGATTGGCTGGCTCGAGTAAGCAGCCGATTCCATCAAATTGAATATCTCCGCAGCATCAAAGAAAATGCCAGAAAACACGGCAGGATCTTTGATGCTGTTCCATATTGTGGTAT
>Ga0256404_1010993_pt1 | contig 12297 bp, 9 predicted proteins | sample RumenRJG_01DNA_FD_185990 | JGI IMG/M metagenome (GOLD analysis project Ga0256404, IMG submission 185990) | Bovine rumen microbial communities from Lethbridge, Alberta, Canada - RJG_01 | ecosystem: Host-associated > Mammals > Digestive system > Stomach > Rumen | place: Canada: Alberta | collected... | reverse complement strand
GTCAGCCACCTCATCCTCGTCCTTGGAGAACATATAGCAAACCGTGTAGATGGTGCTCTTCTGCTCCTTGACGAGTTGGGCAAACTGTTGCTCTGATGGTTTTGTTGCCATGTCTTTATTGAATTGTAACACCCATTAGACGCTACTTCTTTCAAAAAACTACAGATAAACGAAAGAATTCTTCTTTAATTATAACAAGTTCTACTGAAAATAGTAACTATTCTCAAAGAACTGCAGACCATTACCCTCGCTCATATACTCACCCCTTATTTTCTTCAACGAAAGAAACGAATTAATCGAGTAAACACATTCGGACAGTTCGAGTAATACGTAGAAAGACTTATTCTTTTTGATGAAAACCGACATTCGCAGAACAGTTACGGGAAACGATACTCATGAGTTCACGGTCAAGCGAAGGGCATTCTCTTATTCTCAAACTCTTGATAAAGACAGAGGATCTCAACTTTTTTGAGCAAAGCAATTTGCTTTTTTGTGGGGGCAAATCGTTGCTTTTATAGGGGCAAGCACATGGTTGCGATGTCCTCATTCAAGTGCTTTTAACATTGTAATCCTATAGAAAAAGATCGTTCGCTAAGTAGAGAAGGATCTTTTGTCAGGTAGAAAAAGACCCTTCTCTATTTAGGGGAATCAAGTGCGTAGAACGGGGAATCAAGCCGTAAAACGGGAAACCTATTTGATGAACTCCAGGAACAGCTCTGCTTGCTTGGCGAGTTGTGCCTTCTGCTCCTCAGAGAGAATCATGCGGCCTTCGGTCCACGCCTCCAGGTTGAGTGCGATACCCGTCTGTCCCTCTGTCATCACGTCGGCTTTCAGCACGGTGAGCAGCGTGGTGAGCAACTTGCGGCATCCGGCTGTAGCAGCTTTGCCCCCGGCTCCTGTGAGCGTGAACTTCTTTCCGGCAAGCATTGTCGGTGCGTTGCGGTCGGCAGGATCGACAGGACGTGAGAGCCAGTCGATGAGGTTCTTCACGTGTCCGGGGTAGGAATAGTTATACTCCGGCGAGAAGATCCACACACCGTCAGCCTCTGCCACAGCCTTGCGTGCGTCGGCAATAGCTTGCGGAGCTGGGTATTCTTCATCCTGGTTGATAAATGGCACTTGTGAGTAATCCAATTCTGTTACTTCGGCTTTGCCTTGGAGCATGCCTTTGACCATCTCGCTCAGTTCTCTGTTGAAGCTCTGCTTGCGCAAAGAGCCAATGATGAATAATATCTTTTTCATGTTTGTTGGGTTGTATGTTGCTATTGCAAAGATACGTTTTTCTTGTTATAAAATGGCTTTTCTCTTGCTTTTTTGCTTGTTTTTCTTTACTTTTGTATCATTGAAACACTAATTTGATATTTCTGCGATGAAACCGCTCTATACTATCGTGGTCTTTGTGACCTTGTTGTGTTGCTCCATGTGGGCAGGTATGCACAGCTATCGTTGTGCCGAAGAGGAGATGGTTGCCGATATGAATCAGGCACTGGCTCAGACATTGCGTCATAAGCAGGAGGCGTGGATCACCCCCGACACCATCCGCGACTATCGCAGCAATCTGCGGCTGGCAGTGCTCCGTCGTCACGCCTTGTTGTGCTATGCCGAGGACGTAGATCCGAAGACGGTCGCCAGCAACAAAATGACATGGGGTCGGGGAGGGCGTCGCGTAGCCTTCCGGGGCTATGCCAACTGTTCCGTGGCTTCGGTGCTGGCCCTGTCAGATCAGCGCATGCCGCTGTCGCTGTTTGTCTTGTCGTTGGCTTGGCTGGCAGGCTCACTGATGTGGATGCGCCGTCGGGTCGTGGCGATTGCCGATGGCTTTGGCGGTCTGCGTCTCGACGAAGCCACGCAGACGTTCTACGACGAGCAGCAGGAGCCTGTTCACTTCACCGCCATGCAACGCCAGCTGATGCTGATGTTCTTTGCTGATGAGCACCACAGCTTGCGCAAGGAGGATATCTGTGAGGCTCTTTGGCCGAAGAAGCCCGATGCCAGTGACACCCTCTACACGCTCATCCGGCGGCTGAAGCCCGTACTCGACAAGAGTAGCAACCTTACCATTACCACGGAAAGAGGCGGTAATTATCAATTGTCAGACAGAGGTCAGTCTCAATCTTAGGCACTGCGGCGGGCTGATGCAGGATAGGAGTGTGGGGACTGACCTCGTGCAGTCGCTGGTTCACAATAGCGGTGGCTCGTACGGCATCGTTGCTCTCGTGGATCAGCACCATCGGAGCAGAGTTGTCGGTAATGACAGCAAAGAAAGCACTATATCTTTTGGCTGTTTCGCTGATTTCCATTAAATTTGTAAGAACAAACCGATTATAGCAGACAATATGGAAAACAAAGAGTTGCGCAACGCATGGGAATTTGCCGAGCACACCGGCATCAGCATCTTTCTCACCGGAAAGGCAGGAACGGGCAAGACCACTTTTCTCAAGACGCTCAAGGAGCATTCCTCCAAGCGCATGATTGTGGTGGCACCTACTGGTGTGGCGGCCATCAATGCCGGCGGCGTGACCATCCACAGCTTTTTCCAGTTGCCGCTATCGCCCTATGTGCCGGGCACTACATTCAAGGATCGCTATGACTTTGGCAAGGAGAAACGGCGCATCATCCGCACGCTCGACATGCTTGTCATCGACGAGATCTCTATGGTGCGCAGCGACTTGCTCGACGCCATCGACAATGTATTGCGACGCTATCGCGATCCGATACTGCCCTTTGGCGGTGTACAGCTGCTGATGATCGGAGACTTGCACCAGCTCACGCCTGTGGTCACACCGCGCGACGAGGAACTGTTGCGCCCTTACTACGACACTCCCTATTTCTTTGGCAGCCATGCCCTGCAGCAGACGAGTTATGTCACCATCCAACTCACACATGTCTACCGTCAGCAGGACCAGGCGTTTATCGACATCCTCAACCATGTGCGCGACGGCGTGCCGACGGCCGAGGACCTCGCCCGTCTCAACGCCCGCTGCAAGCCGATGTTCATACCAAAGGCTGAGGAAGGATACATCCGGCTGACCACCCACAACCGCATGGCAGACAGCTACAACGACAATGAGTTGCACAAGCTGCCCGGCAAACGTTATGTCTTCAAGGCCGAGATAGAGAAAGAGTTTCCCGAGAGCAGCTATCCCGCCGATGTCAACCTTGAGCTGAAGCAGGGCGCACAGGTGATGTTCATCAAGAACGATCCTTCACCCTCACACCTATATTATAATGGACGCATCGGACATGTCGTCGGCTTTGAGGAAGGAAAGATCATTGTGAAGTGCCCCGGCGACGACTACACCATCAGCGTGGAGCCCGCCGAATGGGAGAACACGCGCTACGCCATCAACGAGGAGACAAAGGTCATCGAACCGCAGGTGCTCGGTGTCTTCCGCCAATACCCTTTGCGTCTTGCCTGGGCCATCACCATCCACAAGAGTCAAGGTCTGACCTTTGAGCACGCCATCATCGACGCGAGTGCTTCCTTCGCTTCGGGACAAGTCTATGTGGCATTGAGCCGCTGCAAGAGTCTGGAGGGACTTGTCCTCGCCTCGCAGATACAGCCTCGCAACATCATCGGCGACGCACGTGTCAACGACTACATCGCCCGACAGCAGACTGAAGCCGAGAAGAGCATCGAGGCGTTGCCCGCCCTCAAGGAGGAATATTACCGCACCCAACTCTACGATCTCTTTAACTTCATGCCGCTCTTTGCCGCTGAGCAGCAGCTCCACCGCCTCTTGCTGGAGTATTTCCGGCAGTTTCCCAAACTCACCAACTATCATGGCACGGTCATCGACCAACTGAAGCAGAAGGTTATCGACGTGGCGCTGCGCTGGCGCTCGGTCATCCAGCAGACATCTGTCGAGGGATTGCATGAGCCTGCCTTTCTTGAAAGGGTGAAGCGCAGTGCGGCTTACTTCGTCACGGGACTGGAGGAAATGCTGCCCGATGCCATTGAGAAAACAAAGATGGCCAGCACCAACAACAAGCGCGGCATGCAGCTCTTCGACGAGCGCTACAAGGATCTCTGGCTGGCTTATCTGTCCAAAGACCGGTTGCTCAGGACCATGGAAGAAACTCCCTTTACCGTCTCGGCCTATATGCAGGCCAAGCAGGAGGCTACGCTCGACGCCATGGACGTGGTGATGCCCGGCAGCAGGCCACGGAAGAGAAAGAGTAGCGTGGCTTCGCCCGTGCCGACTTCTTCAACTGAGCGCACTACGTCCAAGGCCGCTAAGGCACCCCGCGTGTCTACCTATGTCCAGACCTACACGCTCTTCCGCCAAGGCAAGACACCGCAGCAGATCGCCGAAGAGCGCCATCTGGCCCTCAGCACCATTCTCAGTCACCTGGTACCTTACGTAAGTTCTGGGCAGATCAGTGCCGACAAGATCATCGACGGCGAGAAAGTGAAGGCTATCCGTCACGCCATAGCGCAGTTGCCCGAGAATGCAACGACGGAAGATCGCAAGGCCGCTTGTCCACCGAACGTGACGCCCGCAGAATTTTATTTCATTCTCAGGAGCTTGCCGAAAGACAAATAGGGGCACAGTGGATATTTTCCGTGGGTCAGATATGATGCTTCTTCTCTGAATCGATTACAGAAGTTAATAGGAAAGTAGTGCTGAGGGCAGCTGTCGGGAGGGCCGCTGCCCTTTGCGGCATAACTATGATACGTTTTTAAGTTAACGCTCCGCTACGTGGAATCAAGAATATATCCGAATATAGGTGCACAGGACCAACCCTGTATTTGGAGAAGAGAGCTCATGACAAAAACAAGCAAAACACTTGCTGTGATGCAAGGGCTGCGCCCTTTGTTTCTTCTCCGGTGTCGGCTTGCTCCGAAGCAAGCTTCGGCAAACCGGCACCGAAGAAGAAACAGCCTTCGTTCCTCAGGCTTGCCTCACAGCAAGGAAAACCTTGAAAACAGGCTGGCGCGGTGCTTTGCGTTTAGAGAAAGTAAAGGGAATATTTGCAGGGCGCGGCCCTTGTGGCCGTCCGCACCCAATGTATGTAATTATTGTTTTATCGGCGGACGGCCACAAGGGCCGCACCCTGCAAGCGGCCGCAGCAATTGAAAATTAGAAGTTACATCAGAGATAGTAATTGAAAGTTACATCGCGATAGCCTGTTTTTAAGGTTTTCCTTTGTGGCAGCGCCAAGATTCGACGTAGGAGAATCTGCCATTTGCGGTTGGAGGGCGGTGAGAGGCGTGCCTCTCATAAGCCCTCAAACCACAAATGGCAAAGGGCCTTAGCCCCTTGGCGCTGACACAAAGAGGTTTTCCTGTTTTTTGTTAAAAAGCTATTTACCTTGTGCAACGACATTCCTAACCAATTACGGATCTGTGACCAGAAAAGAGAGCTCAGGCGCAGATGCCCGTGGATAAGGAGCTGCTGGAGTACTGCGCAAACTTTGCTCGTGTGCCCCCTCGGGTCACCCCCTTGCCAAAGGGATGCATGTGATACCCCCCGTACTGCGCTCGTTCCTCGCTTGTACGGGGCTACCCATGCGTGTGCCCCTTTGGGGCACTGACCTACTTACTGCGGAAGAATATCCTCCTCATAGGGTTAGTGGGTGCTTTCCATGCGCTATTTACAGCCCCAACGGGGCTGAAGCATGGGTATCCCCGGTCAAGCGACGACAGGAGCGCAGACCGGGGGTAAGGTTCGGCCTATATCTACTGCTGAGGTGACCCGAAAGGTCACACGAGCATATTATGCGCATTGACATAGTAATAGTGCCTGCGGCGCATAAAATCCCGGCACCGCCTTGGGATGTCTCAAAAGTGGTCAGAGGATATGATGGGGCACTATCGGATGATGCCCGTGTCGGTGTCGGTCCTCTGCCGGTTCTTGCGGCTGACATTGCGGTAACGCTGGCCGCCCGAGAGCTGACAGGAGACGGTGAGGCTGAGCAGCTGGCCGTCGTTGCGGCTGTGGAGCACGTCGGTCTTGTGGAGGTCGGCGTTGATAAGCTCGGCCTTGCGGATGCGGGGGTTGTGGCAGAAAGGGTTGAGGCATGCCAAGGAGAAGTTCCAGGCTCGGAGCTGATAGCCCACCTGGAAGGACAGGGTGGCTGCGTTGTTGCCCTTGGTCTCGCCCTCGAGCCAGCGGTAGCCGCCGTCAAAGTCGCCCACCAATGACCAGTTGCCGAGGAAGAGCTGGGCGGTGAGGCCACCCGTGTAGCTGGTGTAGTGGTGCTTGTAGGCGTCACCGTAGTTCAGGCAACGGTAGATGCCCACATTGCCGTTGACGATGAAGCGGTCGGGGGCAACGGTCCACTGCGCCTCGTCGACGACATAGAACAGGTTGATGCCGCGCTGGTTGGTCTGGGTATAGAGAAACCGGTCGTCGGCCGTGCGGGTGTAGAGCGCCATGTTGCAATGAGGGTTGCGGCGGTAGTAGGCCGTGAGACTGTTGTAGAGCGAGGGTGCGGAGTAGGCCAGCCGCCAGGTGTGCTCCCTGCGCTTGGGCTGCCGGAGGTCGGGGTTGCCTACTGTCCACTCACGTGCGTTCTGCCGGATGCGGGTGTCGCTGAGCATGGCCACACGCGAGATCCACTGCGAAACCTCGTAGCTATAGCTGAAGGTGAAATGCTTGTCGATAGTCCAGGCAAGGTTGACCTTCGGCCGGAGGAAGTGGAAGTCGTAGGTGTGGGTGCCCTGGCGGTAGTGCAGATTGTTGTAGCCCAGTCCTGCCGTGTAGCGGAAGTGCCACAGCGAGCCACTGAGTTGCGAGAAGAGATAAACCTGCGAGGTGATGGTCTTGGTCTGCGCCGCGACATCACCCGTATAAGTGTTGTCGACATATTTCTGCTGGTAGTTGGCTCCTGCCGAGAAGGTGAACGGCTTGAGGCGGTTGGCATAGACGGCTTCCGACCACAGCGACCACGTGTGGCCGTCGACGGCGTAGGCATAGGGCGACCCCTCGTTGTAGGCGTTGTGGGCAGTGGTATAGATATAGGTGGTGGTGGCGTTGGCCATGAGCGTCTGCCGGCTGCCGAGGCGGCGGTAGAGATAGAGGTCGAGCACGGGTGAGAAGTCGCGGCTGCGCTCAGTCTGCGTGGCGGTCTGACTGCTGAGCACGGAGGCTTCGGGCAGGAGCGTCTGCGTGGTGATGAGTCTGACATCCTGCTCAGTGGGCGTATGGTCGAGCGATGTGGCGAGTGTGGCCTGGAAGACGTTGTCGGTGGTATCGGCAAGGTTGTAGGTCAGCTGAATGTTGTGGCTGAAGTTGCGGTCACGGCTTTCGAGGTCGTTGCGGGTGACGCGCTCCACGCTGCCGTCGGTGAGCGTGTAGTCGGCAGTCTCGTCGCGCCGGTTGCCCTTGAAGTCCTTGTAGCCGAAGTCGTAGGACAGTGCCAGCTGACTGTTGCCCGTGTTGTATTTGCCATAGACGGTGTTGCTGCCGCGCCAGTCAGTGAGCAGGTTGGTAGCGTCCAAGCCAAGTTCGTAGCCCTGCGTGCTTCGCCGCGTGTGGATGTTGATGACAAACTTGATCCCGTCGCCGTAGCGCACGCCGGGGTTGTCGATATACTCGATGCTGCGGATGCGCTTCGTGTCGAGGGCGGCCAAGTCGTTGGGGGTGGCTTTGGCGCCGTCGATACGTATTTGTACGCTGCCGTCGGGAGCCACGGGCGTGATGGTGCGTGTGATGGCATTCACCTTGAGTCCCTGCATGGGCATCATGGCCAACAGCTGATAAACGTTGGCGGAGTGCTGCATTTGTGCGGCTGAGGGCAGGAAGAGCTTGCCGTCGGGGCGGTCGACGACGCGTGCCGCCTTCACCTCCACCTCCTGCAAGGTCTGCGTCGTCTTAGTTTCCTGTTGCTTGTTTTGCTGCGTCTTTGCCTCCTGTGCCTGAAGGGGTGAGGCAAGCATCAGGCAGAGCAAGCCTGTCAATGTTGTTGTTCTCATCTTTGTTCCTAAGTTTCTGTTTTCAGGTGCAAAGATAAGCAATGGACGTGATTAGAGAGAAAAAAGTCACTGACAGTTGTCTGACAATTGGCGGACAACGGCATAGATTGTTATTAATCAGTGAGTAATAGGTGCACACGGTGTCTGGCGTGATCTATTCCGCCGTTTTCCTCATCTTGTTAGTATTATGTTGCAGCACAAAGATGATACACTCACATTGCAAGTGAAATGGAGTTGACTTTGAAAGAACTCCACGGCAAACTTTTTTAGTTAAAGCAACCGAATGACAACTTTTTCAGGCTTGGTGGATAAGGAGCCACTCATGCGATTGCCTGGCATAGTGCGGTGAAACTGGATGGCGAAGATAAGAACACAGAGCCTTCCGATCGGGTAGCAAGGCTACACCACTTCAGAGATGAACAGCCAGATGTTGAGGGCAGTGACGAGACCAGCGAGGCTATAGAGGAACACAGTGTTCCACGGCTTGTTGGCATATTTGCCCATGACGCGCTTCGACGAGGTGAGGCTCACTTGCAAGAACACGGTGAAGGGCAATTGGATGCTCAGCACCATCTGCGAGATGAGGAGTCCTTGGAAGGGATTGCCGATGAAGAAGATGAGCAGCAGGGCCAGTCCCAGTGACAGCAGCACGCCGATGGCCGAGTGCGGGTCCTTGGCATTGTACGACTCGCTGAAGAGTCCCGAGAAGATACTGCCTGCCGCCATGCCACTCGTGATGGTGCTGGAGATGCCGGCCAGAAGCAGAGCCAGGGCGAAGATGTTCGAGGCGTTGTTGCCTAAGAGTGGGGCAAGCATGGCGTTGGCCTGGGCAAGGTCAGTGACATGTTCGCCACGAGTGAAGAACGTCGAGGCGGCCAAGAGAATCATCGCCGAGTTGATGGCCCAGCCCACAAGCATGGAGAAGAGGGTGTCGACGAACTCATATTTCAGCATGTGGCGAATTCGGTCATCACCCTTGAGATTGATCTCACGACTCTGTATCACCTCGGAGTGCAGGAAGAGGTTATGAGGCATGACCACAGCACCCAGCACGCTCATAATGACGAGCAGTGAGCCCTGCGGCACCGACGGCACCACCATGGCCCGTGTGGCCTCGCCCCAGTCGATATGGACAAGGAATAGCTCATAGATAAACGACAATCCGATGATGGATACAAAGCCGATGACGGCCCGCTCGATCTTCCGATAGGAATTGGTGAACAGCAAGACGAGCACGGCAGCGGTGACGAGCAATGAGCCGGTGGGGATGCTGATGCCAAAGAGCATCTGCAAGGCAATGGCTCCACCAAGAATCTCGGCCAACGACGTGGACACACTGGCCAGAATGGCACTCACCACGATGGGGCGTCCCACCCAACGCGGCGCATATTTCACGGCAGCCTCACTCAAGCACAGTCCCGTGACGATGCCTAAATGGGCCACGTTGTGCTGCAGGGCGATGAGCATGATGGTGGAGAGCGTCACCACCCACAGCAGTGCATAACCATATTCCGACCCCGCGGCGAAGTTGCTCGCCCAGTTACCGGGATCGATGAAGCCCACAGTAACCAGCAGACCCGGGCCGATGTACTTGAAGATGTCGAGGGCACCCAGCACATGTGGGTGCGTATGGCTCTTGAGTTCTTTTAGTATGTTCATATCGTTGGCAAATATACAAAAAAGCATCGAGAGTCACAACCTCTCGTCACGAAAAATATTATAAAATGCAAGTCCCCATGCGAATCTGCGTAACAGCAGAGGCGTATGGGGACTTTTCTTGTTTCGCCACAAGCCTTGCTTTGTTGCCTGTCCTACAAACTGTAATCGATCAGAGAAGAGATCTCTTATCCGATCCACGGAAAATATCCACAGCACTCTTTTCCTTTTAACGCGCCATCTTCGATGGCATCAAGAATATAAACGAATATCGAGAATATATCGACTTCCATTCGTGAAGATTAGTGCAGATTCGTGGAAAAGATAAAACCACGAATATTCACGAATCAACACGAATATATATTCTTTATATTCGGAAAAATTCTTGATTCCGCGTAGCGGAGCGTTAACTTAAAAACGTATCATAGTTAAGCCGCTGAGGGCAGCGGCCCTCCCGGCAGCTGCCCTCAGCACTACTTTCCTATTAACTGTAATCGATCAGAGAGGAAGTCTCATTTCCGATCCACGGAAAATATCCACTGTGTAACAAATGTAACACGTAACCGCGTCACTCGGGGTGGGTGTTATAGCTTGGACGTCTAGTCCGGCGGAAGGGGGCTGCAGCTGGCGAGGGGGGAGTGGAAGGTGGCGATCTTGTCTATTTCCATCGTGTCCTGGATGATGAGGGGAATGATTTGGCTGAGGATGAGGAGGCGGCTGTGGCGAGGAGGCGGCGGGCCGCCTCGATGATCGTGTCGCGGTTGCGGTAGAAATCCTTTGTGGTGAGCGAGACGCTGACATCGGGATCCATGCCGTTCTCGGTGCTCTGGCCGTTGCGGTCGTACATCGGGCAGGAGGAGAAGCGCACGCTCCAGCCGTTGGGCAGCTCGCTGGAGAAGGGCAGCCCGGCACCGCCGCCCGTGCGGTCGCCCACCACCGTGACGCGGGGACAGCAGCGCATGTATTTCACAAACTCGTTGGCGGCGGAGTAGACCTGGCGGTTGGTGAGCACGACCACGGGTTTCTGCCACCGGATGCCCTTGCCGGGCTTGAGCCACTGCTCCTGCATGGCCGAGAAGTCGTTGTGTCCCTTGCCCGTCTTGTGGCGCATGTAGCCCACGAGCAGGCTGGTGTTGGTGAAGCGGGCGGCGAGCTCCTCGGCGCTGGTGAGCATGCCGCCGCCGTTGTCGCGCAGGTCGATGATGAGCCCGCGGCAGGGAGCGAGATAGAGTAGGATGTCGTCGAGGTTGCCGCTGCCGATGTTGTTCTCAAAGGTGGCGCAGCGCAGGTATCCGATCTGGTCGTCGAGGATGCGATACTTCATGCCGCTGGCGATGCGGTAGTCGGTGCCGAGATAGCGGCTGACGAGCGTGTCGCTGTAGTTGCTGGGGTAGTTTTCGTGGAAACCCCAGTAGCGGGTATAGTCAAAGGAAGCAAAAAGGTTGACGTGTCCGTCCTTGAGGGTAGCGAGCATGTTGCCGAGCACCTCAAGTAGCTGCTCGTCGGTCATCTGACTGTTGATCTGCCGTGCATAGACCGTGTGGATGGAGTCCCAGTCGATGCCTTTCTCCTGGAAGAAGCAATAGTGCTCGTCCATGATTTTCCACAGTGCCTCGAAGTTGCCCTTGGGGTTATCGGCAAACTGGTCCTCGTCGACGCAGGCTGCGCAGAGCAGCAGGGCGGAGAGGAAGAGAAGAAGATGGCGGACGGTGGTTTTCATAGGCAGGGGGGATCAATAGCACCATCCGAGGGTGATGCTGTGGGTGTATTGGTGGTATTTGAGGTTGTTGGCTTTCATCTGCCGGTATTCACCGAGGTAGCCCACGCGGAAGGTGGTGCGCCACAGCCGGAAGTCAAAGGTGAGGTGGTGATAGAGCTGTGGGGCGCTGAAGGGCGAGGTGCACACGATGTTGTGGTCGTAGTTGCCGCGGGAGAAGATCTCGTAGTACGACTGTCCGTAGTTGGGCGAGAAGGCCATGCCGATGAGTGGCAGGGTCACGTCGTAGTGCAGGGCGAGTGGGTGGCGCCCGGTGCGCAGCTGCCAGGAGAGGCGTGCGGTGGGGTCGATGCTCAGCGCGATGCGTGCCTGTGCCGGATTGTTGCTGTTGCGGGTGTCGTAGGCTCCGCCGAGTGTGCCGTCGATGGCTCCTCCGGCGAGCAGGGTGAGCCGTGGAGCAGCCCAGTGCCAGCGATACATCCATCCGAGCCTTAGGTTGTAGAGCAGGGTGAGCAGCGAGTTGTCGTTGCCGCGTGTGCCGGCCACGCCGACGAGCACGTGGTGGACGGTCTCGCGGACGATGTGGCTGCTGTCACGGCGGCTGAGCGACTGCGAGAGATAGCCAAACTCGGTGCCCGTGAACTTCTCCTGCGAGAGATAGGTATCGAGGATGTCGGTGTAGCCCACACTCAGTTGCCCGGCCCGCTCACGCTCCGTGGCATGTTGAGTGGGCTGGCTTTCCTGGGCCGCGAGGCTTGCAGCGATGGCGGCGATAGCGATGGTTGTGGTTAGTCTATTCATATAGATGGTATATTGAGCCCCCCGAGCCCTCCTCTAGCTCCCCCCAAGGGGGGAGAAAGGCGATACCCGAGTGTTCGGGGTGTTGATGGTTTTGCGATCCTCCCCCCTCGGGGGGAGCTAGAGGAGGGCTTGGTATCTCTACTCCGGGAACAGGTTGAGCTGCCCCGTGATCTCGTCGATGACCTGCTGCTGCGACTTGCCG
>Ga0256404_1010992_pt1 | contig 12298 bp, 8 predicted proteins | sample RumenRJG_01DNA_FD_185990 | JGI IMG/M metagenome (GOLD analysis project Ga0256404, IMG submission 185990) | Bovine rumen microbial communities from Lethbridge, Alberta, Canada - RJG_01 | ecosystem: Host-associated > Mammals > Digestive system > Stomach > Rumen | place: Canada: Alberta | collected... | reverse complement strand
CTGAAATGAATATAGGAAGCATCTCATCTGATGTTGAAAGAAATACGGCGATAAGTGTTCCCACCGAGATCACGCCTCCGGCGAAAAGACTTGATGCGGCAGCCGAGAATCCGCACTGGGGGAGCATTCCTGCCGCACCTCCGATAAGCGGGCCGAAACGGCCGGCTTTCTCCAGCATGGCAGTTGTGCTTTTTTCTGTCTTATGTTCCATATATTCCATGGCCATATAGGTCACAAGCAGGAATGGAATCAGCTTTACGGTATCGATAATGGCATCCATGAGTGCATCAGTTATCATATCCATGAAAAAGTCCTCCTTAAATATAAATGTAATTCAAAAAGCAAATTAAAAGAAGAGGTTCCTCAGGAGCCTCTTCTTAATATTTCATGAGTCGTATTATAGAATATCATACCTGTCAACACGTGCATAATCACATGAACATGTATTGATATGATATAAGTGTCATAAGTCTGTCCTCCACTTGTGCGTGCACAAAAGTGGAAGACAGACTTCATGACACGCCCCACATGGAGCACGAAGGGGCGATTTATCGGCCTGAGAGTGCGGAATGTGGGAGGAACGCGAGCTTTGTGCCAGGTCCAAAGGACCTGGCATGTAGCGTCAGCCCTTCGCGAAGCGAATTCAAATGGGCTGACGTTCCCAGATGCGCATAGCGCGAAGCGTTCCGATATCGACGGTTTACTATATCGTCATTGAATTATTTCTTAAGAGCTGCCTCTATGAGTCCCTTGAAAAGAGGATGTGCATCGTTCGGTCTTGACTTGAATTCAGGGTGTGCCTGAGTTGCCAGGAAGTAAGGATGGTCCTTAAGCTCAACTATCTCAACGATGTGACCGTCAGGTGACTGTCCTACAAGCTCCATACCTGCCTCTTCAAGCTCCCTGCGGAAGTCATTGTTCACCTCGTATCTGTGTCTGTGACGCTCGGAAATGGAAGTCTTTCCGTAAACAGCGTGTGCCTTTGTTCCTTCACGGAGATCACAAGGATAAGCTCCGAGACGCATGGTTCCTCCGAGATCTGTTACAGTCTTCTGCTCCGGCATGAGGTCGATGACAGGGTGGGTTGTATTAGGATCGAACTCGGTTGAATTTGCATCCTTCCAGCCGAGAACATTTCTTGCAAATTCGATGATGGAGATCTGCATACCGAGACAGATGCCGAGGTAAGGTATCTTGTTTTCTCTTGCATACCGGGCAGCCATGATCATGCCTTCGATACCTCTCTGGCCGAACCCTCCGGGAACCAGGATTCCGTCTACACCCTGAAGGAGTGTTGCGGCACCTACCTTTTCTACCTCCTCTGAGTCCACCCAGCGGATGTTTACTTTGGCATGATTTGCAACACCGCCGTGCTTAAGAGATTCTGCAACACTAAGGTATGCATCATGAAGCTGAGTGTACTTTCCGACAAGGGCAATGACTACTTCCTTTTCGGGATGGCGGAGATTTTCAACCATGGACTTCCAGTCCGAAAGATCCGGCTCGGGGCATGGAAGGTGGAGACATTCGCACACAGACTGTGCGAGATGCTCGTGCTCCATAAGAAGAGGTACTTCGTAAATGAACTCGGCATTGGTGTTCTGAAGAACATGGTTTGCAGGCAGGTTACAGAACATGGCGATCTTGTCCTTGATGTCCTGAGGGATAGGATGCTCTGTACGGCATACAAGAATATCTGTCTGAAGTCCGAGACGCTGAAGCTCTCTTACGCTCATCTGTGTGGGCTTGGTTTTAAGCTCCTCCGAAGCGTGAAGGTAAGGAATGAGGGTCACATGGATCATGATGGCATTTTCATGACCGATATCATGCTGGAACTGACGGATGGCCTCAAGGAAAGGCTGTGACTCTATATCTCCCACTGTTCCGCCTACCTCGATGATGGCGATGCGGTCCTCCTCAGGATCATCGGAACGATAGAAATCAGACTTTATTTCATTTGTTATGTGAGGGATGACCTGTACAGTGTGACCTTCGTACTCACCGTGGCGTTCCTTGTTAAGAACGGACCAGTATACCTTTCCGGAAGTGACATTGGAACGATGGTCAAGGGATTCGTCAATGAAACGCTCATAGTGTCCGAGATCAAGATCGGTCTCAGTTCCGTCATCTGTGACAAAGACCTCCCCATGCTGGATAGGATTCATGGTGCCCGGGTCGATGTTAATATACGGGTCGAACTTCTGCATGGTCACCTTGTAGCCTCTCGCTTTAAGAAGTCTTCCCAGAGATGCGGCTGTAATTCCCTTTCCGAGACCGGAAACCACTCCACCTGTTACAAATACGTACTTGATCATATGCTACTCCCCTTTCTGTTGCTGAGCATCATAAGTGAGTGGCAAATACTTTTGACACTCACATCATAATATGCATAAGTCCCGCGGATTGCTTCGTGCTTCGCACTCTCGCAATCCTGCAGAAATCTCGAATCCGCGCGATGCGCTGCTTCTCGATTTCTGTTGTCCTGTCAGATGTCTATGCATCCATACAAGCAAGCTTGATGGCTGCATAGCCGCCTGACACAGGACTTATACACTAAAATAAGAGGTGACAAGGCCAGAGACACCCCGAGTGTCCCTGTGACGCCTTTGTCACCTCTTATAATTTACTTCCTAAAAAAACATAGTGAATGATAACACTGCAGAGGCTATTTTGCAAACAGAAAAATCATTTGCAGGTAATAGTTCCGAAAAGCAAGAAGAATTCGGCGGCCGGATGCGGTCACCGAATTCTGTCCTGTATGCCACTGTTCATTTTAAATGATTGGTAAATGATTTACATCAATCCGAGCGAAGCGCATCGATAGGATTCAGTGTTGCGGCACTTCTTGCAGGCATATATCCGAAGATAAGACCGATAGACATGGAGATGGTGAAGGATGCGATAATCCAGCCGAAGGAGGGCTGTGCATCGATACTCATGATCTTTCCTGCCATGGTGGTTCCGATGCAGCCGATGACGATACCGATGATACCGCCCATGGAACTGGTCACGGCTGCTTCGATAACGAACTGCATAAGTATGGTGGATTTTTTTGCACCGAGAGCCTTTCTGATTCCGATTTCTCTGGTACGTTCAGTTACGGATACCAGCATGATGTTCATGACACCGACACCGGCAACAAGCAGTGAGATACCGGCTATACCACCGAGCATAAGTGACATCTGGGCTATCATGTCATTCATGGAGTCAAGAAGCTCACTCATGGCTGTTACTCTGTACAGATCCTCGTTTTTGAAGATGGTGTAGAGGAAATCCTCGATGGCCTCTGTTACTGTTGAGGCCCTCTCCACATAGCTGTCCCGCAGTGTGAAGATATAACTGCTTATGGTTCCGTTACGTGAGAGCTTTACGGCTGCCGTATAAGGTATATACAGGAAATCATCGCTTCCGCCCTCGCTCATCTCATCGCTTGCGGAGGTCTGACGTTCCACGACCCCCACGATCTGATATTTTGTTCCGTTAACACTGATACGCTGCCCGATGGCTTTCTCCGCAGACACATAATAGGTCTCTGCTACATAAAGACCTATGACCGCCACCTTCTGTCTCGCTGCGATGTCCGCGTACTGGATAAAACGTCCCTTTTCAAGATCATAATCCATGATAGAGAGATAATCCTCTGAAACTCCCGTGACCGATGTCTGGTCTGAATTTTCATTTCCTACCTTTACTGTGGCGCTGACCGAAACTGTTGGAGAAAGATTGGAGAAATACTCTTCATTATCAGCATAAAATGAATACATCTCGTCCACTGATACCGAACGGGAGCTCAGGTTTGTAACATTGACATTGATACGATTTGTTCCCATGGATGCAAAGCTTTCGGTCATGTAGGACATTTCGCCGTTGACTATACCTACAAGTATGATGACTGCAGCCACACCGATGATGATTCCAAGCATGGTCAGGAAAGATCGCATCTTGTTTGACCATATGCTCTTAAGAGCCAGATTAAATGAGTTTAGCATAGTCCTCCGCTGTTCCGTCATAAACTACCTTACCGTCGGATATACGCACTATTCTTTTCGCTTCAAGCGCGATGGAATTGTCATGTGTGATCATCACGACGGTATTGCCGTCTCTGTTGATATCTTTCAGGAAGCCAAGTACCTGTCTTGAAGTCTTTGAATCAAGAGCTCCGGTGGGCTCGTCCGCAAGGATAAGCTCAGGGTCCCCCGCAAGGGCTCTTGCAATGGAGACTCTCTGCTGCTGACCTCCGGAAAGCTGAGCGGGCTTTTGCATCCACTTGTCAGCAAGGCCTACTCTCTCAAGCTGCTTCATGGCACGGTCCTTCTGTTCTGCCTTAGGAACACCGGCATAAAGAAGGGGCAGGCAGACATTATCCAGAAGATTATCCTTCGGAAGAAGATTATACTGCTGGAAAATGAATCCTATCTTTTTGTTTCTGATGTTGGCAAGCTCGTCATCTGTCATGGAGGAAGTATCCTGACCGTTTATGAGATATCTTCCGCTGGTCGGTACATCCAGGGCTCCGATGATGTTCATGAGGGTGGATTTGCCGGAACCTGACTTTCCGACTATGGCGACGAACTCACCGTCATATATATTGATGGAAATCCCGTCGTTGGCGTGGACCTCCTCGGAGCCCATCTTGTAGATCTTATATATATCCCTAAGCTCCAGAAGAGACAGCTTGCCTATGTGCTCCTTAGGAATGTACAGGGTCTGATTTTTCCCTTCCCTGTTCCGTACTGCTTCCTGAGCCGCTTTAAGCTTTGCTATCTCTTCGTGGTTCTCGGCATATTCATCAGGCTCCGATTCGTCAGAACCGGGCTCCTGAAATGCAGCGGCAGTGTCTTTGTAAATTCCATCCGCCTTTTCCTCCGTACCGGATTCTCCGGTTCTTACGGGTTCGGCAGTTTCAGCCTCCTGCTTTTTGATAATGTCTTTAATTGCCATATAATGTCCTTTTTTAAAATCAGGGAATCAGCAAGTGATTCCCTTCAAGATTTGGATATAAGTGTCATAAGCTTACCTTCACTTGAGCTTTCAAAAAAGTGGAGGAAGAATCATGACACGTCCCGATATCGACTTTTGACACTCACATCTTTACATTGGAGGACCACCGCTTCCACCGCTTCGGTTTCCGCTTCCGCCGCTTCGGTTTCCGCCACCTGATCCGCTGAATCCGCCGCCGGGGCCGCCTGAGCCTTCCGGACCACCTGATCCGCCGGGACCTCCCATCATCATTCCCGGATTCTCCTCAGAGCTTACGGTGGACTGGGAAACATAGACCTCGTCTCCTTCTTCAAGTTCCCCGGAAACGATCTCCACATAAGTGTCTGATGTCAGGCCTGTTTCTACTGAAACTTCATGGAAGCCGTCAGGTATGCTTGAGAAAGATGTTTTTTCGGATTTATCCGAATCGCCGGATGATGCTGAACTGTCATAGGTCTCTCCGGTTTTGTTCTTTACGTAAACCTTGTTGCCTCTTTGAAGGGCATCCACCGGGATCGCAAGAGCGTTTTCGGATTCATCAAGGATGATAACGCCTTCAACGTTCATACCGGGAAGAAGGCCTCCGAAATCTGTCATGGTCACTGTTACAGGGTAATATGTAACACCGTTTGAAGATGTTCCCTCCATGGATATCTTTGTAACAGTTCCCTTAAATGTCTCTCCCTCGAAGGCGTCTGCCGTTACATCAACAGACTGACCGACCTTGACTGCGGAAATATCAAGCTCATCGATGTTCATATCGAAGGTGACTTCTGTTAGGTCATATATTACTGCGAGGGATGTGGCTGAGGAACCGTTCTGAACGTTCTCGCCGACATTTACGCTCTTTGTGACTACAGTACCTGAAATAGGTGCCGTAATGGTGTAATTTTCGAAAGTGTCTGTTGTTGAATCGAGACTGGACTGAGCGCTCTCAACTGAGGACTTTGCGCTGTCGACCTTGTCCTTGTAGTTGTAAATGATATCTTCAATGTCGTCGGCATCCGCAAGGAAAAGTGCCTGTCCTGCTACCACATAGTCTCCTTCATTTACCAGAAGCTGTTCTACGGTTACCGAGGAGGTAAGATTGTCTGCCTTTATGGTGAAGTCTCTTGCTGCCCGGAAGGTACCGTCACCGGATGAGTTCATGCCGTTAATGCTGGCGGTGGCGGACATATCTGTGGTAAGACCGCCTGGATTTGAAACCTCAATAGTCACGTATCTGACCAGCTGACCGCCGGTAAGGGTGGATTCCATTGAGTCAACCGAAGTGACGATTCCGATGATCTCTTCAAGCGTATCTTCGATAACTACGGTTGCTGCAGTTCCAACAGGTATCATGGCAGCTTCCACCGAAAGGAAGGGTACATCCAGCTTCATGGTTGAATCGTCGTATATCTCTGCGATCTCCGTGTTTGAGCTTACCTGATCTCCGATGGAGATATTTATGGATTTTATATGACCGGTATACTTGGACTTTACGGTATTGCCGCTGAAATCCGAGGATGCCTTGTCATAATTGCTGACAGCTCTTGAGTAACTGTTCTCTGAACGCTCCAGTGAACTGTTTGCGGAACTGAGCTTCGAATTTATGGAGGAGGAATCTATCTGGTAAAGTACCTGCCCCTCTTCCACCACATCCCCTTCCTGAAAGTCTGCCGAGATGATGGTTCCATCAACCATTGAGGTGATTTTGTAGCTGTTCTTCGGTGAGATGGTACCGGAGCTGGATAAAGAGGACTGGATGGTCTGCCTTGTAACGGTTCCGGTTTTTATTTTTGAATCTGATGAAACAGAGACTTTCTGTTTGGTGAGATAAAAGAAAGCTCCGGCTGCTGCGGCTATGAGAACCACAGCGGCGAAGATCAGTTTTTTTGATGGGAATTTAAGTTTCATTTGCTGCTCCAGATTTTCTGATGATTTGATACAGGTGTCATAAGGCTTCTCTTATATGGGCTGAAAATGTGTGCGGAGTCTCATGACACTCACATCATGATTATTAATTTGCGACTGCAGTGATCTCCTGCTCGCCCTCTGAATTGAGTGACCAGACGATGGTGACCTTGTCATCCTTTTCCAGACTTCCGTATACGGAGAAGGCATAAGCCACATCATCGTTTCCTACAGTATATTCGACACCGTCGATGGAAACCGAGGTCGGTGTCATGAGATTTGTTGAGCTGTAATATACAGCATCGATAGTACCGGTGACTGTTCCCATATCTGTACCGGAGGATGAATATGCATAAACCGACTTTGTTGAGGAGTTGTAGTATATAACCACAGGATCTCCGCTTGAAGCCGCATCCTCGATGGCATCTGCTGAAGAGGTTTCGCCATTGAGGGTATAGCTTCCTGAGCTTTCGCTGAAAGGAATGATGCTCGAAATGCTCTTATCGACCTTAAGAAGATAGGGACCTTTGAGATTTGCTTCCAGAGTGCTGAGAAGGTTAAGATCGTCGTTGTCGGTAAGTTCGAAGCCGAAAATCTTTCCGTAGATGGTGTTGTTTGTCCTTGTGGCGGATTCGTTGGCATAGGTGTTGGTCTTCATGAGGTTATAAAGGATATTTACACAATCCTGGTAGGTAAGGTATTCATTTACACCTTTGTTTACGTTTTCGATGAGACCTATGGCAGTTGCCTTGGCGTGCCTGTTGTTCACAAGATTTCCAGTGAAGTCGGAATTTGAGTATCCGAGAAGTGTAAGGCAGGCTTTTTCTGCTTCTGTCATCTTGATACCCTGATCCGGCCTGAAAAGACCGCCAAGGTACGCACTGAGCCAGCCCTGCTCTGCGGCTATACGTATATAGGAAGCATACTGTGAGGTTGAAAGCACATCTGAAAAGACGGAGACATTGGACTCTGATGCCACCATGGTGTGGTATGTTGAGGCCATGACTATCATTTTTGCGAACTCTGCTCTCGAAACCGGCTGTTCGTTCAGTGTCACGTCAAAGTTTTCTATTATCTTTGCACTTATCAGAGCGTTTTTCCTCTGGGTAAGTGAGGTAGAGGCAAATGCCGTTAACGGGGTATATGAAACGATACTCACTATGCCGGTGACTGCAGCCAGAGTGCCGTACATTAATCTTCTGTTCATAGTATCTCCTTTTCAAGTGAATCAAAGGGATGAAAGTCCGATTGTCTGTTACGGGAGGCGTCAAAAGAAACACCCGGGACATTTTCATCAAAAGCTAGTGGGATTTTAACTATGAAAGCTGAAATGCAGCTGAAAATTCTTTCAGGAAACCTTCATAAAGCAAGGTTTCACAAATTGTTCACAAACCCGGTATTTTCTCATAAAAGAAGCATTTTTTTATATCCGGAGACTGATTTCAGACTGGTTTCAGCTTCAGATTCTACTATTCAGATGCATATTCGGTTATACTGATAATAAGACAAGATATAACCGAGGTTCGTAGAAATGCGGATGCCGCCCGGTACTTATGGCAGGTCTCCGCAGGGATATAAAGAAAAAGAGGAAATAAAATGAAAATACTGGTTGTCGAAGATGAAAAGCTTCTTGCGGATTCCATAAAAACTCTTCTTGAGGATAAGGGTTATGAGGCGGATGCGGTGTATGATGGTGAGTCAGGTGTTGACTATGCAGAAACGGGGGTCTATGACCTTTTGATACTTGATGTTATGATGCCGAAGATGAACGGCTATCAGGTGGCAAAAAAGCTCCGTCAGATACATCTCAGCACACCTATTCTCATGCTCACAGCAAAGTCTGATCTCCTGGACAGGGTCGAGGGTCTCAATTCAGGTGCAGACTACTATCTCACCAAGCCTTTTGACAGTCGTGAGCTTCTGGCCTGTGTGACAGCTCTTCTCAGACGACAGGGCACGGAAGTTGATGAGCTTGTTTTTGGAAATACTTCACTTGAGCTTGGCTCGGGAAGTCTTATATGCAATGAAAACGAGCTTCGCCTGAGCGCCAAGGAATTTGAGGTCATGAGGATGCTTATGCAGTCAAAGGACAAGAATCTTTCCAAGGAGTCCATTCTCAGTAAAGTATGGGGCTATGATTCCGATGCGGTGGAAAATCATGTTGAAGTATATGTAGGATTTCTCAGAAAGAAACTGAAGTCCATCGGTTCCAATGTCAATATCGTTGCTGCAAGACGTCTCGGGTATCATCTTGAACTGGAGGAGTGATTTCTTATGGAGATGATAAAAAAACTGAGAGTCCGATTCGTGATCATAACCATGGTCATAGTGACCATAATGCTTTTTGTGATCTTTGGACTGGTGCTTGGTCTTACACATCGCCGTATTTTTACCGACAGCGTGAAGATGATCGAAGGTGTGTCTGCTATTCCCATGGGGATGAATAAAAATCGTCGCCCTGAAAGACGGGGAGTAAACGAAAATACAGATGTGCAGCTGCCCTTCTTCAGAGTTGAGGTTGATGAAGAGGGTAATATAGTGGGCACTGACGGAGATTTCTATGATCTTACGGATGAAGAGACTATTAATTCACTGGTCAGTGAGGTTTTATCCAGAAAAGAAAGACTTGGAGATCTGTCGGATTATAATCTGAGATATTTCCGGGCAGTGTCGGCTCAGCCCAGAAAAGATACAAAGGTGCCGGGGATCGATCCCCCGGGCCCGGAGCCTGATAAACAGACGGGGATAAATCCGGATACAGAGCCCGGGGTCTCTGATAGTGCAGATGCTGAAAAGGTAAAGGCAGGCCCGGAGCCTGAGGCACCCGGAAATGCTGAAGCTATACCGGATGGCGGAAACGGGGAACCGAATCCATCTGAGATCATGGATGAAAACTGGGACGGCAAGAGCAACAGGATAATAGTTTTTGCAGACGTTTCCTCTGAAGTCGCCACTATGAAAAATCTTATACGAAACTGTTTTTTCATAGGTCTTCTGAGCTTCATAGTCTTTCTGGTCATCGCCATATTCTTTGCAAGATGGGCTGTAAAACCGGTTGAGGATGCCTGGATCAGACAGAGGCAGTTCATATCCGATGCTTCACATGAGCTGAAAACACCGCTGTCTGTCATTCTTACGGATGCGGAAATGCTTAAGTCAAAGGATTTTGATGAAGTAAAGAAAAAACAGTTTGCCGACAATATCCTGACCATGTCCCATCAGATGAGAGGACTTGTGGAAAGTCTGCTGCAGCTGGCAAGAGTTGATAACGGTGCCATACAGAAAGCTCCTGAGCAGATCATCGATCTGTCCCGGACAGTGTCAAACGAGATCATGACCTTTGAAGTGATGTTCTTTGAGAAGGGTCTGATGCTTACTGAGGATATCGAAAAGGGAATAAGCATCAAAGGCGCTCCCCAGTACATCAAACAGGTCATTGAGATACTTCTTGATAATGCCCGGAAATACAGCCTGCCTGACGGAAATGTGGTGGTCTCATTAAAGAAGTCCGGTGCTCACAAATGCCTTCTCAGCGTGGCTGACCCCGGTGAACAGATCTCAGATGAGGATCTGAAGAACATATTCAAACGTTTCTATCGTATAGATGAGGCTAGGGCCATGAACCATTCCTACGGACTGGGGCTCTCCATAGCAGAGAATATAGTGAAGGAACATAAAGGACGTATATGGGCCGAATCCGGTAACGGAATCAATACCTTTAAGGTGGAACTGCCACTGGCATAGAATAATATCTGCATAAATGAAAAGCAGCACGTACACACTCATGTACGTGCTGCTGAATTTTTTTACTTATATCAGATGAGCTGATGTCTCATCCATTTCTTGCCCATAAGCCTGTGAATATAGAAAAGTCCGCGTACCAGCCAGTCCAGGGACATGCCGTACCATACTGCGATGGGTCCGAAGCCCATGACGCGAATGAGGAAGGTCGTAAGTGCCACTCTTGTGCACCACATGGACATGGATGAAACGATCATGGTGTAGCTTACATCCCCGGCAGCCCTGAGTCCGTAAGGAATGATGAAGCTTGGCACCCAGAAGATACATTTCATTACTGTGATATAAATCATCATATCGAAGCACATAGCTGCGCTTTGCGGCTCCATACCGGCCAGCCACATGACAGGCTTGCAAAGTGCAAATGTCAGGAGACAGGAACCTATGATGACGTAATCACCTATTCTCATGTGCTTTACTATGTAGTATTTTGCCTCTTCTCTTCTTCCGGCTCCAAGGGTCTGACCTGTCACGGTCATAAGACCCGTTCCGACAGCAATGGCGGCGATTCCGTTCACATTTTCAAAGATGATGGTCATGGCCTGAGCCGCTATAGCGGTGGTGCCCAGAGTTGAGACTGAGGACTGGATCGCCAGCTTTCCGAACTGGAACATACTGTTCTCCACACCGGATGGAATTCCGATGAAGAGTATACGTTTTATCATATCAAAATCAGGTTTTATAATGTATTGTCTTATGACTATAGGCTGTGCCGGACGTCGAAGGGCAATGATCAGAACTATGGCTGAAAACATACGGGAGATTAGTGTTGACAGCGCGGCACCGAAGACGCTCCATCCAAAGATGAAAATGAAAACAAAATTTCCGATGATGTTCAGGATATTGGATATGATGGATATCTTCATGGGGAATTTACTGTTCCCACCTGCCCTGTAAAATGCAGCCCCAACCTGATAAAGCGCTATAAAAGGAAAGGATGCGGCGGTATATCTGAAATATATTTTGGAGTTCTCCATAACTCCATCTGCGACCTGACCGAAAACAAGACGAAGGATACCTGCATTGAAGAGCTCTGCCATAAGCATTACCGAAAGAGATATGGCCATGACAGACAGGATTATCTGCTGGGCCGCTTTGTTAGCTCTCCCGGTGTTGCCGGATCCTATATACTGGGAACAGATGATGGTTCCGCCTGTTGCGATGGCAGAGAACATCTGGATGACCAGGGTATTGATGGAATCCGTCAGTGAAACTGCGGAGATGGCTTCGCTTCCTACACGGGTGACCATCATGGAATCCGCCATGCCCATAAAGGCTGTAAGGAGGTTCTCGATCATGAGTGGAATGAGGAGCTTTTTCAGGTCAAGGTTTGAAAACTCCAGATCATCCCACTTTATTTTTGATTTGTCATATAAGCGGTTTAATCGAAAAAGATAGTGATACACCGGTTATTCTCCTTTATGTAAAAGGACAGAAGCAGTGCCCTGTCCGGGTGAAATGACTACTGTATACCTATGTGGGTACAGGGACAAAAGTTCCGAGGAAAACCTGTGGCAGTCCTGTGACGAAAGGTGCTGACCTCAGAATCCTGTCAGAGTAAATGTTTGATCCGCTGAAAGACCTCGGCTACAGGAAGGCCCACAACATTGTTGTAATCACCATCTAT
>Ga0256404_1010991_pt1 | contig 12299 bp, 7 predicted proteins | sample RumenRJG_01DNA_FD_185990 | JGI IMG/M metagenome (GOLD analysis project Ga0256404, IMG submission 185990) | Bovine rumen microbial communities from Lethbridge, Alberta, Canada - RJG_01 | ecosystem: Host-associated > Mammals > Digestive system > Stomach > Rumen | place: Canada: Alberta | collected... | reverse complement strand
TTCTTCCAAGCGCGCCATGTATTCCCAGTTCCGCTGTAGATAAGCTCTGAGCCGTTCCACATGCTCTTCCTGCTGCTCGTCTGCCGCGTTCGCGGCAATTGTGTCAAGAACCACGCTGACGCGTTCCCAGTCGCGCTTCCGCAGCGCCTTGTGAAGCTCGCTGTTCAGTTTCTTTCCTGCCCATCCAACGCGGTCCTTGATCTTCTTGTTCACATGGTAGCCGTCCCTGAAATGCTCGTGGCGGAGCGCCTTGCCGATGATTTCGTCAAAGACCTCCTTCTCGTAGCCGGAGCCTCCGTCGCTGTTGCTCAGGACGATCGTGTTCCGCAGGTCGTAATGGTTGCCGAGGTAGGCGAGCATCTGGTCGACGGCATCCTGCCGGCGGAAGGATGCAACGTAGTGCGTCCCGACAAGCTCGCGCCGCTTCCCGTTCATCCGCACGCCCTCGGCAATCTGGAAGCGGTGGATTTCAAGGTGCTTCCGCGTCCCCTGCGGGCGGATGGTGACGCCGTCTCCCTCGATCATCAGGACTTCCGGCTTCCGGAGTTCCTGGCCTTCGTCAACGGCTTCCTTCTGCGCGTCCTCTTGCTCTTCGCAACACTTCCCGACGGCGCGGACGATGTTCCCAACCTGCTGGTGGCTAATGCTGTTCGGCGTGAGCGTGCTGACGGCCGACGCCGTCTGGCGATACGTCGCGCCCGCAGCAACTTGCGCAATCAGGTACTCGTAGTAGGCGGTCATCCGTTTGTGCGAACGGAAGCCCATGGCATCGTCCAGAGGGTAACGGCCGGCCTCGCCATCTTTCTTCATGCGTCTGCGGAGGAATGTCGCTTTTCCGAAACTCGTGAGGATGGTGCGCTCGTCTCGCCGCTCCACGCGCCAGCCATCCTTCTTCCAATCTTCCGCAAGCTCGTCATCCAGCCGTTCCATCGCGTCGCAAAGCCGCTGGCAGATCAGTTCCGCAAAGTATCTCTGCACACGTTCTTCCCAAGAAATTGAGTCTTCTGCATCCTTTAAAATCTTCAAGAGTTCTGCTATAATTTCTTCCATAAGAGGCCTTTCTTGTGTAATCCTGTAATAGTTAGCACTCTATAGGATACAGGCCTCTTATTTCTTTTGCAACCTCATCACCGAGAACTATTTTACACTAAGTATCTCCCAATGCTTGTAAAATAGAGAAGGCATCTCCCATTGGAAGGAATTTCGCACCCCCCATCGAATATTAAGATATATATCATTTTATCGTGAAGGAGGTATCGGCTTTGACTCCAAAAGAAAAAGAAATATTCGCACGATTAACCGAAAACCGAATGGAAATTGCAGATGCCATAGACCGCCCAGCTATGCGTGGCATCAAAAGCAGCGTCATCGACAAATACTCAGATCAAGCACATTTCATCTATGAACTGTTGCAAAACGCCGACGATGCAGGAGCCACGGAAGCTCATTTCCATTTGAAAAAGAACGAGCTGGTTTTCTCACACAACGGCATGCGTCACTTCTCTCTGACGGATCCAGCCAACGAAGATGTAGATGGAGAAACGGGAAGTCTCGGCGACATCAATGCCATTACATCGGTTGCAAATTCTTCCAAAAAGGCATCCAGTCAAATCGGGAAGTTCGGTGTCGGATTCAAAGCCGTGTTCCAATACACAGAGACTCCGATGGTCTACGATCCCAACTTCGCTTTCCGTATCGAGCGACTAATCGTTCCTTCACTGCTGGAAAAAGACCATCCGGAACGCCAGCCCGATGAAACGCTGTTCGTCTTTCCCTTCAACAAGCCTGACATGCCTGCTGCTACAGCTTATGCCGACATTGAAAGCAAGTTCGAACATCTGTCTTACCCCATTCTCTTCCTTCCGCATCTCCAGAGCATCACCTATCGATGCGGAGATACCAAAGGTACATATCGAGAAACTGTTGAAAAAGAACTTGCTGAAAACGATTTGACAGCCCGCCTCATCCGCTTTGCTTGGCAACAGGTCGATGAATCAACAGAAGATTTCATCTGGCTGTTTTCACGAAAGACTGCAGGGGATTATCAAATCGCCGTCGCATTCTTCATGTCAGACGATGGTAATTTGACATCAAAGACAGCGCCAGCATTCTGCTTCTTTCCTACGAAAGAACAGACAGGCCTTTCCTTTTTCATCCACGCGCCCTTCCTCTTGACGGACAGCCGTGAAGGCATCCGCGCCGGAAGCGACCACAACAAGAAGATGGTCCGCGAACTTGCGGCACTTGCCGCTGACGCACTCCTCATGTTCACCAAAATCAGTGGAAACGGGCAGCAAAACTATATCACAAATGATATTCTTGACATCATTCCTTGCAACCGGTCGAAATTCATGGTCGTGGACGAACGAACGCAGATTTCGTTCATGCCATTTTACAAACAAATTCTGGAGCTATTCCAGACAGAGCAAGTGCTCCCATCAAGCAATGGAGGCTATGCCTTCAGCCGTGATGCCTATTGGGCGGAATCTACACGCCTCCCAAAACTTTTTTCTTCACGCCAGCTGCAGCAGCTGACAGAAAATCCAAAAGCGTCCTGGGTATTTGATACCCATGGTGCCTATGGACGCTACGGACACGATGACCGTCTCGATTACATAAAGAAGATCGTTCACCGCTCCGTTCAAGAGGACATGCTCTTCGAAAAGCTCTCCCCCGCTTTCATCAACGCGCAGCCGATGACCTGGCTCTGCCAGCTCTATTCCTATCTGAATGAACAAAAGACGCGCTACCTTGCGGTAAAGACGTTGCCCGTTTTTCTCGATCAAGACAAGCACCCGGCAGCCGCTTTCGACGATGCAGGGAAAGAACTGCTTTTTCTCCGCCCTGCAGACGAGGACGATTCAAGCGGATACTCTTTCGTTTATTCCGGACTCCTCCGCCACGCAGAAACGAAGGAACTCGCCGCAAATTTGAAAATGCACGAGCCTTTTCTCGGTGATGAAATCCAGAACAAAATCCTCCCCCTTTACCAGCAAAAGGGAAAAACTTTTGATCCGCGACCACATATACGCAAGTTCGTTCACTATTATCGAGAATGCGACACAACTGCCCGCAAAAACTTCCTCAGCCAGCTCCGTGGCATCGATTTTCTCTATTACGAAGATGAGAACGGCAACCCGCATCGCACGAAGCCAGCTGATGCTTATACCAAAAACAAAAACCTGGAATGTTATTTTACATTTTCCGGCAAACCGGCCATATTCATCTCCATTGACAAGTACAAGGAATTCGTATACCAGTCAGATGCTGATCTGACGCTCCAGAATTTCTTTCACGACCTCAATCTCGACGCAAACCTTCCGAAAGTCATACAGGCTTCCGTCCCGCGAAAAACTGCAATCGATCTGCATCTTTCCGGATGGCATTCGAGGAAAGCATTGTGCCAGGAAAGCGTCCGTTGGGTGGAGGAAACCGTGGACGGCTTTCCGGAGATCCTATCCCATATTGAACAGCAATACGACAAGGACGCTGCTCTTCTCGCATGGCAGATACTCGCCTCCATATTCCGCAACCGGTTCGCATACGCAAAAGATGAAAAAATTTTCAATTGTGTCTGCTCCTATGATGTCCAGAATTATTACGGAATCATGGTCACAAGGTCTGTCAAAGCCACTCCCGGCCGCCTGCCTGCACAGCTTCTCGACACTGCTTGGATTGTTGATAGAACAGGAACGCTCTTCAAGCCTCACCAAATCACGCGGCAAGCCATGTCCCAGGCCTATCATCTTGAAGATGGCCTTTCTGACCGCCTGCTCGAGTATCTCGGCATCATCAATGAGCCGGAAAGCAATCTTACAGATGACCAAAAAAGCAAAATCCTCCTGATTGACAAGCTTGCCAGAGCTGGAATCACGCCTGAAAAGCTTGAACAAATGCTACAAAAAGAGCTGGCAAGGCAACATGCCGAAAAACAGCCGACTGACGAGAAACCGGAGGATTCACCCGCTACAATGCCAGCACAGCCAGATGCCACATCTGAGCATGCAAAAGGTGCCGAAAACAAAATCCCGATAGGGACGTTGCCACAGGAACCTTCCGAGGCCGCCTCAGGGAGCGACGCACCGGATTCACCCACACAGCCAAGCGAACATCACCAGACATCACCGGGTCCATCCCCTGTGACCGCTCAGCACACAGAAAAAAAACAACCGGCGAAAACCACGAAGGAACGTCGGCAGGCTGCTTCCCGCGCAGGAAGGACGCTGCGGAACCTCGCTAAGAAAGAACTCGATACGGGCGACAATGATGATGATGCCCCAAAAAGCGTCGATTACGCAACAAAAATCCAGAGGGCCAAGCAAAGAAGTGAGGCGGAGCTCGACCAGATTGCCTATGCGGAAGATCTCCAAGCTCGTGCGCTCGCAGCACCGCGTTATTCTTATGGATGGTTCACAACTCTGCTCGAAATGGAACTCTTCAACGCAACCGGGGGCGCGGAGCAACCGCCGATCTCTATCAATTTTGAACGCATCAAGCGCGAGGACGGCACACAACGGACGCTCGTCCTGGAGCATCCCGACCATTACATCCCGCGTTCCATGGAAGAGCTTTCCGACATCCCCATTGAGCTACACTTCGGCGACCAGACAAAAAAGCTCATGATGGAAGCTGCCAATGTGCAATCATATTCTTTGCGCGTCAAACTGAAAAGCGCCAGCGAACTTGACGGCATCAACCTCTCTGCCGTCACATTCGTGCACATCGAAGCAAAGAGCACCGACTTCCTGCTGAAAGAGCTCTATCACGCATGGACAGCTCTCAATTTCGACGACAAGCGCAATATGCAGCAAGATCTCTGCAAGAACATTTCGTTCGTCTTCGGGCCTCCCGGCACTGGCAAGACGACTTATCTTGCCAAGCAAGTGCTAATTCCAAAGATGAAAGCCGACAAAAAAGCACGTGTCCTCGTGCTCGCCCCTACAAACAAAGCAGCCGACGTTCTTACGATGCGCATTGTCAATTGCATGGAAAATGACGTGTCTTACCGTTCTTGGCTGTGCCGGTTTGGCACGACGCAGGATGAAACCATTGAGGCACGCGGCATCTTCTGTGATCGCGAGCTCGACATCTCACACTTCCAACGTTGCACAACGGTCACGACGATCGCCCGTTTCCCCTATGATTATTTTCTTGTAGGCGACAAACGGCTGATGCTCCGTGAGATGGATTGGGATTTCATCGTCGTTGATGAAGCGTCAATGATTCCGCTCATCCAGATGACCTACCTCCTGTACAAACAGCATCCACGCACATTCCTCATCGCCGGCGACCCCTTCCAGATTGAACCAATCACGAGCGTCCAGCTCTGGCGGGACGAAAACATCTACACCATGGTGCATCTTGATGATTTCAAAGAGCCTCATACTATTCCCCATGAATATCCTGTCATGCGGCTCACAACGCAATACCGCAGCATCCCCCAAATCGGCGAAGTCTTCAGCCAAGCTACATACAATGGCATCTTGAAGCACCATCGTGCGGCAGATAGTCGCCGCCCGCTTTTGCTCGACGATGCATTCGATCTCCGCCCGCTGACAATCGTGAAATTCCCTGTCAGCCGTTATGAGAGCATCTACCGGGCCAAACGGCTGCAGGGACGGACACCTTATCAGATTTATGCTGCGCTCTTTACGTTCGAATTCGCTGGCTGGCTCGCCCGCCTCATCCACGAACACCAGCCGGAAGCAACGTTCCGCATCGGCATCGTCGCTCCCTACCGCGCACAAGCAGACCTCATCGATAAACTGCTCGCGCAGGGTGATCTTCCGAATGGCATCGACGTGCAGGCTGGTACGATTCATGGATTCCAGGGCGACGAGTGCGATGCCATCATCGCCGTTTTCAACCCGCCTCCCAAAATCACCTCGTCGCCTGATATGTTCCTGAACAAGAAGAACATCATCAACGTCGCTATCAGCCGTGCGAGGGATACTCTCATCGTCGTGATGCCGAACGACCAGACGGAGAATGTCGAGCATCTCACACGCGTAAAAAACGTAGAACATCTGATGCACGCTTCTGGCGATTTCATCGAATATGCATCGCAGGACATCGAGCAGCTCATGTTCGGCTCAAGAACGTACATTGAAGACAACACGTTCTCAACGAGCCATCAGAGCGTCAATGTCTATGGCCTGCCTGAAACATACTACGAAATCCGCAGCGAAGACCATGCGCTTGATGTGCAGATCCACAAACAAAACCAGCAAAGGCCTCTCGCGCAAAGTTCATCAGCATCAGCTAACGAATCGACAGAGCTAACTGCCAATGTTCATGGAACAAAAAAAATATCGTCCGGTTTGCGCATGAAAATTGCTCCCGATGGTTGGGACCAGCTGGAAATCACGTTGCTCGTGCAGTTTTTCCTCACGCTTTCAAAGATGGACAGCGGACAACTTGACCAAGCGACCAAAACATTCTGCGATGAATTGCAAGCGTATGCCGCACGCCTTCATCCAGGAGATCGTAATGCTATCGCAGAGCGCAGCTACGATGCTGTCGGCAGCCGCATTGCCGGATTAAACGTCCTCCGCCTGGGGGCTTCGGCTGACGAAGCCGGACTGCCCAAACTTTATGAACACGTCTACCACATGAGCCAAGCTTATCCGAATGCATTCCGCAGTTGGCTGCACACTGCAGAAAAAGCGTGTCCCATCACTTGGTAAGCTTCGCTCACATATTTCCGTTTTCAGATGAATGGAGGCAGCACTGCATGCAACAGGAACAAAAACTTTTGATTGAGCTTGCCATGTTTCTCGCGATTGCTTTTCTGCTCCAGAGCTTGCGCCTGCTGCTTCCGATGATCCCCGGCCCCGTCAACATATTCTTCGTTGGCAGCCTGCTCAACATGGTGATGGCGCTTGCCATCTGGCGAACACAGACACGATGGGCGGCCATGATCGGCTTGCTCTTGCCCATAGGCGCGTTCTTTCAGGGGCAGCTTCCGATTGCACCGATGATCCCCGTCGTGGCCATCGGAAATGCCGTCTTCACGCTTGCAGCCGACGCGCTCAGCTCCGACCGTCGCGCCTATCTCGCGCCATTCCTCAAAGCTGCCATTCTTTTTGTCGGCACGCAATTCATCCTCTTACTCTTCGACTTGCCTGCTCCTATGGCAAAGTTGCTGACTTTCATGATGAGCTGGCCTCAGGTCGTCACAGGATGCCTCGGCATCTTTTTCGCCAAGGTTCTGTTGCATCGACTGCCTGATCCGCGCTAAATTCAAAAACCATACAAATTCACGAAACTGGAGGTCTTGCCATGTTCCATCGAAAAAAGAACGTGTTCGCCATCATCGAAATCAGCGGTGTGATTTCCGCCAGCGCTCCGAAAAGTGCTCTTTCGTCGAGCGGCTTCCACTTGATGAAACTTCTCTCCTTCCTCTCAGACCTTGAGAACGAAGACGAACGCCTTGACGGCATCCTGCTCCGCCTGAACACGCCTGGCGGCACGGCCGGTGCTTCGGAAGAGCTTGCACGCGCCATCGACCGCGTCAAGCAGGCGCGCCGCGTGCCTGTCGTCGCGTCGATTGCTGACATTTGCTGCTCTGGCGGCTACATGGTCGCCGTCGTCGCGGACAAGATTTTTGCCAACCGCCAGTCGCTCACAGGCTCGATCGGCACGATCTTGCAAATCCCGAACTACCAAGAGCTCGCAGAGAAAATCGGCATCAAGACACTCACCTTCAAGAGCGGCAAGATGAAGGACATCGGCAACCCCATGCGCGACATGACGGAGGACGAGCGCGCGTTCCTCAACGATATCGCCCGCAAAGGCCACGAACTCTTCATGGAATTCGTCAAAGAACACCGCCCAAGTCTCCAGAACGAAACGGACATGATGGACGGCCGTCCGGTCGATGCGCTTCTGGCAAAGGAAAACCACCTGATTGATGCGTTCGGCACGTACCTCGATGCCTATGACGCCCTGCGCGAACTCGCGCACATCAAAGAAGGAGCTCCCGTCAAGGAACTCCGCGTCAAAGAAGAAAAAGGCATCCTCAAGCGCCTCGTCGGCACGGTTGCCACACCGAGCCTGTCCGGGCTTGCCGAAAATGTCTTAATGCAAAGCCACGCCAGCAAATTCTGATACGACTGGAGGATAATTCCATGGATTTCACGAAACTTGCCGCAGCCCTGCGCAAGCGCGAATACGAGGTCTCGTGCTTTGAGACCAGCGCAGAAGCCGCAAACTATCTCGATGCACAGATCGACGGCGTGACCGTCGGCTTCGGCGATTCGCTGACGCTAAAAAGCCTTGGCATCTACGAGCGTTTGTCAAAGCACAACACGGTCTACGATCCCGCGCACCCGCAAGACGGCATGAACTTTTACACGACGGCACTGCTCTGCCTGACGACGGACGTATTCCTATGCTCCGTCAATGGCATTGCTCAAACGGGCGAGATGGTGAACATCGACGGCACGGGCAACCGCGTCGCCGGCTCGCTTTACGGGCACAAGAAAGTCTACTTCGTCGCCGGCGCGAACAAGGTGCTGCCGACCCTCGAAGAAGCGGCGCATCGCGCACGGAACAGCTCCTCGCCTACCGCATCGCGGACATCCAGAAGCATCCCGTCTACGACACGCAAGGCAACCAGCGCATCACGCTCTTCGAAGAAGACATGGATGCTGGCGAGGCGAAGTTCCTCATGAAGCGGTTGCAGGAGCTCCCGAAAACCGTCGCCACCCTGCTCTACCATCATGGCGACCGCCTGAACTACATCGTCGAAGTCGCGGACGATGCCGATGCAGACGCTTCGGCCATCCTGCGCGGCCTCAACACGTGCTTCGACGGCAAGGGCGGCGGGAAATCCCATAACGCCCAAGGCAGCGCCCCTTACACGGACGTGACAAAACACAAGGCTCAAGCATACATCAAATCGCCCAACTAATATTCCATTTTCCCGTTCGACCTGATATACAGCATGAACCGCGAGCTTTAGGTTCATGGCTTGGCTTTAGACTTTCCACCAAACTGCGAGTTTTAGATACACGCGAATATTTCACGAACTGCGAGTTTTAGGAGCAGCTATTTACTTGAGAATTCCGTCAATTGATCATCTCAAACTACGAGTTTTAGGTATAATGCAGTCGTATGGCATCAAGCTTCTGGACAAAATTTCCATGAATTACGAGTTTTGGATGCACCACCTCACTTCTTGAAACTACGAGTTTTAGGTGCAACATACAAGATATACCAAAGCCTATGATAAAGTGCGCTTTCTGATTGCACCTATTGACTGGTTTCTGACCTGAACTACGAGTTTTAGGTACAGTAAGTGAATACGAAACTGCGAGTTTTGGATACAAAAAATTTCTTCGAAGTACGAGTTTTAGGTACACAACGAGCGAGAATCCCTTATTTCTCTATGGTTTCCATAACTTTCCACTGGATTATCCACAAGCATATCCACAGCATGCCATATCTCTGTGGATAACTATAATACCACATGTATCCAAAACTCGCATTACGTACCTAAAACTCGTACTACATGCACCTAGAACTCGCAAGTCATGCCCCCAAAACTCGCAATTCCTCCTAAAACTCGTAGATAATCCCTTGATTTTACTAGATTTCAGAGCTACAGCTCGCTCTCTTATTTATCGTCTTATCCTTTTTGTTTTTTAAACAACTTACTTCTCTATATCTCTAAGGAACAGAAAAAAACCGAAATCATCCCAAAAATCGCGTACCCAAAACTCGTAAATCATACCGTTCCAATACGAACTGCGAGTTTTAGGTACAATTGCATTTTCCGCTCAAATTCTGTATGCTAATAGCACATAGAGGAGTGATGTCATGAGTAATAAGAAGCAAAAAAATGTGCCAGAGCAACTTCCGTTGTTTTCGAACATTCCCTTTTCCGCAAGCATGCCAAGCAGAGCTACCTCGAAGCAAGAAAACGACTTTATGGTAGCAATCCGAGGCGGCATACAAGATTTTGTCAACAATGGCGGCGACTATTCTGAACCCATAAGTTTTAAAATTAATTTCAAGACGATGGCTGCAGAAAAAGGCATTGCTCGATGGGAAAGTTTACAAAGATCATACGCCCGAACCCTCAACAAACTTCGCAATATGCCCCTTACTCAGACAGTACAATACCGCACTGATGACGGCGAACTAAAAACCAGCACTTTTTGGATCCTTAGCCACTTTGACGTTAGCCCCTCAGAAGGAACCGTCACCATACACGTAAATCCTGCCTTCCAAGACTATTACGTCACAGAAATACTCAAACATCCGGACATTCAAATCGATGTTCGATTCCATGAGAATTGCAAAAGTAGCTACACGTATCCATTCGTCAATTGGATCTCAGCAAGAATTGCTGAAATGCAGCGACTAGAGGAACCATACCCTTTTCACATATCCATCAGTTACGAAGAATTACGTCAGCGTGTCCCTACTCCAGAGAGAAATGGAGAACCGACCCTCCCCCGCCCTAATGACTATAAGCGCAATGCCATAGAAAAAGCCGTTGAAGATATCAATTCCAACCCTTATTCGCAACTCCGCATTGAAAATCCCGATGATATCGTTTCAGCCATTGAGCACCGAAAGATTTCTGAATTTACCTTTATCGTATCTCTTCGCGAACGCACAGCAGTCAACAGGGTATCACTTCTCATTAACGCTCCCACACAGAAATTGATTGATGATGCAGGCATCCCGTCATGGGAATACTTACAAGAAAAGATGGAGAAGATCGGCTATACGAAATCGATGATCTCGAGATGGTCTAAGCAAAAAGCCAAAGTTTGGCGAGCTCTCCTCATGACCTGGGTTCAAATCAGCAAGTTGAGGCAGGAGGGTGCTACGGACATCAATTGTGGCGGCTACCTCAACACGATGCTCAAAGCCCGCCTTGAGAATATCCCTTACAAGGAATTGGCAATTTCCGTCATCATGAATGCTCCCGAGTATGTGGACGAGGTTGTCGAAGAGACTGCTGGCTACCAATCCATCAAAGCAGCTCAGAAACTGGCTTTGACAATTGAACAAAACAAGAAAACGCCGAAACCAACCTTGGAGAACAATGAGTTTTTGCGACGCTACAAGGCGACACACGGACGCCTTCCGAAATTCATGGAACAACAAATTGACACTCCGAAAGGCTGATGCTGAGAGATTCTCGTTTCAACAGCCGTTGCTTTGACCGTATCCTCTTTCGTCTTACACCGCCACGCGCTCACAAACAAGGAGATCAGCGAGCTCACCGGCGTCGGCCAGAACACCGTGAAGGCCATCGACAAGCGCCGGCTGAAAGGGCTTTACGTCGAAGACGGAAAGCTCTGCCGCCCCGAGAGCCCTGCGAGATTCCTCGGCATTGACGAGTTCAAACTGCATAACGGCCACAAGTACGCGACGCACATCATCGACATGAAGACGGGGCATATCCTCTGGATTTCAGAGGGAAAGAAGAAGCAGGTCGTCTATGACTTCATCGAGCACGTCGGCCAGGAATGGATGTCGCACGTTGAAGCGGTAGCGCTCGACATGAATTCCGGCTTCCAGGAGGCGTTCCTAGAGAAGTGCCCGCACCTCCGCGTGGTCTTCGACTACTTCCACATCTTCAAGAACTTCAACGACAAGGTCGTGAGCGAGATTCGGAAAGACGAACAGAAACGTCTGGAGGACGCTGGAGATTACGAGGCCGCAAGAAGCCTGAAGCGCAGCAGGTATATTCTGATGTTCGGCCGTGCGACGCTGGAGAGGAAAGACCGCGAAGCAAGCGATGGGAAAACCCTCCGGAAGGAAAGCAGCATCTTCTCAGTGACAGAAGTCAAACGACGCAACATCGGGTACATGAAGCGCTACGAGAGTATCCTCGAAAAGAACCGGCTGCTGTTCGTGACGGATCTCATCAAGGAGATGCTGCAAGAGGCGTTTTCGTGCCGGTCGGAGCATCGCATGATGGAATACATCAACCGCATCATGGATCTTTGCTTGGAACGTGCGCCTGGAGAAGAAGAACGGAACCGCCATCTGATGTGGTTCCGAAAGCTCCTCGCCACGCATCTTGACGGAATCCTTGCCCATGCAACCTACCGCATCTCTGCTGGGAAGATCGAGGGCATCAACAACAAGATCAAGACGCTGCGTCGGCAGGCATACGATTTCGCGTGGTACTAGTAATGCAGCATCGAAATATCGTAAGCGCCTAACAAGACGCCGGATTCCTCCCAGCCAGATTTCGTGAGATAATCAGGCAAAGCATTCATGGTTCGCAAAGTTTTAAAACTTGTAGAACTCATGCAACCGTCTGAACTCAC
>Ga0256404_1010990_pt1 | contig 12300 bp, 14 predicted proteins | sample RumenRJG_01DNA_FD_185990 | JGI IMG/M metagenome (GOLD analysis project Ga0256404, IMG submission 185990) | Bovine rumen microbial communities from Lethbridge, Alberta, Canada - RJG_01 | ecosystem: Host-associated > Mammals > Digestive system > Stomach > Rumen | place: Canada: Alberta | collected... | reverse complement strand
GAGAGCTTTCCTTGCCATGGTGATTGCCCAGGATCCGCTCTACTTCCTTCTTGATGAAGTGACCTCCTATATGGATATCGAGCATCAGAGGAAGACGATGGAGATCGTCACAAGATTAGCGGAGAGCGGCAAGGGCATTCTGATGACATCGCATGATCTGCCGCTTAGCTTCACCGTGAGCGATAAGATCTACATTTTCGAAGAGGGACATGCAGCGCTGCAGGGAAGCCCCGGGGAACTGCTTGAGAAGAAGGAGCAGGTCCGGGACATATTAGGCATAAGTATAGGTCAGTCGTCATCGGCTGAAGCCCTTTATACATATGAGTTACAGAAATGATTTTAGGAGGTTATCTATGGGATACGTGTTATCTGAAGATGGATTCGCGAAGGCAATTTCAGATCTTCGTGAGACCTACCGGATCTTCGCACCGGTAAGAAAAGTGGGGGCAGGACGTTTTACGGACGTCGATGCGATTATCTATGATGAGATCAAAGAGGAGAAGGAGATCGAGCTTCATGAGAAGCTGTGATATGCATGCCATCAAGCGTCAGGATGATATCTACCTGCGTAACGGTCAGGAGGAAGACTACTTCTTCAGGAGAAGAAGAGAACTTGTGAAGTTCGTTCTGATCTTAAGAACTGGGAGAAGAAGCTGAACCTGATCCTTACCTTGGACGGAGCTCCTGAGGGCTATCAGGGAAATGTAGGGCTTGTAACGAAGTATATCGCAGACCTTCCTCTTCGTGATCCTTCCACTGCCAAAGCAGTCGTTGTAGGACCTCCTCCCATGATGAAGTTCACCATCATGGAACTTCAGAAGAAGGGCTTTTTGGACTCGAATATTACAGTTTCCTACGAGCGCAAGATGTGCTGTGGACTTGGTAAGTGCGGACATTGCAGAGTAAATGATACCTACATCTGTCTGGACGGCCCTGTATTTAACTATGAAGATGCGAAGAGCTTGATGGACTAAGGCGGAGAGGAGAATAAAATGGGAAATTTAGATGTAAATGTAAAGAAACTTAAGAAGAACGCCTTCCGTCAGTCCAAGGTGCGTGGTGAGACAGCTTCCCGTATCCGTGTTCCCGGCGGTAAGATCGACGTAGAGTCTCTGGCTAAGGTTGTAGAGATTGCAAGCAAGTACGGCAAGGGAACCGTTAATATCACCAACCGTCAGGGCTTTGAGATTCCCGGCATCGCTCTGGAGGATGTCGAGGAAGTAAATAAGGCTCTGCAGACCATCATCGATAATACCGGTGTTACACAGGAACCCAAGGAAGCTGGTCAGGGTTACCCCGCCTCCGGTACCAGAAATGTCGTTGCATGCCCCGGTAAGGAACTCTGTCCCTTCGGTTGCTATGACACCAAGGAACTGGCAGCGAAAATCGATAAGATGATCTTCCCCAATGATCACCACGTAAAGATTGCCTGCACCGGTTGTTCCAATGACTGTGCGCATGCATGCCTGAATGACTTCGGTATTATCGGTCAGACCGAGCCCCAGTATGATCCTTCCCGTTGCGTAGGCTGCGAACAGTGCGTGAAGTACTGCAGCCGTCGTTCTGTAGGAGCTCTCTCCATGGTGAATGGAAAGGTCGTTCGTGATACCAATAAGTGTATCGGATGTGGTGTCTGTGCCGTATATTGCCCGACCCGTGCATGGACCAGAAGTAAGGAGCATTACTTCCGCCTATCTCTTCTTGGCCGTACCGGTAAGAAGAACCCTCGTATGGGCGTTGATTTCCTCAAGTGGGCAGATGAAGAGAGTATCCTGAAGATCATCAAGAATACCTATGAGTATCTGGATGCTTACCAGGATCGTGGAGCTGTCGAGAATAAGGAACACATTGGTTACATCGTTGATCGTACCGGATTCGAAGAGTTCCTCAAGTTCATTATGAAGGATGTCCACCTGAATCCTAAGGCTGAGATGAACGGCAGACCTTACTGGGGTGGCAAGCATTACGACACCACCAATGAGCTTCGCTCTTCCATGTATCGTTTCTCCGACCGCCCTCATGATGGATATACTCCCATCCCCAGAGAAGATGCATAAGGAAGAATAGTTGATTGTGTGGCGAATATGCACCTGTGCTTTGCTATGATTATTAACAGGAATGCTTCATGAATGTTAACCATTCTTGGTAGACTGAGTGGAGTTATTATTTATAATAATGTTAAAAATAAGAGCAAAGGTGGTATTATTATGAGAAGGAAATATCTTGATAATATACGGTGGGTCACAATATTAATTGTTATAATATATCATGTTATTTACATGTTTAATGGAGTGACGACATATGGTGTAATTGGGCCATTCAGCGAAGATCAGCCTCAGGATATTTTTCTATATATTGTTTATCCCTGGTTTATGTTTCTTCTGTTTGTCGTCTCGGGAATGGCTGCCCGTTTTGAATTAGATCATAAGGGGGAAAGTGGATTTATTCGCAATAGAACCAGAAAATATCTTGTGCCTTCCACAATAGGTCTTTTTGTGTTCTGGTGGATTCTAGGCTATTATAATATGCTTATAGGTGGAGCATTTGAGTCAATGGGAAGTGTGCCTAAGCCTGTTTTATACCTGATCATGTGTATTAGTGGTATAGGACCTCTGTGGTATATCCAGATGCTGTGGTTATTTAGTCTTATTTTGATCTGGATCAGAAAAATAGAAAAAGACAGAGTATATAATCTAGCTGCAAAGATGAATGTTTTTATCATTGTATTACTTGGAATTGCTGTATATGGTGCGGCGCAGGTATTGAATACCCCCATTGTTGTCGTATATAGATTTGGAATCTATGGATTGGGATTTTTACTGGGATATTTTATCTTTTCACACGAAGAGGTAATGGAAAAATTAGAAAAATACTGGATGCTTTTTGGTTTACTGGCCCTTGCTTTCTGTATTTTGTTTCTAGTGTTTAACCTTGGGAAACCATATCCGGAACATGAAGTGCTCGATACATTTCTTTGTAATATGTATGCCTGGTTTGGAACGCTTGGCCTTCTTGCGTTTATGAAAAAATGGGGAGATTTTCATAATGGCTTTTCCAATTGGATGTGCAGGAAATCCTGGGGATTGTATGTTTTTCACTATTTAGGGATTGCGATCAGCAGCTGGTATATTAAAATGTATCTACCTCAGATGCCGGTGTTTTTCGTATATTTGTTGGTGTTGGTATCAGGAATTGCAGGAGCATTACTCTTATATGAGATCATAAGCCGTATTCCTGTTTTACGATGGTGTGTTTTAGGCATAAAACAAAATAAATCAAGGGGTGAATAATAAAACGAGCTTTGCAGATAATTTGACAGAACTTAGAAAATATCATGATCTTTCCCAGGAAGAGCTGGCAGAGAAAATTGGGGTTTCCAGACAAACGCTGTCCAAATATGAGACCGGCGAATCTCTTCCGGACATTGAAAAAAGCAAGCTTCTGGCAGATGTGTTCGGGGTTAGTGTAGATGATCTGATATCTTATGATAAGAACCAGGAAGATCATCTGGGACTTGGAGTACCACCAAAGGGAAAACATATTTTTGGAATGGTAAAGGTAGGCGATAAAGGACAGATTGTAATTCCGGCGAAGGCTCGTAAGATATTTGATATTCATACAGGTGATAATCTTATTGTTTTAGGCGATGAGGGGCAGGGACTTGCCATTATCAAGGAAAAGGGCCTGCTTAGCCTGTTAAACAATGTGAGGAAGAAATAAGAGTATAAAATACCGGGATATTGGTAGGGTGAGTTCACTCACAATCTTGTTGACCAAAGGGTTTTCAAAAATTGAATCACTTTTACAAGGATAAGGCATTATGAGTGAACTGCTTGTAATGCCTTTTTGATGGGATGATCAAATGATAGCCGGATTTTGGTATAAGAAACGATGGACAAGCGCAATCAGGTGCTGCCCGCCTGTACATTATTTCATGAGAGAATAGAGCTCATCTCTGTGAATCAGGATCGGGTGCAGGGTTCCGAAGAGCATGTAGTGCAATTGGGGATTTGCAGATACCATACTGCGGACACCATCTGCATAGACAGGATAGACCTCATCACCATCATTTCCAGCATCCAGGATATGTCTCTGGGAAGATTCCATGGAAGGATAGATCAAGAGAACATGATCCTTATTCTTCAGGGTCTCCATACGGTAATAGAGAGTGTCATCTTCTGCAGGAATACGAGCTGCATAGGAAGGAAGAATGCTGGTTAAGAGGTTGTAACGCAGAGCATGCATGATACCGGTACGCAATGATTCGGTCTCTTCGGTTTTCTCACTCTCATCGAGATCCAAAAGACATACGGCTGCGTCCACCAGTGCGGTCTGCCTTATATTTCTGAGGCGGAGCAGAGAGGACTTGGCGAAGCGGTAAGGCTGGTCGGGCTGAGAGATGATTCCGGCCTGGGCCTTGGAGAAGAGGTCGTAATCGGAGATGGTATCAAACTGCATGATGTTCTCGACGAAGTTCTGGTTCTTCGGGGTCTTGCGGCTGATGGTCATGCTGGCCCAGGCAGCGTTAGGGAAGTTCCCCTCGAGTCTGATGGATTCGATCAGGACGTAGCCTAAGTCCTTACGACCCTCGTAGTAGGCCTTCAGGGGGAAGGTCGGGGGAGTGAGGATGTTATAGCCGCGGATGATACCGCCCAGGATTTCGTGGTCTCCGAGAGGCCGACTCTCTGTGATGGTAAAGTAAAACATAGGATGGAATCCTTTCTTCTTTGAAAACGAACAGACACAGTTTAACATAGGAAGGGTATCGTGGTAAAATAATAGAAATGTACGCATATATCAGACTGAGAGAGGAAGTGCCAATGGTGTGCATCAGAGGGCTAAAATCATTCATTTCTATCATTATCTGTATCTCAATTGTCTTAATGCAACCTCTCTTCGTGCGGGCTGATGTCCCGGAAAGTGCAGATTCTGCGTTTGAGATTACAGAAGATACCGTTCTCGTCGGTTACTACGACAAATCCAAATTTCAGGAAGGTGCCAGAAAGGGCGCTGTCAAAAGTGGCTACGGCTATGAATATCTCCAGAAAATTGCATCCATTACAGGCTGGAACTATGGCTATGTCTATGGAACAAGAACAGAACTCCTCGAGAAGCTGAGGAAGGGCGAGATTGATGTTCTTGCCGGCATCGGCGAGCAGGACGTCATGGCGGAAGATGAGGCGGGCTTCTTCTTACCGGATTATCCCATGGTCAGAGAAAACTATTACTTCTATGTCTCGAACAAGGAGAATCTAAGCACCCAGGATCTTCATGCCTTAGATGGCAGACGTATCGGCGCACCGGAAGGCGAGGCCGCGAATCTGACAAGAGCATGGCTTAATGAGCATGGGATCGAAGCGGTAGTCGTGGAATACAGCAATTTCTTCAATATCGAGCAGGCCTTCACCAACAAGACCGTTACGGCCGTTGTGGGAGAGCGACTCTCGATGTCCGGATGGACCGGCATTGTTCCCTTTCACAAGATCGGAACCGAAGATTTCTACCTTGCGGTGGCGGAGGACAGGGAAGATCTGCTGGAGGATCTGAATCGAAGCCTGACCTATATCGATGCATCGAATCCCGCCTATCTTAGCGATCTTACCGCCAAGTACATGGATGAAAATCCCTTGAACAAGTCCTTTACCATCCCTGAGGAGGAGTGGATTGCTTCGCATTCGACGCTCCGGGTCGGATACTTCAATAACTACCTGCCTTTTAGTGACACCGACAAGGATGGAGAGGTGACCGGTATCGTCAAGGACCTCATGCCGGAACTCCTGTCGAAGATTGGACTGCTCGGGAATCTTAAGATCGAGTATCAGGGATATGAGAGCGAGAAAGAGATGCTTAAGGATCTCGCCGATGGTAAGATAGATACCGCATTCCCGATTTCCAATAATACCTGGTACATGGAGCAGTATGGTGTGCGATGCTCCCGTCCTATTGTCTCGACATCCATGAATCTGGTTTACTTAGACCGGGTGAACGATCGCACCACCAATTCTATTGCAGTGAATAAGAATAATGAGATTCTGACGGAATATGTCAGGAATCACTATCCAAGAGCCCGTATCTATGAATGTAATTCCACGATAGAATGTCTCGATGCAGTGCGTGATAAGAATGCCGGATGTACCATCGTTAACGGAATGCGAACCAGTGGATATCTGGATTCTTCACAGTATCGTATGCTCTCAGCTGTCGCCTTGTCCGATTCAAGTGTTCGTTGCCTGGGCGTGGCCAATGACAATACTCCGCTCCTTATGATCCTAGATCGTGGCCTGGGAAGCATAAGCGATTATTTCGCCGTTACAGCATCTTATGCTTATGTAGGAGAATACTTAGATTACAGCCTGGAAGATTTTATACAGGCACATTTTCTGGGAGTCTTAACCCTGGCCATTCTGATCGCAGTCGTACTGATTGGAATGCTCGCGATTATTATCTATAAGAATCGATATCAAAGAGCACAGGACCGTCTGATGCGTATGGACGCCATGACGGGCCTGTTCAACCGTCGCGCCTACGAAGAAGAACTGAAATCCTTAGAGAAGGCCATTCCACATAACTTAGTCTATCTCTGTGCCGATGTGAATGGACTCAAGACTGCAAATGACACTCTGGGACACGATGCCGGAGACGAACTGATTCGTGGTGCGGCAATCTGCATCAAGAGTATTTTGGGAAAGTATGGTAAAGTGTATCGTACAGGTGGTGATGAATACGCAGCCATCCTGTATGTGACACCCGAGGAGTTTTCAGCCCTTCGGGCAAATGTAGAACGTTCTATCGAAGAATGGCACGGCAATAAATGTGAAACTCTGTCCATATCTATAGGCTATGTAATTGCATCAGAACATCCGGAGATGAATATCCATGATATCTCCGTCCTTACGGATCAGAAGATGTATGAAGCAAAGGCTCTGTATTATCAGAGAACGGGCATCGACAGAAGGAAAGCTTAATGCATTTTCCTGCTAAGGGAGTGGCTTGGACAGAACTTCTTCTCACGTATTTAAGAATGAGTTAGGACTAGATAATGAAGAATCGAAACAGAAAAACGATGCTGGGTATTCTTGCCCTTGTCGTGCTTGTCCTCGTGGCCTTTCTTGTGATCAATACAAGAAGCCGGAAGAGAAGTGAGGATAAGGATGCTGAAGTAATTACAAAAGACGTGGCCATGCCGACGGAAACAGATCGTAATGATGCAACTTACGATGAGGAGAAGGCCGATGCGAAAGACACGGATGGGGTTCTTCAGAAGGCAGAACAGGATGCAGACTCCATAGATCCTGTATCCGAATGGACGACAGATACCGTGAATCTCAGAGCAGATGCCACGACGGATGCAGAAGTACTTGCCAAGCTGAGCCGAAGAAAAGAAGTGCAGAAGATTGGTGAGAAGGGAGACTGGACCAAGGTCACAGTAGATGACAAGACTGGCTTCGTGAAGAGTGAATACCTGACGACAGAAGAGCCCAAGAAGGGCAGTGGCGTTGTAGTCATAGATCCCGGTCACCAGGGCTCCGGCAACAGTGCAACGGAGCCGCTTGGTCCCGGTAGTGGAACCATGAAAGCCAAGGTGGCAGGCGGAACCAAAGGAACGACAACCGGCGTTCCGGAATACCAGCTGACCATGGATATCGGATTGAAACTTCGTACGGAACTCGAGAATCGCGGCTACACCGTATATCTGACCCGTGAATCGAATGATGTTAACATCTCAAATGCAGAACGTGCCCAGTATGCGACCCGGATGGGGGCGGATATCTATCTAAGACTGCACGCAGATGGCGCTGCAAGTTCCGGAGCCTCTGGAGTAAGTGTTCTCTGCCCTTCCGCATCGAATGCCTGGGTAGGAGGTCTTGCGGGACAGAGCCAGACCCTGTCACAGGACGTATTGAGTGAATATGTTGCTGCTACCGGTATGAGTAATCGAGGAATCTCGATTCGCGATGATATGACCGGATTCAACTGGGCAACGGTACCTATGACCCTGATCGAGATGGGATTCATGACCAATCCTTCTGACGATACGAATATGCAGGATCCTGCCTTCCAGGACCGTATGGTTCAGGGAATGGCCAATGGTATTGACGACTACTTTACGGGAGCGAATTAAGAGTCATATAATAACAAGTGGAGTTTATATGAGATTTGTAATACAGGTGGTGTCCCACGCCGATGTGGTGATCGAGGGACAGGTACATGGACAGATAGGCAGAGGTTTCATGGTTCTGATCGGTGTCGGTCAGGAAGACAATGAAGCCATCGCAGATAAGATGGTGCAGAAGATGTTGGGCCTTCGCATCTTCCCGGATGAGAATGGGAAGACCAATCTCTCGCTTAAGGACGTCGGAGGAGAACTCCTTCTGGTATCGCAGTTTACCCTCTATGCAGACTGCAAGAAGGGAAACCGTCCTTCCTTTACCAAGGCAGGCGCACCAGACGATGCCAGGTGCCTCTATGAATATGTGGTGGATCGATGCAGGGAATCTGTAGAAAAGGTCGACACCGGAGAATTCGGAGCCGATATGAAGGTCAGTCTCACAAATGAAGGGCCTTTCACCATAATTCTGGATTCCGATCTTCTCTGACGGAAGATAAGATCAGTGCAATTCAGTAGGATATAGAAATTTTAGATTTTGCGGAAGCTATCTGTGTTAGTATGGAACAAGATCTTTTAGACTCGCATGGACAGATTTTCGAAGAGAGATAATGGGTAAGATGCATATTCAGGAATATGGAGACCCGAAGGCATCCATCGTATTGATCCAGATGGTGGATGACCATGACCTGGAACTCATGGAAAAGGAAGTCGCAGCGATAGAGGCAGCGACTTCCTTTCCTTTTCGGTTGATTACAATCAAAGTGAATCACTGGAATGATGACCTGTCCCCCTGGGGATGCCAGCCTGTTTTTGGCAATGTTCCATTTGCAGGTAAGGCAGAGAGAACCATGCAGGAAGTACTCTTGCTCACGGAGAACAAGGATAAGACCTATTTGATCGGTGGCTATTCCTTATCGGGACTCTTCGCCCTGTGGATGGCAGGCAGGACGGACCGCTTTGTCGGAGTCGCTGCGGCATCCCCTTCCATATGGTTTCCGGATTTTATCCCCTATATGAGGGAGAATCCTCTGAGGGCAGAACATATCTATCTCAGCTTAGGAGACCGTGAAGAGAGAAGTAAGAATCCCCTCATGTCCAAGGTGGCTCTTAGAATCCGGGAAGCAGAAGTGCTGCTACAGGAAGAAGGGAAGAACTGTATCTTAGAATGGAATGAGGGAAACCACTTTAAGAATCCGGATCTTCGAACCGCAAGAGCCTTTGCCTGGACGATTGAGGAAACACAGAAGAAAGAAAAGTAAGCATGATTCAGGATATCTATCCGAGTATTTTCAAAAATGAATATCAGAACCGCCCTTATCAGGAGGGAGATTCTATTCTCGTCTTTAACGAAGCCGGAGAAGTCCTGGTTCGTAATGCAATGGAGCATTTTGGTCAAGAGAGTTTGCTGAAGAAGAGTGATTTTCCCCAGATGGCCCTTACGGATCATCTTGAATATCTCTTTGCTATTGACGAGAGGTCCTATTATCTACTATGGAAGATGGATCTTCTGCTCCCGGATGGTTTCTCCTACCGGTCCATTCGAGAATTAAGAGACCACTGCTCGGGGACAGAAGTTTTCGCAATTTTCACTGCATATCACTTATGGAAGTGGTATAGTGATAATCAATTCTGTGGCAAATGTGGGGCAGGCCTTACATTTGACCGAAGGGAAAGAGCACTGAGATGCCCGAAGTGTGGGCAGGTGATCTACCCCAGAATCAATCCCGCGGTAATCGTTGGCGTGATCAAGGGAGATTCGATCCTCATCACCCGCTATCGAACAGGATATGCTCATAATGCCCTGATTGCCGGATTTACAGAGATCGGAGAGACCTTAGAAGAAACGGTTGCCCGTGAAGTGATGGAGGAAACCGGGATTCGGGTGAAGAATATCACTTACTACAAGTCCCAACCCTGGGGAATGGCTCAGGATATTCTGGTTGGATACTTCTGCGAAGCAGATGGTGACGAAGAGATCCATATGGATGCGGATGAACTGAAATCCGCGGAGTGGGTGAAGAGAGAGGATATTCTGCTACAGACGACGAGTGCAAGCCTGACGAACGAGATGATGAAGATGTTCAGGGATGGTATGATTCGTGCAGATGATGCCCTGTAGAGGGTAGCAGGAAAAGAAAGGAAAAAAGATGCAACAGATTGAGATTAAGAGTGGAAGACTGTTTTTCGATGGATGTGATACCGTAGAACTTGCAAGAGAGTACGGAAGCCCCATCTATGTCATGTCTTATAATGCGATCATGGATCGCTTGAATGAGTTAAAGGAAGAATTCACGGGCAAGTATCCGAATACCCGTGTTGCTTATGCATCAAAGGCATTCTGTACGGTTGGAATGTATGAGATTCTGAAGAAGGCTGGAGCTTGTATCGATGTTGTCTCCGGTGGAGAACTCCACGCAGCCGAGAAGGCAGGGTTCCCGGCAGAACATGTGGAATTCAACGGCAATAACAAGCTGCCCTCTGAGATTGACCAGGCAGTATCCTATGGTGTTGGCAGAATCATCGTCGATGGTCTGAATGAACTTGCACTCATCGAAGATGCCTGCAAGCGTTATGACAAGAAGATGAACATCATGCTTCGTATCACACCTGGTGTTGCTGCAAGCACCCATGATTTCATCGTGACCGGTAAGAAGGATTCCAAGTTCGGTATTCCTCTGGAAGAGGATATCTTCCTTCCTATCGTGAAGCAGATTGTAGAGTCTGATTATCTGAACTTTACCGGCCTTCATATGCATATCGGTTCCCAGCTCTTCGAGAATGACGCATATCTTAAGGCTCTGAACATTCTGATGGATTGGGCAGCTCGCATTAAGACAGAATTCAATGCGGATGTGAAGGAAGTGAACTTCGGAGGTGGTTATGGTGTTACCTACACCGATGAAAAGAGACCTCCCTACTCCTTCTTCATGGATCCTATGATGGAAGTCCTTCAGAAGAGGGCAGAAGAGATCGGAATCGAGCGCCCGGCAGCGGTTATCGAACCTGGAAGATCCATTGTTGCAGAGGCTGGACTTACCCTCTACACGGTTGGCCAGATTAAGGACATTCCCGGAATCCGTAAGTATGTCTCCATCGATGGTGGAATGGGTGATAATATTCGAGTTGCTCTCTATCAGGCTGAGTATGCAGGAATCCTTGCCAATAAGGCAGAGGAAGAAGCAGATGAAGTGGTTACCGTCTGTGGTAAGTGCTGTGAGTCCGGCGATATTCTGATGAGGGATACGAAACTGCCCAAGTCTGTCGAAGCTGGAGATATTCTTGCCATGTATTCTACTGGTGCTTATGGATATTCCATGGCATCAAATTACAATAACAATCCGATTCCCGGTGTTGTTCTGGTAAGAGATGGTAAGAGTGCATGGATGGTTAAGCCTCAGACCTACGAACAGATCCTGCAGAATAATGTAGTACCGGATTTCATCTGATTTTCGGACTTTGCCCAAAAAAAGACTTACACTGGAAGAAGATTTATGATAGAATTTCGAACCAGTTGAATATGGTCTGAATTGGAAACGCACACTCCTTCCGGGGATGATAACGAACAACACATAGAAGTTCTTATCACCAAAGAAGGAGTTTTTTATGCCCAAGAATAAGTTTGAAGAAGTCATCTTCACCATTATCATGGCAACTGTTATGGTATATGGCATGGTAGTTTACAATGTTGCACTGAATATGGGAGGAGTTACGAACCAGACCTTCCTCATTGCTCTGAGGGAACTTCCCATCATGGTCCCCATCGCATTTGTCCTGGAGTTTTTCATCGTAGGTAAGATTGCCGGAATGCTTGCCTTCAAGGTAATGCGTCCCACCGACAGACCTCAGTTCATCATTTATGCAATCTCCATCTGCATCTGCTGTATCATGTGCCCGACCATGAGCCTGATCGCAATGTTCCTCTTCAAGGATAACCATAGCTTTGGTACCTGGATCCAGACCTGGGGTATGAACTTCCCCATGGCAATCTTATACCAGCTCTTCTGCTGCGGACCTTTCGTAAGACTGATCTTCTGTACCATCTTCAGACGGAAGAAGATGGAGGAGTGATTCCTTGTATGAATTGCCAGATGGAAAACTATTGAAAATCAGATAGAATAGAAGGGCGAATTAAGTATCAGACTTAGTTCGCCCATCTTTGTTTTGTAGCATATAGAAAAGGAAATTACGAT
>Ga0256404_1010987_pt1 | contig 12305 bp, 9 predicted proteins | sample RumenRJG_01DNA_FD_185990 | JGI IMG/M metagenome (GOLD analysis project Ga0256404, IMG submission 185990) | Bovine rumen microbial communities from Lethbridge, Alberta, Canada - RJG_01 | ecosystem: Host-associated > Mammals > Digestive system > Stomach > Rumen | place: Canada: Alberta | collected... | reverse complement strand
ATCCATCAGCTGCAGATTCTTTGCCTGCCTCAACATGGGAAATAATGGAAAGATTCTGGAACCTCGATCTTTCTCAGGTAGATTCCCTGATGCATGATCGATATTCTGTCTTCGGACCTGCTCCGCGAGCGCCGCATCAATGATACTATTCTGTCTTTCTTCCGGCAAACGAAAAAAATGTTCCAAATCCATCCCCCCCAAACACAATTGACCGAATCGGTTTATAACGCTAAACATAGCACTATAAACCGATTCGGTCAATAGATTTGATAAAAATATTTTTATATTTGTTGTGATGCTACTTCGTTCCCTTTCCCTCACTTGCATCCGCTTGACGACTATGGGGAAGTAACAGGGCCTTAAAGCAGCGAAAGCATTTATTCTCTGCTTCTTTTCACGGCGAAGGATTTGCCTAAACTGCGTACAGAATATATTCGGTGGGAAACACCGGCGACCCATAGTAACGCAAATAAAAATGGTAGGACGGGTCGGCTTCATAAATCATGCGTGTCAGTTTCCAGAGGTCTTTGTGGTTATGGTACACGCTTAACGCGAGCTTCGGATGATTTTTCTTTATTTTTTCCAGACAGCCCAAAAGGGCTTTTTCTTCCCCGCCTTCGATATCCATTTTGATGAAGGTTACGTCTTCCTCAATATCATCATCTATTTTTACAATAGGGACGGTCATCTCTCCGCTTTCAGAAAGCTGATTGATAGAGGACAGCTCATTGGAAGAGAGATACATCGTGCCGTTTCTGTCGCTCGCGCCTTTTTCTTTGATCTCAACATGATCAATATGGAAAAGCTCGATATTCTTTTCGATATATTCAATATTTGCGGGCGCTATCTCGTAGCAATACAGTTTTTTATAGCAGTCATTTCCGAAAGTCTTGATATAACTGACGAGGGTATCTCCGATAAATCCCCCGACATCTACAAAGACCTCATCTTTGCTGCATTTTACAATATCGAGATCGAAATACTGGGAAAAGGTTTGGTCATATATCTGATCGATTCTTTTGGGATCTGACATAAGCCAGTAATAAAGAATATTGACGAGTATCCGTTTGGAGCGATAGTCGTTCAGGATTTGATAAAGCCATTTGAAATCCTCCCTGTGCTCCACAAAGGCATGGGCTCTGTTTTCTGCCAGCTCATAATCTTCCTGCTCCGGGTAATAAGTCCCCCAGAGCTTATGCTCATTAATAAAGTTGACCGTGTTATTGTATACCCGGTTATTTGTTGTGCTGAAATACTTTAAATTTCGTTTGATGGCCTCCGCCATTTGAGAAACGTCTTTTCCTTCCATAAACTCCATCAAGCTTTCAAATTCCACGTCGATTTGGTTCGGTATTTCCGGTGAGGATGCATGATCGATATCATTAAAATCATTCGCTGCTGAAGATTCTGACTGAGTGGACATTCTCTATCATTCTCCTTAAAATTGTGTATTCTTGTTATCATATGTGGCTTTGAACCAAATGGTGTAGCATGGTTTCGATGGAAGGCCGCATGGAATATGCTATATTTCAGCCAGGATTGACGCGCTGTAAAATATATGCCGCGAATAGCAAAATAACTATCCGCGGCAGTTCAGTGTATTGATTCAAATCATATCCGACACGTAAAAATGTCAGCCCTCCCATCGCGCGGCCGATATCTCTTCACTTTGTATCTTTAAGATATCCTGCATCCAGTTGCGTCAGGGTTTCATCGCTGTTTCCGTCATCAGCACGCTGTCCGAATACCGTCAGTTCTTATCCATCAGTCCCGGTTTTACTGTAATTGCCATACCGGGGCAAGCTCCAGCTTGCTGCTGTGTGCCAGGGACGAAAATTCATTGGCCGAATTTTTAATTCCATGCCCAACCGGCCGGGCAGGATGTTTTCAAACCCATGCGAAGAAAAACACATTCGCAGCCGCAAAAGAAAGCTCTTTAAAGAGAACACGGGCCGTAGAATATCGAAAACAGCAGCCCGGGCCTCCAGCATGGCGCAATAATCTTTTTGGCAGATTTCACCTACATTGCCGACCCGTATCGTGCGCTCAATCTCGGACTGCGATGCACTAAAATTCATCAAAAAACTTATTTTTTGCAATAAAAGCCGCAGTACGCGTCGTTCTCTCTCTTATCGAGGAAATCCGCAAGATCGAAAAGAGAGAATCAATATAGTTGGCCAACCACGGAAGCCAAAGGTACGCCGCATCCATCACATTGTGATAAAGCCGCCGCACCATAATATCTGCCCGAATGACATTATCCTCCATGATGCCGTAAAGAGGACCGACCGTGTTTCATCTCATACATGGGACAAGAGAAAAAGAACTGCCGGCACTCTCCGCACACTTGCGGAAAGTGCCGGCAGTTTCTTTCTCTTATTCAGGGACAGTCACGAGGCAAAATGCGCACAATCCCCTGACCGCCGTCAACAAGGACTTTGTCTCCGGTCTTAAGCAGCGCGGTCGCGTTGCCGCAGCCAACAACCGCGGGGATGCCAAGCTCTCTTGCGACAATGGCGGCATGGGACAAAGGCGCCCCAATGTCGGTCACGATTGCCGCGACTCTGGGGAAAAGAGGGGTCCAGCCGATATTCGTGGTTGACGCCACTAATATTTCACCCGTTTTCAGGCTTTCCCCCTCCTCAGGACTGTTCAAAACACGCACAATGCCTTCCACCCGGCCCGCCGCGCCGGCAAAGCCCTTTAGCGCTTCGGAGTCTTGCGCGCCTTCGAGCGTTAAAGAGGGATCGTAATAGTCCGCTCTTCGGTTGGGATCCTGCATCCACTGAAACGGATTCAATCTGCCGCGGATAATGGACGGCAGCGCAGGCAACGATTGATATTTTTCAAAAGTCCGGCGTCTGGACGGAATATGCTGCAGCGCCGCTTTCTCCCCGGAAAGCAAATTCAAAACCTCATCCAGGTAAAGGAAAAAAACATCGTCTCCAATTCCCGTGAGTTCCCCCGCTTTCTTCGCAAAAGCGCGGTTCACCCGGAAAACTCTGGTCCATTCGGAACGGAAAGCCTCTCTGAGACGGCTGCCTTCCGAAGCTTCTGCAATCAGCCGGTTCATCTTTTTCGCTTTTTCCGGAGCCTGCTTCTCCAGTTTTTGGAAAGCGCTTTCAAAGCGAGCGTGCTGCTTCTTTAACAGTTCTTCCGTATCCACACCCGACTCCTGAAACTCTTTGATCTGCTTTTCGAGCCAGGTATCATCCTCCGCAGGGTCGGGGATGGACAGCTCGAATTCATGAGGGCCCCGGTGGCCGTACTTCATTTGGTACTCTTCCCGGCTCATTTCCCCTCTGACAATTTTTGAGATACCGACGACCGGGCCGAGACTTTCCAGCCCGCCACTTCCTCTTAAATTTGACAGCAGTGCAGTCGCGTCTTCCTGATTCAGAATTTTCGGAAGCTGCTGATTGAGTTTGAATAATGCCATCAGTTTTTTTCTCGGAGCAAAGCGGTTCACCCAAAAAGCTTTGCAGTTGCGCGGCCAAAGCTCTTCTTTCCACAGGTTCAGCAATTCTTTGCCCGTCTCCGCTCCCCGAACGCGCTCTCTCATTCCCCTGCACCAGTCGGACGCATCTTTCAGATAGCCCGGCGCCGCCTTCATGGCCTCTCTCGATTTTTTCGAGGTCTTTCTGATACCCGGCAGCATTGCTTTCACCAATTTCAGCCCCGAATACGGGTAGATGGGGATCTCCATTTTCTCAGGCATTGCTCCGAATACTTCGTTCATCTTTTTCAGCGCAGGCTGATAATCCTTACCGAAAGCCGGATAGATGGACAGCGCCAGACTGATATTCGAGTACATTCTTCCACAGACGTTGCCGGAAAATAAATAATATCCGGGAATCACCGTTTGTTCCTCATCAATAGCCCGCAGGACGGACCAGCTAAGCGGCGTAAAAACATCGGCCATCGCTTCCCCCACGTTGGTATTGCTCCAGAGGTAATCTCCGTCCAGGGTATCGTTCCATTCATAGGTGTCCGGGTTGCCGGTTTTCAGGGTCGTAATGGGCCTTGCCTGAAGGAGATACAGCTTTCCCTCGGCAACAGCCCATTCAATATCCTGCTGGCCGCCCAGTTCCTCCACAAGCCTGGAGGCATATTGATACAGCTTTGCGGCATAGCGCCGAAAATTCTCCGGTCCCTCATAGCTGCCCTTTGGCCTCGTCAGCTGAAAAGGATACGCGTTTGCCTCTCCCGATACCAACTGCTCCCCCAGACCATAGACAAAATTGCCCGCCATGCTTTTGTGGCTGCCGGTGATCGGGTCGGCCGTAAACAAGACCCCCGAAATATCAGAGGGAACCATGAGCATGATGACAATGGAGATCTGATGGGATTGTTCCATCCCCTGAACGGAACTGTACGCCTTTACCCTTTTAGACTCTCTTGACCGAAAAACCGTGTCGATTGCTTTCCGGATTTCCTCGTCCGTCTTCACGTTCAGAACGGTTTCAAATTCCCCGGCAAAAGAGGCCTGCGCCGAATCCTCACTCAAAGCGGAGGATCTTACCGCAAACAACGCTCCTGCATGGTTTTTTCGGATGGCATTCAGATGTGCCCTGATCTCATCCCAGGCCGCATCATCCAATTGGTTCCGCTCAAATGCGGATGAAAGCACTACAAAACCTTCCGGCACCGGGTACCCCGCCTGAAACAGTTTTGCGAGCGTGCCGCCCTTCCCCCCTGCAAACGCCTGCAGCTCCGGGGGCAAGTCTTTAAAATGTCTGACCGTATTTTTCATGATTTTCCCCTCCTCTTTACCGATAAAAACAGGTTCTTAGCAGTTCAAAATAAAGATCCATTTCTGATAATATTTCATTAAAATGGAGTTCGGTGACAGAATGCGCCTTCAGCTTTGCCTGTTCTTTCGCCGCAAAGCCTTCCATCGACCAAATGATGATATTCACGGCTCTTTCGATGTCCGTTCCCTCTTTGAATTGAGTGATATCAAAACCGCTGAGTACCCTACGGTAGCCATCGGTAATGTAGTCCGCATTCCGGGACTCCAGATCATGTTTTATTTCATCACAGTTTTCCGCGTTGGCGGTTTGAATGAAGTGCAGCATATCGGGGTGCTTTTCGATCAGCATGAATTCAATCAATAAAACCTGCCGCAGCCTTTTCAAAAGATCTGTTTCCTCTAAATCGATTTTATCGAAGAACCCCTTCATAACCGTCTCTAAGGTATAATCATATAAAAACAGAAATAAATCCTTTTTACTGTTAAAATAATGGAACAGCGCACCTTTTGAAATTTCAGCTTCCCGAACGATGTTGTCCGTCGCCGCTTTTTTATACCCTTTTTCCCCAAACTCCCGAAGTGCCGCGTTTAAGATTCTCTGCTGCTTTTCGGGCTTCAGGCTTTGAAATTTTGAAAACATAAATCGATCCTCCATTTTAATGAAGTGAGCACAAAACGAAATTGACTATTCTGGTCAATTGGCATTTTAACGCAATTGACCAGAATAGTCAATACTTATTTTCAGATTATTTTATTGGACGCGGGATTTTTTCAGTCACCCACTGAAACGGCACCGACAGGCGGCGCTTCATAAGCGACTTTTCCGCGGACAACAACCAGCCGCAGATTCAGCGCTTCGTTCAGAACGGTAAAATTCGCCCGTTTTCCTTTTCGGATCGAGCCGATCTCGCCGTCCATTCCAATTGCGGCGGCGGGGTTGATCGTAGCCGACCGCACAATCTGCCGAAGCGGAATACCAAACCGCACCAGGTTTTTGATTTCGTCCAGCAGGTTTGTCGTGGAACCCGCAATCGTTCCATCCGCCAGGCGGGCCTCTCCATTTTTGAGAAAAACCTTCTGCCCTCCCAGCTCCGATTCCCCGTCCGGCAGGCCCGCCGCACGCATGGAATCACTGACGATGATGCTCCGCTTCTCCCCCAGCAGACGGAAGGCCGTGCGCAGCACCGCCGGATGGAGATGCAGCCCGTCGCAGATCAGCTCCGCGCGGACATCCGGGGAATCGAACACAGCCCCGACAATCCCCGGCTGCCGATGGTGAAAGCCTGTCATCGCGTTGAACAGATGCGTCGCGTGGGTGATCCCCCACTGGAAGCCCTGCATCGCCGTATCGTAGTCCGCTTCAGAATGGGCAACGGACACCGTACAGAACTCAGAGGCCCGGGTGATAAGATCGCGGGCATTTTCGCATTCCGGGGCAACGTCCACCAAGCGAATGGCACCGCCGCAGCCATGATACAGCCGCAGGAATTCCGCAAAATCCGGCAAACGGAGCGCATCGCCCCGCTGTGCGCCCTTTTTCCCCGCGGAGAGATAGGGCCCTTCCATGTGCGCGCCGAGAACGGCCGCGCCCTGCGGCAGGCGATCCATACAATCCCGAACAGCGGAAAGCGCGGCGGCGATCTGTTCAGAGCTGCCCGTCATGGTGGTCGGGCAGAAGGAGGTCACTCCCTTTTGCACCAGATGCGCCGCCATACGCTCGATGGCGTCTCGCGTACCGTCGAAGGTATCCGCCCCCGCGCAGCCGTGGATATGGATATCCACAAGACCCGGGAGGATCACGCACCCGCTCAGGTCGATACTGTGCCCGGTCCCGGGCAGTTCGGGGCCGATCTGCGCAATTTTGTCCCCGTCTGTTTCGACATCGGCCTGTATGATCTCAAAGCTGTCGTTAAAGAGCTTTGCATTTTTTAAAATCAAGCTGATTCCCTCCTTTACAAAAGGCTTTCGCCTTTTTCCAGTTCCAGCACAACAACGGTATCGCTTTCGTCCGGCAAAGGGCCGCTGGGCAGATTCAGAAACGCATCCGAGTCATTGTCCGGCTGGTTCCACGGCCGGGTGACGCTGACCTCCGATCCATCGCACAGAAGGCGCGCCGAACGGATTCTGCCCGCCATTCCCGGCAGAATCACCGGGCCAATTCCCCTGTCGAAAATATGCGCATACAGCCGATCCCGGCCCTGAGTAAATCTTCCCCACTCTGGCTTTTCGTACTCCGCTGCGCGGCAGCCGGTAATGCTTTCTCCGTTTTTCCGCATCCACGCTCCGACCCTGCGGAGAATGTTAGCGGCAGGCTCTGGAATCACGCCCAGTGCGTCCGGGCCCACGTTCACGATCAGGTTTCCGTTTTTGCTGACGCATTCCACGAGCGCGCGGATGATTTCCTTTGGCTGCTTGTAATTCCGATCCGCCGCGCAGTATCCCCAGTGATCGTTCAGGGTAACACACGCTTCCCATGGAATCGGGCTGCCGTTTTCATCCGTCATCCCCTTTGGGGGCAGGTACTGCTCCGGCGAAACGAAATCGCCATACTGCAGGGTGGGGTGGATCGAGCCGGTGTGCCCGCCCATGCGGTCGTTCAGCACGATATCCGGCTGGAGCGAGCGAATCATCTGGATCAATTCCGTCGCGCCCCACTTCTCGCCCGTCATGTCGTTGATAGAATCCTGATAGGAAAAATCAAACCACATCAAATCTATTTTCCCATAATTCGTCAGCAGCTCGCGCACCTGCCCGTGAAAGTACCGCAGATAATTCGAAAAATCCTGCGGGATTCCGCGGTATGCTTCCTCATCCCGCATCGGGTGCTGTTTATCGCCGTAGGCAGGGTAATCCGGATGATGCCAGTCAAGCAGGGAGTAATACAGCCCCACCCGGATGCCTTCCGCGCGGAACGCCTCTACATATTCGCGGATCAAATCGCGCCCGGCGGGGGTGTTTGTGGATTTGAAATCGGTTAGCCTGGAATCGAACAGGCAAAACCCATCGTGGTGCTTCGCGGTCATCACCGCATACCGCATGCCGCATTCTTTAGCGAGCTTTGCCCATTCCCGCGGGCGGTATTCCCTGGGGTTGAACTGCTCGAAATACCGGCGGTACTCCTCGGCGGTGATCCGCTCGTTGCTCTGCACCCACTCGCCGCGCGCGGGAATCGAGTACAGCCCGAAATGGAGGAACAGGCCGAAGCGGTCGTTTAAAAATCCCGTCAGCCGATCCGGTGCCGTCACAGCACTTCCTCCTTCTGCCCATTCCACAGCCCGGCCGAAAGACTCAGCGCCTCCTCATCCGCCACGACGGTGACGTCCGGATGAAACTGCAGAATCGACGCCGGCACCCGCGGCGTGACCGGGCCGAACAGCGCCTCTTTCAGGATATCTGCCTTATGTTTGCCACTGACCACCAGCAAAATTCTTTTCGCCTGCATAATCGCTCCGATTCCCATCGTAAACGCCGTGCGCGGCACCTCATCGATGCTGCGGAACTGGCGGGCGTTTGCCGCAATCGTCCTTTCGCTGAGGCGCACCTTATGCGTGTGCCGGTCAAAGGAATCGTTCGGCTCATTAAAGCCGATATGACCTGTCATTCCAAGGCCGAGAAGCTGCAGGTCGATCCCGCCCAGCGCAGAGATCAACTCGTCGTAGCGTCGGCATTCCTCTTGTGCGTCTGCGGCCATTCCGTCGGGAATATGTACGTTTTCCGGCCGGATATTGATGTGGCTGAACAGGTTTTTCCTCATGTATTCCCGGTAGCTGTTCGGGTCCCCGGCGGAAAGCCCGCAGTATTCATCCAGATTGACGCTGCGGACCCCGGAAAAATCGAGTTCCTCCGTTTCATACCGGCGAAGAAGCTCCCGGTAGATGCCAAGCGGCGTAGCGCCTGTCGCAAGCCCCAGCACACTCTGCGGAAACAGGGTCACCTGCGCCGCCAGAATGTTTGCAGCCCTGCGGCTCATTTCCTCATAATTGGATGTTTGCAGAATTTTCAAAGCTACTGTCCCTCCGTTCGCTGATGTTCTGTTACGGTTCCTGCTCCCCCGTCAGCGCTGCGCCGATGATTCCGGCGTCGTTGCCGAGCTTTGCGAGGCAGAGCAGCGTTTTATTTCCCACATTCATCGGATTTGCTTCTTTGTCCACATATTCCGTCAGGGGCCGCAGCAGAGCTTCCCCCTCGCCGCTGACCCCTCCGCCGATGCACAGGATATCCGGCTGAAAAATATTGATGCAGTTGACAAGACCGCATCCCAAATGCGCGATATACCGATCTACAACCGCTTTCCCCAGGGCATCCCCCGCGCGCATCGCGGTAAAGGCCATCCGGCTGTTTACGTTTTCCAGATTCCCGTCGGCAAGCTGCCACAAAAGGGAATCCCGGCTGCCCTCGCGCATCATCTCTTTTGTCGTAAGGATCAGCCCGGTTGCGGAAGCATAGGTTTCCCAGCAGCCGCACCGCCCGCAGGGGCACGGGCGTCCGCCGAACGCGATAACCGTATGCCCGAATTCCCCGCCGGCCGAGTTGCTTGCCGCATAGATTTTTCCGCCGATGAGAATGCCGCTGCCGATTCCCGTTCCCAGTGTGATGGCGATGGCGTTTTTCGCCCCTTTCAGCACGCCGGCGCGGTATTCCCCATACGCCGCCGCGTTCGCGTCGTTCTCAACGCGGACGGGTTTTCCCGTCTGCCGCTCCATCAGCTCCCGCAGATTGACATCTTTAAAATTCAGATTGCTCGAAAACCGCACGATTCCGGAGTCCCGCTCTACTGTGCCGGGCGTTCCGACGCCGATCCCGCAAACGTCCTGCTCCGAAACGCCGGCCTTTTCCATCGCTTCGCCGGCGGCCTCGGCCATCTGCCGGCAAATCCCCTCCGGGCCGAGCAAAACCTGTGTCTTTCGGCTGGCCTTCGCAATCAGCCGGGCATCTCCATCGACAACGCCCGCCGCGATGTTTGTGCCTCCAAGATCGATTCCAAGATAATACATCGCATCCACCTTTTCCACAGGACAAACGGCGTTTCTCTCCCAGAAAACTCTTCTCGGTCACCGCCATTCTATTCTCGTTCAAAGGGACAGATAGTGAACCGGGGTTCATATGTACAAAGCGGGCAGCGCAAGCTGGCCGCTTTGTGCTGTTTAAGCAATATTTTCCTGTTGTGTATTCTCCGGCTTTTCTGCGTTGACCTGCTCCACGCTGTCCATGATGCCCACATCCCGGTAGACGATGCGGATGGCCTGCTCAGCGGTGCGGGAGTATCTGGTGCTCTTTTCGCCCACCTCAATCCTTGCAATAAAGAGCCGCAGGATTTCGGGAGTTAGCTCACGAATTTCCGTGTACCGCTTGGCTTTCTCAATGAAGGCATCCACGTTAGAGGCGGAGTCCGTCAGCTTTTGCAGCTTGGCCTCCTTGACAGGAATCACCTCCCGCAGTGCCCTTTGCTCCTCGTTGTAATCAGCCGACAGCATGCGGAACTGCTCATTGGACACCCGGCCCAGTACGTTATCCTCGTAGAGCCTTTTAAAAAGCGAGGACAGCTCCGTATCCCTGCGCCGTGCCGCATCCAGCTCTCTTTGCAGAATGTTCATCTCTTTCCGCAGTTCTACCGAGTTTTTGCGGTTGATGTATTCTGCGAAGAGGGCTTCTTTTTGTCTGGCGAAATGGGTAACCCTGCGTAGATCATCAAGAATAATGCGCATCAAATCATGTTCCCGGATGTAGTGGGAAGAGCAGACCTCCTTGCCCTTTTTCTTGTAGGTATAGCACATGAAGTTGTTTTTGACGGCATCCATCGTGTGCGCCCGGTGCAGGACGAGGGGCTTTCCGCAGTCGGCACAGAACACCAGCCCGGAGAATAAGTTGGGCTCATCCATCTGCTTGGGTGTGCGCTTTTTCCGCTGCCGAAGCTCCTGCACCAAATCCCACTGCTCCTGTGTAATCAGCGCCTCATGGGTATCCTTTACCAGAATCTGCTCGGCCTCACCGTGATAAACGGCTTTCTTGTTCTTGTAGGACAGGGTGGTGGTCCGCAAGCCCGGCATGTGTCCAAGATAGGTACGGTTGTTCAAGATGGCGGTTACGGTGCTGGATGTCCAGCGGAAAGGGCTTGTGGTATCCAGACTCTTATGTGCCTTTCCTGTCCTGCGGTAATAGAAATTGGTGGGGTTGAGCACCTGCTCCTGCGTAAGAATCCGGGCAATCTGGTTGGGACCTTTCCCGCCTGCACACAGGCTGAAAATCCGCTGTACAACGGGTGCGGTTTCCTCATCGGGGATAATTCCCTTGCGGACGGTTTCGTCCTTTCGGTAGCCATAGGGCGGCCTGCCACCGAGGATTTCCCCGCGCTCCGCCTGCATTCGTTTGACCGCCCGAACCTTTTTGCTGGAGTCCTTGGCATGCAGCTCGTTGAACCAGTTCCGCATAGGCGTGAAGTCGTTGCTGCTCTCGTACAGGGAATCCACACCATCATTGATGGCGATGAAGCGCACACCGCAGCTTGGAAACACCAGCTCGGTCAAACGCCCCACCTCTAAATACTCTCTGCCCAAACGGGACAGGTCTTTGACAATGAGGGTCTGCACCTGCTCGCTTTCAATGAACTCCATGACTTCGTTCCACGAAGGGCGGTTGAAGTTGGTGCCCGAAAAACCGTCGTCGTACAGGAATTTGAGGTTACAAAAGCCGTTTTCCTGCGCGTACTTTTCCAGGATTTTCTTACAAATAGTCCACCCATTAAATATCCTCGCATAAAGGAATCTTTATTTCTCACGATGAAATGCTTATATCTTCGTGCGCTAATGTTATTATTCACATTGAACAATTGATTCGCAAAACAAAGTGCTCTATTACCGTGTCGAGACTTACCTATGAGGACTATCTGAAATTCAGAAACTTACAGTTTGATAGGCAAAATCAGATAGCTCACAAAGAGAGGAGCGAATATAAAAAGAAAAGAGAAAGGCTTCTCCAACTATATGAAAAAGCACGGCATAACACTGGTTGGAAAAATCCTGACGGGATTGCATCGTCTGATGGTCACGCAAAAAAAAGCATGCAAGCCATAGTTTCTAAGGGGAAACGATTTGAACGAGAAAAAGACAATTTTACAGAAATACCTGATAGAGAAACGGGGATAATTACTAAGTTTGATAGCAATATTTTTGTCCCCTCACAGAAGAGAATAATTGACATCGAGTTGCCCGAGTTGAAGATAGATGGCAAAGTCTTATCCACAAATATTGTGTTGTCTGTAATTGGAAACCAGCATGTATGTATTATTGGAAAAAACGGGGCAGGAATCATCTTAGATACTCCACTCAACATTATACTTTATGATTCTCGCAGGGACACCTGCAACTAAGCACATAGGGGGAACGTCTGTACTTACTACTGCACCCGCCGCCACTATTGCGCCATATCCTAACTCTTGTACCCGTTTTGCCGGCAATCAGACAATAATCCTCCATCGTAGACATTCCATCAATTGAGAATTTTGAATGGACATGCATATCAACAAATTCATTCATAATCGAGCCTCCATTTGTGA
>Ga0256404_1010986_pt1 | contig 12309 bp, 10 predicted proteins | sample RumenRJG_01DNA_FD_185990 | JGI IMG/M metagenome (GOLD analysis project Ga0256404, IMG submission 185990) | Bovine rumen microbial communities from Lethbridge, Alberta, Canada - RJG_01 | ecosystem: Host-associated > Mammals > Digestive system > Stomach > Rumen | place: Canada: Alberta | collected... | reverse complement strand
TGCGCTGTTATTCTTTGTAATGGTGGACAGGAACTCACAGGCTGAGTCATAATCCATCTGGGAAGCGTTAATGAGAACAACCAGTTTATTGTTGACTATATATGTCTCGGAGCCGGGAATATTCTGCTCTATCAGGTTATTCAGCAGAGGCAGTCCTGTATTGGGCTCACTGTAATCCTGGGACAGGGCAATAAGGTGATAAATATCGTTCTTGGTCCAGCGCTTGTATTTGAGCCAGCGTTCAAGCTCCGATTCCTTGACATTGATCCCTTTAATGATGTTGAAAATAGGGTTATCCACTGACTGGATAACGTTATTTGAAATGTAATGATACAGATAAGGTGCTATAAGGGAGGTAAGAATGGTGGTAAGCTGGATATCTCCCTTATTCAGCTTCCTTTTTACCTCTAAGATGGTAAGTCTGCCGCAATTAATATTGTCATAGAAAATGCTGGTGGTCAGACAGTTACTCTTATGAGCGCTCTTGGGAAACTTCATGATCTGCGGGGTATTAGCCAGGCTCTGCTTACGCTGCTGAGGCATATCAAACATCATCTGAGCCGTATCATAAGAGGAAAAGCCGTATTTCTGGAGATAGTTCCACTCATCGTCATCTTCCTCGCTGATGGTGTAGTTGCTCATGGCTATAACCTTATAGCTGGGACTGATAATAAGAAGGGGATTGTGGAATATCTGCTGGGTAACGTTAAGAAGCATCTCGTAATCATGCTGTGCTGCCACATTGATCACAGAAGTCTTCCAGTCGTCATAATAATCGAAAATGGACTGCACGATCTCAAAGGCTACCTCCACGTCCATATCCCGCAGGATGATCCGGTCGCCCTCGCCGTCGCATATTACGTCCTTGCCCTGCTGGTATACATGAACGCAGTTGGTGGCATAGGCCCTTCTGGCACTCTTAAGAGAGATGGGAGCATTACTCTGGATGTAAAGCTCAGGCTCGAAATTATATAATTGGTTCGCCAGCATCCACATACTAATTCGCATAGTCACCCTCCGTTTTTCGTACTCGCGTAACAAAATTATAGCAACTATTTTTTATTGATCTCGGCCATCTTCATTGCACGGACTTTAAGGGGAAGTCCGAAGAGGTTGATAAAGCCTTCCGCATCGTGGTGGTCATAGAGCTCACCTGTGGTAAAGCTTGCAAGAGACTCACTGTATAATGAGTAAGGAGAAGTGGTTCCGGCTTTAATGATATTGCCTTTGTAAAGTTTAAATTTAACTTCACCGGTTACATACTCCTGGGTTGACTCTATGAAGGCCTGTACTGCCTCCCTAAGGGGTGTGAACCATTTTCCTTCGTATACTATATCCGCAAACTTATTGCCCATTTCCTTCTTAACTGTGTATGTGGCGCGGTCAAGGATCAGCTCTTCCAACTGGCAGTGTGCCTCCATAAGGATGGTTCCTCCCGGTGTTTCGTATACTCCACGGGATTTCATACCTACCACACGATTTTCTACGATGTCAACTATTCCGATACCATGTTTACCGCCCAGCTCATTTAACTTGGTGATTATTTCTGATACTTTCATCTTCTTGCCGTTGAGGGATGTGGGAACACCTTTCTCAAAGGTCATGGTAACGTATTCAGCCTTATCCGGAGCCTTCTCAGGAGTAACACCCAGAACCAGGAGATGGTCGTAATTAGGCTCATTTGCGGGGTTCTCCAGTTCAAGACCTTCATGGCTTATATGCCAGAGGTTACGGTCACGGCTGTAGCTGGAATCTGCCGAGAAGGGAAGGTTGATCCCGTGCTTCTTGCAGTATTCGATCTCATCCTCACGGGACTGCATTTTCCATGTCTCATTGCAGCGCCAGGGAGCGATTATCTTAATGTCCGGAGCCAGGGCTTTGATACCCAGCTCGAAACGAACCTGGTCATTTCCTTTACCTGTAGCACCGTGGCAGATGGCAACGGCATTCTCCTTGCGGGCTATCTCCACCAGCTTCTTGGCGATAAGGGGTCTTGCCATGGAGGTACCCAGCAGATACTTATTCTCATATACTGCATCTGCTTTCACGCAGGGCATGATAAAATCGTCGCAGAACTCGTCTACAACATCCAGAACGTAGAGCTTCTCTGCACCCGACAGCTTAGCCCGGTCTTCCAGACCATCCAGCTCCTCTGCCTGACCTACATTAATGCAGCAGCAGATAACATCGTAATCATAGTTTTCTTTCAGCCATGGGATGATGGCGGTGGTGTCTAAGCCTCCCGAGTAGGCCAGTACAACTTTGTCTTTCATATTTATCCTCCTACATATTAAATGAAAATGTTTTATGCGTATTTGTTTATGACAATGAATAATATACAACGGATATATATTTTATGCAAGTACTATTTTTTCCATTTTATAAAGAAAATTTTGAAGTTTTTTTATTTTTGGGGTTGCATAATATACATCAATACTGTATATTTATGCATAAATATACATAAAACAATATAGGGTTTCCGGCATGTAAAAAATGTAGTACAATAAACGGAACGCAAAAAATAAGGAGTGAGATTATGATTAAGGTTGGTATTATCGGAGCGACCGGATATGCAGGAAATGAACTGGTAAGGCTGCTTCTGGGACATAAAGAGGCGGAAGTGAAGTGGCTGGGATCTAAAAGCTACGTGGATAAGCCGTACTCAAGTGTTTATCAGAACATGTTTAAGCTGGTGGACGATCCCTGCAAAGATGACAACCTGAGCCTTCTGGCTGATGAGGTGGACGTGATATTTACGGCTACTCCCCAGGGATACCTGGGAGGAGTTCTCACCGAAGAGATACTCTCCAAGGCAAAGGTTATCGACTTAAGTGCCGACTACCGTATAAAAGACGTGGCTACCTACGAGGCATGGTACGGTATCACCCATGCTTCACCCCAGTTTATAGAGGAAGCGGTATACGGCTTATGTGAGATTAACAGGGATAAGGTGAAGAAGGCCAGACTGGTTGCCAACCCGGGATGTTATCCCACCTGCTCTTTCCTTTCCGTTTATCCTTTAGTAAAGGAAGGAATCATCGATCCCAACACCATTATAATAGATGCCAAGTCGGGAACATCAGGAGCCGGAAGAGGTGCTAAGGTGGATAATCTCTTCTGCGAGGTAAATGAGTCCATTAAGGCATACGGAGTGGCTACCCACAGACATACTCCCGAGATAGAGGAGCAGATCGGGTATGCGGCAGGAAAGAAGGTTGTGGTTAACTTCACACCCCATCTTGTGCCTATGAACAGGGGCATATTAGTTACCGCTTATGCCACTATGGTAAAGAAAATGGGATATGATGAAATTAAATCTGTATATGATAAATATTATGAAGATGAGTTCTTCGTAAGAGTCCTTAATATGGACGTATGCCCTCAGACTAAATGGGTTGAGGGAAGCAACTTTGTGGATGTAAACTTTAAGGTTGACGAGAGAACCGGAAGAGTTATTATGATGGGCGCTCTTGACAATGTGGTTAAGGGAGCGGCAGGACAGGCTGTTCAGAATATGAATATCATGTTCGGATTGCCGGAGACCACAGGGCTGGAAGCAGCACCCATGTTCCCGTAAGAAGAGGCTAGGCATGATTAGGAATATGACCGTTAAGGATTATGATCAGGTTAATGAATTGTGGCACGGTATTAAGGGCTTTGTGCTGCGAAGCATTGACGACTCCAGAGAAGGGGTGGAACGCTTTATTAAGCGTAATCCCAAGACCTGTGTGGTTGCCGTGGAGGATGGCCGCATAGTGGGAAGCATTTTATGCGGGCATGACGGCAGAAAAGGCTGTATGTACCACGTGTGTGTGGCCCCGGAATACAGGCGAAGGGGAATAGGTAAGGCCATGGTGGCATTTGCTTTGGAGAAGCTTAAAAGTGAGCAGATCAATGACGTTTCCATCATTGCATTTTCAAAGAATGACGTGGGGAACATTTTCTGGAACAAACTGGGCTGGGAGATGCAGAGCAACATTAATTCTTATGAAATACGTCTGAATAAAGACAATCTGAGAGCTGAGAATTGAGGTGTAGATTTATGAAGATTATAAATGGCGGAGTTACGGCAGCGAAGGGATTTTCTGCGGCTGTATGCCAGGCAGAGATAAAATATAAAAACAGGACGGACATGGCAGCGGTGATCTCCGAGGAGGAATGCGTTACCGCAGGAACATTTACGAAGAATGTGGTTAAGGCCGCACCGGTTATCTGGGACAGGGACTTGGTTTACGGAAGCAACAGCGCAAGAGCCGTTATCATTAATTCCGGTATCGCTAATGCCTGTACGGGAGCTCAGGGAATGGACTATTGCCGGCAGACCTGCCATGCAGTGGAGAAGGAGCTGGGAATCCCGGCAGATCAGGTGTTTGTGGCATCTACGGGAGTTATAGGAATGCAGCTTCCCATTGATCGGCTGGCTGCAGGCATAGGGAAAATGAAGGGTCATTTTTCGGACACCATTGACGCCGGCACCGAGGCTGCCAAGGCTATAATGACTACGGATACCAAGCACAAGGAAGTGGCAGTGACCATAGATATAGGAGGCGTAACTGTTACCCTTGGGGGCATGTGCAAGGGTTCGGGAATGATCCATCCCGACATGTGCACCATGCTGGGTTTTGTAACCACTGACTGTGCCATATCTAAGGAGATGCTGCAGAAAGCCCTGTCAGAAAGCGTTAAGGATACCTATAACATGGTTTCCGTAGATGGGGACACTTCCACAAATGACACGGTACTCCTGATGGCCAATTCCCTTGCGGGTAATAAAGTCATAGACTCTGAGGGAGAGGATTTTGATAAATTCCTTGAGGCCTTGAATTATATTAATACGGAGCTGGCCAAGAAGATAGCCGGAGACGGTGAGGGGGCTACGGCACTCTTTGAGGTAAAAGTGGTAAATGCGGCCACAAAAGAGGATGCGGTGATCCTTTCCAAATCCGTTATCACTTCAAGCCTTACAAAGGCAGCTATATTCGGTCATGACGCCAACTGGGGACGTATTCTTTGCGCCCTGGGTTATTCGGGAGTGACCTTTGACCCTGAGAAGGTGGAACTCTTCTTTGAAAGTGCCGCAGGTAAGATCCAGATCGTCAAGGACGGTGTGGGATGCGGCTACAGTGAGGAAGAAGCGACTAAGATATTGTCCGAGGAAGCAGTTACCGTAACGGCGGACATGCATGCGGGAGATGCATCTGCTACTGCCTGGGGCTGCGACCTTACATACGACTACGTTAAAATAAATGCAGACTATCGTTCATAATGTCAGGATGCAAATCATCCTGACAGTCGATTATAGATTTCTTCGTAGAAAGGAAGATGGTTATGGAAGCAGGAATGCAGAAATTATTGGATAAGGCGGAGGTGCTCATCGAGGCCCTGCCCTATATCAGACGATTCAACAGGAAGATTATCCTTGTTAAATACGGCGGAAGCGCCATGGTGGATGATTCTCTTAAAAAAAGCGTTATCCAGGACGTGACCCTTCTTAAGCTGGTAGGCTTCAAACCCATTATTGTTCACGGCGGCGGCAAGGAAATCAGCAAATGGCTGGAAAAAGTTAATATTAAACCTGAATTTTATAATGGCCTTCGAGTTACTGATGAAGCTACCATGGAAATTGCAGAAATGGTGCTGGGTAAGGTTAATAAGGACCTGGTTCGAATGGTAGAAGAATTGCAGATCAATGCCATCGGAATTAGCGGTAAGGACGGAGGGCTCCTTAAGGTAGAAAAGAAGCTTTCAGACGGTAAAGACATCGGTTACGTAGGAGAGATCAAGGAGGTTAATCCCAAGGTGCTCTATGACCTGTTAGAGAAGGACTTTCTCCCGGTTATCTGCCCCATCGGAATGGATGATGAATACAGAACTTATAATATTAATGCTGATGACGCTGCCTGCGCCATAGCAAAGGCCATGAAGGTTGAGAAACTGGCCTTTTTAACTGATATTGAAGGGGTTTATGCAGATTATAACGATAAGTCAACATTATTCTCCGAGTTGAGAATATCAACTGCTCGGAAACTAATGGAAGAGGGCAATATAGGCGGAGGTATGCTGCCTAAGATTCAAAACTGCATAGATGCCATTGAATCCGGAGTGTCAAGAGTCCATATCTTGGACGGAAGGATCCCCCATTGTCTCCTGCTGGAGATATTTACTAACAAGGGTATCGGAACCGCCATACTGGATGACACCGAGGAGGGATTTTCGGAACAATAGGAGGACATACATATGGAAGATATAATGAATCTGGCAGAGGAGAACCTGCTTCATACATATAATCGTTTTAAGGTTGTTTTTGATCATGGTGAGGGAGTTCATCTTTATGACACCGAAGGAAAGAAGTACCTTGATTTTGCTTCGGGTATAGGTGTTATGGCCCTGGGTTACGGTAATGAAGAATACAAGAATGCCCTTAAGGGTCAGATAGACAAGATTACCCACGTATCTAACCTTTATTACACCAAACCCCTGGCTGATGCTGCCGCTAAGATCTGCAAGGCTGCGGACATGGACCGGGTATTCTTTACAAACAGCGGTACGGAAGGTATCGAGGGTGCCATTAAGGCAGCAAGGAAATATGCCTTTGAAAAGGACGGACGCCATGACCATGAGATCATTGCCATGAACCATTCTTTCCACGGAAGAAGTATGGGGGCTCTGGCTGTTACAGGGAATCCCCATTACCGGGAAGCTTTTTTGCCCCTTATCGGCCATATTCAATTTGCTGATTTCAACGATCTGGAAAGCGTTAAGAGCAAGGTAAATGATAAAACCTGCGCCATTATTCTGGAAACTCTTCAGGGTGAGGGGGGCATTTTCCCCGCAGATCCTGACTTTTTAAAGGGGGTAAGGAAGCTCTGTGACGAGAAGGACATTCTTCTTATCCTTGATGAAGTGCAGTGCGGAATGGGACGTACGGGATATATGTTCGCATGGCAGGAATACGGCGTTAAGCCGGATATAATGATTACGGCCAAGGGTCTGGGATCCGGAGTTCCCGTGGGGGCATTTCTTATGTCTCAGAAGGTGGCTGACGGGTCTTTAAAGCCCGGTGATCACGGAACCACGTACGGCGGCAATCCCTTTGTCTGCGCAGCAGTAAACGCGGTGCTGGACATTTTCGAGAAAGAAAAAATCACCGATCATGTAAAGAAGACTTCCCCTTATCTGGAGAAGAAGCTGGATGAACTCGTTGCCGCTTCCGATAAGGTCAAGACCCGCAGGGGCAAGGGCTTTATGCAGGGCCTGGTGCTTACCTGTCCTCCTTCGGAAGTTATAAATGAAGCCCTGGATAATGGTCTTGTTACCATATCCGCAGGTTCCGATGTTCTGCGTCTTTTACCTCCTCTGGTTATTACGGAAGCAGACATTGATGAAATGATTTCCGTTTTGTCAAAAATATTGTTGAAATAATCGGCCAAAGTGGCTACAATGGTCTTGTTCCGTTTTTATTGTTACCGGGTATTAGGAGGTAACAATGAAATTAAAAATTACAGTATTAATAATGATTATGATCATATCCCTTTTCGGATGTTCTTCGGGAAAGAAAGAGTCCTTTAAGGCTGAGGCAGAGATAAGTGTTTCTTCTTCTTCTGTCCGGGAAGAGCCGGAGAGGGTATGTGTGTACGTCTGCGGGGAGGTTGCCTGCCCGGGAGTGTACGAACTTGCTGCGGGAAGCAGGGTTAAAGATGCCATAAGCATGGCGGGAGGCCTTAGCTTAGGGGCTGACCCTGCAGCGGTTAATCAGGCACAGAAGCTTAAAGATCAGGAAAAGATAGTGGTTCCGGCTAAAAATAACCCCTCAGGGACATCGGCTTCCGGCGGATTGATGAATATCAATACTGCCACCAGAGACCAGCTTCTTACCCTGCCGGGTATCGGAGAAGCTAAGGCCGCGGCTATCATTTCTTACAGAGAAGCTCACGGCGGCTTCCAAAGTGTGGAGGAGCTGCAGAAGATAGAGGGAATCAAGTCCGGGGTCTTTAATAAGATTAAGGACAGCGTATCGGTTTATTAGAGGTGTGGAATGGCAAAAAAGGTGCTTGTGGTTGATGATGAGAAGCTTATAGTTAAGGGAATCCGCTTCAGTCTCATGCAGGACGGTATGGAGGTTGACTGCGCTTACGACGGGGAAGAAGCCCTGGAGATGGCCAAGGCCAAAGAGTATGATATTATCCTGCTGGATCTTATGCTTCCCAAGATAGACGGCTTTGAAGTATGCCAGATGATCAGGGATTTCTCCCAGGTGCCTATTGTCATGCTTACAGCCAAGAGTGATGATATGGATAAGATTCTGGGCTTAGAATACGGCGCAGACGATTATATAACCAAGCCATTTAATATATTGGAGGTTAAGGCCCGCATTAAGGCCATCATGAGAAGGACAGACCATCATGAGGCTAATGCGACCGAGGGCAAGATCATTGAGAAGGGTGACCTTAAGATCGATTGTGAGGGAAGACGTGTCTATGTCTCCGGCAAAGAGATCAATCTTACGGCCAAGGAATTCGATATGCTTGAGCTCCTTGCTCTTAATCCCAATAAAGTATACAGCAGAGAGAATCTCCTTAATATCGTTTGGGGATATGAATATCCCGGAGATGCCAGAACTGTTGACGTACATATAAGAAGGCTCAGGGAGAAGGTAGAAGCTAATCCCAGTGAGCCCAGGTATGTTCATACAAAATGGGGAGTGGGTTATTATTTCCGCGTTTAGTAATAAAGTTAATTCAAAATATAATTTTTTTCATAGTCTCAGATTCAGGATTCTCTTGATCACATTCATAACCGGTATAATACCGGTTCTTTGTGTGTCTGAATTATTTAAGATTTTCGTCAGGGAAAATATGATCAATTCCAGGGTCAGTACCATTAAGAGTCAGTCCCAGATCCTTGCAACACAGCTTTCATCCAAGACCTATTCCACGGGAAGTATGCCCGAATCCGTGGATGAGGGGTTAATGCAGCTCTCCAATACCTTAAGCGGCAGGATTATTCTTGTTGACCTTAACTGCAGGGTTTTGAAGGACTCCTATAATTTAGACGAGGGCAAGATCATAGTATCAAGCGAAGTTGTTTCCTGTCTCAGGGAGAGCCAGGCAGGCCTTACCCAGACCAAGGAAGGGTATATCTCATATTCGTCTCCCATTTTCGATGCCAGTCAGACCAATGTTAAGGGAGCTTTGGTTGTATTGGGCTCCACCGATGCGGACATGCTTCGGGCCGGTATTATAGCCGGGCGAATTATGGTTATGGAGATCGTGGCGGTGGCACTTATTGCCATACTGGGACTTATCCTGTCAAGAAGGGTTGTTAAGCCCTTTAATGAAGTATCCGAAAGCATATCGAAGATTTCCGAAGGATATATAGGGGAGAAAATGAACGTTAAAGGGTATACGGAGATTGAGAAACTCTCGGATTCCATGAATACCCTTGTGGGCAAGATGCAGACCCTTGATAATTCACGGCAGGAGTTTGTGTCAAATGTGTCCCATGAGCTTCGTACCCCTATTACCTCAATGAAGGTGCTGGCAGACTCCCTCCTTGACCAGGAAGATGTGCCGGTAGAGCTCTACAAGGAATTCATGGTTGATATCGCAGCGGAGATCGACCGGGAGGACAAGATTATAAACGACCTGCTGGCTCTGGTTAAGATGGACAGGTCTTCTGCGGATCTTAACATTGAATCGGTTGTTGTAAATGATGTTATAGAGCTGATCTTAAAGCGCCTGCGTCCCATTGCGGTTAAAAGCAACGTGGAGCTGGTTTTTGAGAGTTTCAGACCTGTTACGGCGGAGGTTGATGAAGTTAAGCTTACACTGGCTATTTCCAACCTTATAGGAAATGCCATTAAGTATAATGTGGATGGCGGATGGGTTCATGTTTCATTGAACGCCGACCACCAGTATTTTTATGTTAAGGTAGAGGACTCCGGCATAGGAATTCCCAAGGAAGACCTTGAGAACATTTACGAGAGATTCTACCGTGTGGACAAGTCCCACTCCAAGGAGATCGGCGGAACGGGGCTGGGTCTTTCCATAGCCAGAAGTGCCATTTTAAAGCACAGAGGCTCTATTAAGGTTCATTCAGAAGAGGGAGAGGGCACCACATTTACGGTGAGAATCCCCCTGACTTATGTATTTCAGTAATTGAAAGGACAGACATGAAGAGATTAAAATCCTTGCTGGGTATTTTAATATTGACCCTTTGTCTTTTTGGAACCTCCTGTGGCGGCAGTACTCCTTCCAAGGCTGATTTCGTACTTTACTATATAAGCACGGATGACAACCTGACCCTTGTGCCGGTGGATTATAAACGGCCGGCAGAAAACGAGGATCTTTCCGCCCGGATTGATGAAGTGCTGAAGGTACTCCGGACTGCTGTTTCAGGAACCAAGTCCTGCCTTCCTCCCATGGGAGGGGTGGAGCTTAACGGTTTCAGCCAGGAGAACGGGGCTGTTATTTTGGATTTCGGCAAGGACTATCTGGATTTAGGCAAATATGAGGAGATCTCAGTTCGCGCCGCCATTGTTAAGACCCTGAGCCAGTTAGAAGGGGTGGAAACGGTATACTTCAGCGTAGACGGCGACGTCTTAACTTACTCCGGGAATAATTCTGCCGGGGCTATGAAGGCAGAGTCTTTTGCGGATATTTCCGCCAATTCCCTTCTTAATACAAAGGAGGCTAAGCTGGTTTTGTATTTCTCCAGTGAAGACGGCGGTGAACTGGTGAGGGAAGAGCGGTCTCTCTATTACAGAAGTGCCATGTCTCCGGAGAGGGTTGTAATAGAGCAGCTTATAGCGGGACCTGAGGAGAGTTTTTCGAGAAAGGTAATTGCCAACGGCACCAAACTTCTTGATATTTCGGTAAAAGAGGGAACCTGTTACGTGAACTTTGATGCCACATTTGCAAAGGGTGCACCCCTGGTATCTCCTGAAGTAACCATATATGCCATAGTTAATTCCCTTGTTGAACTTTCCAATATTAGCAAGGTACAGATATCCATAGAAGCGGATTCCAACGTAAAATACATGGAGACTATTTCACTGAATCAGGCTTACGGAAGAAACTTGGATCTTTTGAAAAAAGCAAAATAAGGAGCAGAGTGATTAAAGAATTACGAGATAAAGCCATGGCAAGGCCCTTTGCGGTTATTGCCATATGTATCATGGGCTTTCTGATCATACGAAATGCTATAGGAGGAAGCCCTTTTAAAACCTATCCTGCAGAGGAAGTCCTGACATCGGGACAAGATGTTAATCTGACAGGATATTTAAACAAGATTGAATTTTCTAAAGGCAAGTCAGCCTTATATCTTAGGGACGCTACAGTCTCATTTGACTCGAAAGAGTATCCGGCAGGGTGTGTCATCCTGAATATCAAGGAAGAAGCAGACTTTCATATCGGCAGTTTCATTGGGGGTTACGGTAAGGCCTTTATTTTGGACCATGGAACTAATCCCGGAGAGTTCGATGAGTATAACTATTATAAGAGTATTGGGATCGATCTTATCCTGGAGGGAGAAGTGGAATGGGAGGATTCCGAAGGGGCTTCAGGCTTTCTGACCTTTCTGTCCCGGGTCAGAAGGGATCTGTCAGTCAGTATAGACCGGTCCCCATTGGAAGAGGATGAGGAGGCCATACTTAAGGCAATGGTCCTGGGGGACAGGTCAAAGCTTACCCCGGAGATAAAGAGTCTGTACAAGAATGCGGGAATAATACACCTTATTAGCATCTCCGGCCTTCATATATCGATAATAGGAATGGGGCTATACAGGCTTCTTCGAAGGCTTAAATGCACCTTTGGAGAGGCGGGGATTATAGCCGGTCTGGTAATGGTGGGGTTTGTGCTTATGACAGGGGGAAATGTGTCGTCAAGGCGGGCCCTTGTGGCCTTTGTTTTGATGATAGGATCTGAAGTTTTCGGACGCACATCCGATCCTGTTAATACCCTCTCTTTAGCGGCGGCTGTTCTGCTGATATCCGGGCCATATCTCCTGTATAATACGGGTTTTCTCCTGTCTTTCGCTTCTGTGCTGGGGATTGGTCTCTTTGTGGAAAGGACCACGGCCCGTACCACAAGGGAAAAGATACTGTCGGCTCTTAAAGTAAGTGCAGGTTTGTGGCTTTTTACCCTTCCGGTCATAGTCTCGGTATACTTCGAATATCCCCTGTATTCCATCTTTGTGAACCTGATAGTGGTGACCCTGTCGCCGGTATTATTAACCGGAGGGATATTGGGAGCATTATCGGGTCTTATATCTCCTTTTGCCGGTATGCCATTCTTTATCCCGGCCGGATTG
>Ga0256404_1010984_pt1 | contig 12311 bp, 12 predicted proteins | sample RumenRJG_01DNA_FD_185990 | JGI IMG/M metagenome (GOLD analysis project Ga0256404, IMG submission 185990) | Bovine rumen microbial communities from Lethbridge, Alberta, Canada - RJG_01 | ecosystem: Host-associated > Mammals > Digestive system > Stomach > Rumen | place: Canada: Alberta | collected... | reverse complement strand
GACTATAACAAAAAATCTGCGTCTCACGCGGTGCGTGGATTCAAAGAAGCAGCCTATGATCTGGGACTGTTATTTGAGAAAAAATACGGTAACGAATCAGCGGTTACACAAAACTCTTGACTCTCTCGCAGATTCAAAGACGATGACAGCAAGTATTCTATGAAAAACCTGCTGAAGCGTCAGTCTTCGGAGGTGTCCCATGAAGAATAATTATCAGGACATCTTCGATATGTTAGATACTCTGGATCTTCCAGCTGCAGCACAGCACTTTACTGAACTTACACGCAGTCAGGACTTTGGAGATTATAATCCGGTGCAGTTACTGAGAGAGATCCTGGAGCCGCAGTATATAGAGACGCTTAACCGTCGATTCGAAAGGAACCTGCGTCTCAGCAAGCTTCTCAATACGGATGCGCAGATAGAAAATCTCCATACAGGCAATGGGCGCCTTTACAACGATGAGACAGTCAAGCAGGTCCTCAGCTTTGATTTTGCAGAAAACCGAAAGAATGTCGGGATATATGGCATCACCGGCGCCGGTAAGTCCTACTTTCTGGCTGCGTGCTGCATCGAAGGCTGTCGGCGGAACTTCAGCTGTAAATACCTGGACTATTCGGATCTGCTCGATGAGCTGATTGCGCTCAATCGTGCCGATGTGGAAAAGTATCGAAAGCGGGTTCGCTACTATGCCCGTATGCAGCTCCTGTTCTTGGATGACTTCGCAATCAGCCGTTATCCTGAAGAAGGTATGAAGATCCTTTATCACCTGATCAAAATGAGAGACGAGTACGGTACTTCAACGCTCTTTACATCTCAGTATGCTCCTGATGAATGGTCTGTCCATCTTAGCGATGCTCCTGATTGCTATGGCAAGCTGGACGGAATCCGCCGGCGGCTTACCACTGGTTATACTATCTATATTGAAAAATCAGAGGATAGCAACTAAATCTATAGGTTGGTGGGGCGGTTCCCGCCCCTGCCAGCCACGCTGATATTATAAACTGGCCGTTAATTATGGCCCTGCGTGGCCGGGAATTACGGCCCTACTGGCCGCGTTAAACGGCTACATGCAACTCTTGCTCCTAATGAAACAATTGCACTAGTGGGGGCAAATGGAGCAGGAAAATCAACGTTGATCAAGGTCCTGATGGGACTGTATAAACCGGACACAGGTTCGGTAACATCAGGATCGACCGATCTCTCACATATAGAAACGGGTGAACGGTATAATAGAATTTCTGCCGTTTTTCAGGATTTTTCAAAATACGGCATGACCGTTGGCGAAAACATTTCGTTATGTGAGGATCCTGACCGGAAACGAATCAACGACCTGACTGAGGATCTGGATCTGACAAAGCTTCTTAAAAACATTCCGGAAGGTCAGATATTGGGAAAGGACTATGGTGGGATAGATCTTTCCGGAGGCCAATGGCAGCAGCTGGCCATCTTGAGAGGATATTATAAACAAGGCCAAGTGGTATTTCTTGATGAACCAACGTCAGCGATCGATCCTTTAACAGAACAGAAACTATACGATGCTTTCCGGAAAATGCTTCAGGGAAAAGCCGGCGTGATCATCACCCATCGTTTAAGCGCTGCGGCGCTGGCGGATCGGATCGTTGTGATGAAAGATGGAAAGATAGCAGAGGAGGGTACGAAAGAACAGCTCCTTGAACGGAAAGGCATCTTCAGAAAGATGTGGGATGCGCAGAAGAGCTTGTATGAAGAGAAGGCTATTAGCAGAAATGCTGAAAATAGATAGCAGAAAGCGGGTGAAGATCATGCAGGAAAAGACAGAGATCAATTTTGAAGAGTTGAAAGAGTTAGTCAAACAAATGCATCTTGAAGATGAATTTGATCTGATGGAAATCGGCAGATGCAGCAGCTGCTGTGACAAATGCAATGGCGGTAATTGCTGATTTCGAAAACAGAGGAAGGAATCTGCCTTGCGAGAAGGCAGATTCCTTTTTCTGTTTGTATGTGATATTATTAATTGAAGCCAAATGTATTTTTTACTGACGGAAATAGAATACATTGCGAAGGAATCCTTCTGATGATAAATAATATTGAATTAGGAAGAAGAATTGCGGCAAAAAGAAAAGATATTGCTTTAACGCAAAGTCAACTGGCAGATGCCCTGCACGTAACACCGCAGGCTGTCTCCCGCTGGGAGACCGGAGCAGGGGCACCTTCTACCGAGATCCTGCTTTCTATGTCGGAACTTTTTCATATTTCCATGAATGAATTGATCGCGGATGATCTGACTTTAGACAGGATCTCGCAAAAACCTTTTGTCAAAAAAGACATTGCTTTCTATATCCCGGACAAAGAATACGCACCTGAGTGGGCTCAACGAATGGAAGATCAGAACTGGGTCATGGAAAACTGGGAATCGTACAAGCCCAATCCGATCGTTTCCAGAGAAGTAAAAGAACTTGCAATGACAGAAGGACTTATCCTGGAGATCGGAGTGGGGCCCGGCGGTGGTTATGTGCCGGAATTTCTGCGCTATAATCCCTCCGCAAGGATCATTCTTTCCGATCTTTCGCCAACCGTTCTGCGGGAATGGAAACATTTTCTGGAAGGAACTCTCGGATACACACATTTACTATACGCGGCTCTGAATCACTGCCACTTGCCTTTTGTTGACGGGAGTATTTCTGTTGTATCCGATGGAGGAGGACTTAATAACACGATCTTGGGGACAAGGCAAGAAGCGGTCAAGGAAATTTACCGCGTACTGGAAACGGGAGGGAAACTGATTACCGGCCTGGCTTATATTTCAAAAGCGGAAGAAGAAACGTTGCCGCGGGAACTGAGAGACAGATTAAAAGACGAAATGCCATGGGTTTTTGAAACCTTATATGACGAACTGACAGCTGCCGGATTTCAGCAGATCAGAACATACGTGACCGGAGGCTGGGATACGACGGATGATGAAAGCGAACTGGCGGATCTGGCAAGATATTATCATACGAATATTCACTTGACGGCCAGTCTGAGGATCTGTACGAAATAAACATGTCTACACGTAATAAAAAAGGCTGTGAGAAACGAATTACCGTTTCTTCACAGCCCTTTTGTATGAGGCATCGGGGTCTCGAACCCCGAACACCCAGATTAAGAGTCTGGTGCTCTACCAGTTGAGCTAATGCCCCGAACGATTAATGATCATACCACGTATGACCGGCTTTGTCAAGCAGCTGGGTAGGAAGGATTCGAACCTTCGTATGCAGGGATCAAAACCCTGTGCCTTACCGCTTGGCGACTACCCAAGAATTGGGCAAGGGTGGGTACTGGGATTCGAACCCAGGATATCCAGAGCCACAATCTGGCGCCCTAACCAGCTGGACCATACCCACCATATACGCGAAGAAAAAGAAGGACAGATGTGCCTGCGGGGATTCGAACCCAGGACACGCGGCTTAGAAGGCCGCTGCTCTATCCAACTGAGCTACAGGCACATAATGCAAGAGACCAGTCGGGGTGACAGGATTTGAACCTGCGACATCCTGCTCCCAAAGCAGGCGCTCTAGCCAAACTGAGCCACACCCCGGCATAAGCAAGAGCTGACCCTTTCTTGCGCATCGGATTTAATTATAAGGAAAGCAAAAAACAATGTCAATCATTTTTTACCGGCGATCCCTATTTTTTTTGCGGGCCTTCTATATTTTTACAGGTCAAAAGGATCGTAATCAAGCAGGTTGGCAGCCGCTTTGCCTTTTTCGATCTCCAAAATGCCGAAGGACCGTTTGGTCCAGCCCCGGGGCTCTGTCAGAGATCCGGGATTTACAAACAGGATCCCGTCTTTTTCGACCTGAAGCGGCATATGGGTATGGCCGAACAGGACCACGTCGGCACCGGCTTCCCTTGCCGCAAGGTCCAGATATTCCAGCCCGTCATTTACATGATAACGGTCCCCGTGGCACATCATGACACAGCGCCCTTCGACATGGAAGAGGCGGCTTCTGGGCGAGCGGCTGCCAAGGTCGCAGTTGCCGGGCACGCCGGCAAAGGACAGGTCATAAGTATAGCGGTACTGTTTATCTAAAAAGTCACAGTCCCTTTCATAATCCCCCATATGCAGCACTCCATCTACTTGAGAAGCAAAGCGCTCGATCAAAATCGCCGCTTCTTTAATGGAGCCGTGGGTGTCGCTGAATAAAAGCCACCTCATTAGGCTTCGCTTCCCTTGCCGGTTTCTGCGTTGGTATCGGCAAGTCCGCTGGCGTCCAGCAGTTCTTTCATAGCCCTAAGAGCCTTGCCCCGGTGGGATACGGCGTTTTTCTGTTCGGGGCTGATCTGTGCAAACGTTCCCAGAGGCGGGAAATAAAAGATAGGATCATAGCCGAAACCGTTTTGTCCGGCCGCCTCGTGAGCGATAAAGCCCTCGGCCGTCTCCTCCGTCTCAAACTCCTCCCCGTCCTTCATGATGGCAGCCATGGCGCAGACATAGCGGGCAGTCCGTTTATCGTCCGGAACGTCTTTCATCTTCTCCAGGATCGTCTGGTTCTTGATGGTGTATGGGGTATCCTGACCCAGCCAGCGAGCCGAATAAATACCCGGTTTCTTGTCAAAGTAGTCGATCTCCAGCCCGGAATCATCGGAAATGACCAGGTCCACACCTTCCGCTTTTACATTAGCCTTTCCTTCTTGGATCGCTTTATATACAGCATGTGCCTTGATCAGGGCATTCTCGCGGAAACTGGTCCCGTCCTCGATGATATCCATGGACAGGCCGACCTCTTTCATAGTCAGCACCTGGGCTCCCGGCACGATCTGGCGCACTTCTTTGACTTTCCCCTTATTGCCGGTAGCCATCACAACGAGTTTCATCTATAAAAACCTCCTCTGAAAAGATCATTTCGAATTTTGGAAGATATCCCCATTATATCATACTGGCCAAGAGGCATTTACAAGATAATAAAACGTCCTCGGCCTTCCCTTTTTCCCGGACAGACCGGGACGCCGTCCGGCCATCTTTTTTTGAACCAGGGCCTCTGCTTTTGTCCGCGCAGTGCCGGGCGAGCAGTCCAGCAGCCGGGACAAAGTCACCGCATCTGCCCCCTGGGGGCCCAAAGAGGCCAGACAGGAAAGCAGCTTTTCCTCCCCCGGATCCACTGCCTTGGAAGGGGCCGGGATGGGGGCATGTAAAGCCAAGCAGCGGTCTACAGACGCCTGAGTCAGCAGGCGGCTTTGAGACAGGCCTGTGCGGATGGCCAGGTAGCGGTCAAGGCTTTGGAAAAGGCGTTTTCCGCGGACCGGAAGCAGCAGAAAATCCCAGGCTCCCTTCTGCAGGGCTGTGGCCAGACAAGCCGGGCGGCCGTCTTTTGTCAGGATGATCAGATCGGTCCGCCCTTGGGACTGAAGGTCCTGAAGGAAGGGCCAAAAGGCGGGATCGGCGAAAGGATCCGCAAAGATCAGATCGGCCGGCATCCGGCCGCCGGCCTTTTGAAGGCAGTCCGGGACGGACGAAAAAAGAAAAACCTTGGACCCGGGCACAGCGCGGCCCACCAGGGCCGCCAGGCGGGAGCAGAAAAGCCGGTCGGAAAATAGGATCCAGATGGTAAGGGTCATGGTATCTGTCCCTCCGTTTGCGATAAGAAAAGGGAGAGCCTTGTAAGCTCTCCCTTTATACTTCATGGGACGGACGAGAAACCAGTCGGACAAGAAGCGCTAGCCGATCGGGGATCAGTCGCTTGTGCTCGACTCGGCGGAAGACTCTTCGGAAGAGGATTCCTCACCGGTAGAACCGGTCAAAGTCTCCAGAGAAGGAGTCTTTAACTCATCGCCGGGATACAGCATGGTATCGATGGTGATGCCGTTGTAATCGCAGAAGGAATTGATCAGGTCCATATCAGCGGTGCCGTAGGTGTTCAGCACGATGTTATAAAGGCTGTCTCCATCCTGCACCGTGTAGGTACCAACGGTCTCGGACTCTTCAACGGTGGAGGATTCAATCTGTTCGACGGCGGAGGATTCGCTCTGCTCCGGAACGGAAACCTGAGGAAGGACTGTCACGGTCGAAGACTCTATGGTAGAAACCTCGCTGATCTCCTGGACCGGAGTTGTGTTCTTGGACTTTCTGCCCTTGGACGCGGCCGAAATGATCACGATCAGCAGGATGATGACGATGACAGCTGCGCCTATCGCGATGGCCAGTTTCTTGGGATCGTGCAGGATGTTGTCGAGCATGCTGCCTTCACCGGCTCCGTCGTCGAAACCGTCGTCGTCTGCTGCATGCATCTCGTCGATGGCCTGCATACGGCGGGAGTCGGCATCATCCGGGGCGGGCTGATCATAAGGCTGAGCCTTGGGAGCAGGCGCGGGACCGTTCTGGTCGGGCTGTTCCTGAGCTGCCTGAGGCGCCTTGCGGACAGGCTGTGCCTGAGGACGTACCTTAGGCTGAGGACGGCCGCCTTCGGAATCTTCTACCGCACGGGATACGCGGGGAGCCTGAGGACCCTGAGCGCTTACCGACTGCTGGCGTTCGTAATTTTCTTTTCTGGGAATGGTACCGTTTCCACGTTTGGGAGCTTCTCCCGGAGCATCGTCGATGGACAGGACCATCAGGGTCATGTCTTCTTTGCTCTTTTCGGAAGCGGTCTTCATCAGCATGTTGGCCAGCTGGTCAGGCGCCGCGTCCTTAAGAAGACGGGCGACCCTTTCCATCTCTTCGTTATCGATGGCGTCCGACAGGCCGTCGGTGCAGATCAGGAACATATCGCCGGGATAGAAAATGAAGTATTTGGAGAAAGCTTCGTCATGAGCGTCATAGACATCATCCATACCGATGTAGGCGGTCAGACGGGAATCTTCCTTATGTACTTCAGATTGTGCCTGGGTCAGGATGCCCAGCTTGAACATATCGCTGGATTCCAGATGGTCGTCGGTGATCTGAAGCATACGGCCGCCGCGGATAACGTAGATGCGGCTGTCGCCCAGATGAACGGCCAGGCCCCGGTTGCCGTGTAAAAAGAGGGCCGCGAAAGAAGTACCCAGTACGTCTTTGCCCAGTTTATTACGGCGTTCTTTTGCCTGGTTGTTGGCGTCCACGATCGCCTGCCAGATGGAATCTTTATTGATTTTCTGCGCCTGATTCAGGGAATTTTCGGTACGCTGCAGCATATCCATGACGATATTGCCGTTTTCGGTACCGACCGAGCGGTCATCGCCTACGCCGATCTCCGAATCAGACACACCGTATACCTGAAAATCATTGGTCACGGACCGTGTCATCTTGGAATCCGAATCGCTTCCCGCGTTGACGTAGCGGCCGTTCATATACATATTGTCAAGATTAAGGCCCTTCCCCGTTATTGAAAGAGCATAAGCAGAAACTTTCAGCTGTCCAGCCATGTCATGCACCACCCTTTTCTTTAATTCCGGCTTTTATGTGCCGGTTTGTATGTCAAAATAACACTTTTGCTATCTATACAAAAACAATTATAACCGATGGTTTTGTCAACTTCAACGAGTAAACAAAAAAACTTAAGAAGCAAAAAAGCCCCGCCGAATTGACAGGTTTTAAAAGGAAGATTATACTGAATTCGCAGTAATAATTGGAGGAAATACCATGACTATTTTAGAACGTCTTACAAAGATTATGGAAGACAATGCTCTTCTTGGCGATATCGATGTCAGCACCATTAACGATGACACTACCTTCGACGATCTGGATCTTGACTCGCTGGATCAGGTCGATATGGCCATGAGCTGCGAAGAGGAATTCGGTATCAGCATCGATTTGGAAAATCCTCCCAAAACCGTTGGCGAACTGGTCAGCATCATCAAAGAACAAACCGGTCTGGAAGAATAATCTGCCGGCAACATGCCGCCCTCACCCTGCCAAGCAGGCGCCGGGCGGTTATTTTTTTGACAAGGAAACAATATGAAACAGAAAAATGGTATCAAAGGGCTCCTGATCCTGGTCTTCTGTCTTCTGGCGGCGGCCCTGATCCTTTCCTTCATGGCCTACAGGACCTTCCGGCAGCGGCAGGATGCCGACAGCTCCTATTTTGACAGCACAGCCAGCAGCACGCCAGACAGCACAGGTGCCGAATCCTCTGCCTCTTCGTTGACTTCTGTCCCCGCTGCCGACTTTGACCACAGTGATCAGAGTACCCAAAAGCCCGGGGAAGGCTCGACATCCTCAAATCTGTCGCAGTCTTCCGACAGTTCGTCGTCTTCAGATCTGTCCGAACCGGAAAGTTCTCCTGAGTCCTCCGGGGCAGACGATGATGCCATTACGGCCCAGGCGCAGAAGATCCTGGATCAGATGACCCTTGAAGAAAAGGTCGGGCAGATGTTCTACGGCCGTTTCCCGGGACCCGGCCAGGCAGAAGAGGACGCTGCGCAGTATCATCTGGGCGGCTTCGTCCTGTTCGGAGTGGATTTCGAAGGCTACAGTAAGGAAGAGGTAATCAGCCATATCGATGCCTGCCAGGCCGTTTCGTCCATACCCATGCTGATGGGCGTCGACGAAGAGGGCGGCACGGTTACCCGCGTTTCGGATTATTTTAGGGATACGCCTTTCTTATCGCCGCGAGATGAATACGCACAGGGAGGCTGGGACCTGGTCGGATCTGAGACAAAGGAACGGGCTGACCTGTTACAAGAACTGCACCTTAATATGAACCTGGCACCGGTCTGCGACATGGCCGATGACCCGGACGATTTCATGTATGACCGGTCTTTCGGCGGGGATGTGGATCTGGTCAGCACCTTTGTCAGCCGGTCGGTCCGCCTTTATAACCAAAATCAGATGGGCTGCTGCCTCAAACATTTTCCCGGTTACGGCAGCAACCTGGATACCCATACAGGCATGTCAGTGGATACCCGCGACAAAGAGACTTTTCTAAGTCACGAGCTGATCCCCTTTCAGGAAGGTATCGACGCCGGAGCGCCGGCTGTGATGGTCTGCCATAATATCATCAACTGCTTTGACGATGTCAATCCGGCCTCTCTGTCGCCGGCGGTCCACCAGCTGCTGCGCGATCAGATGGGCTATCAGGGGGTCATCATCACCGATGATTTGGCCATGGGCGCCATTACGGATTTCTGCGGCGAAGTCAATTCGGCGGTCAAGGCCATCGACGCCGGCAACGATCTGCTGATCTCCACGGAGTACGCAGACCAGTACGCGGCCGTCATGGAGGCCGTTGGGCAGGGGCAGATCAGCGAAGACCGCATCGACCAGTCGGTGCTGAGGATCCTGAAAATGAAGATCCGCCTGGGCCTGATCCCGCAAGAGTAATGTATCTTGCAATACGGCGGGGCTGTGTGCTACAATGAAATCACTTTTTTAAGGAGTTTTTAAAAGTTATGGATGATATCCGGTACAACAAGTCGATCGTTAAGAACATCAACGAAAGTCTGATTCGAAAGGCGATCCAGGGAAGCGGAAATTTTACCAAGACAAAAATCTCCAAAGAAACGGGACTCAGCTTCCCGACGGTCAGCCGCATCCTGGATGAAATGGTGGCCAGCGGCGAGATCCTTGTCAGCGATGTGGATCAGACAACGGGCGGACGCCACGCCCAGTCCTTTGTCATCAATCCCGACTATGCCTATGTTTTGTGCCTGACAATGGGAAAAAGCAGCATGAACGCGGTCATCGTCAACATTTTAGGCGAGATCGTGGGCCGTCAGAAAGTCGATCTGGCACCTGACTGGACCGGTGAAAAAATATTTTTGGATATGCTGGATCAGCTGGTCACGGCTGTCAAGGAAACGTATCCGCAGGTAAAGGCGATTTCCATGGGTCTTCCCTGGGGAGTTTCGGCCGGAGGTGTCATCCTCTTCGGAGCGGCCGCCAAGGGGCTCGAAAACTTTAATATACAGGAATATATCGAGAAAAAATATAAGATCAGCGCCCGGGTGGAAAACGATATGAACGCGGTAGCGGCCGGCTGCTATGAGCGCCTCTTCGACCGCGACCGTACAAGGTCCTTAGCCTGCATCAATATTGGGGCGACCGGTCTTGGCTGCGGGATCTATGTCCGGGGCCATCTGGTAAGGGGCCGTCACGGCTTTGCCGGAGAACTCCGCTATCTTCCGGCTGACCGGAGCGCTAACCTGAACCAGGAATATTCCGATAACTTCAGCGACGAAAATAAAGGAACCAGCATCGCCCAGATGGTCAGCGCTGTCTGCTGCACCGTAGATCCGGGGACCTTTGTCTTTTATTCGACTTCCGATCTGGATCTGGCCCTGGCCGAAGCGGAAAAGAAGCTGGCCATGTATCTGCCGGAAGAGGTCCATCCCAATCTGCTTTTAAGCAATGATTACTGGCAGGATTTTGAATGCGGTCTGATCGCGTTCGGGCGGGAACAGCTGCTGCAGGGCTACCAGATCGTAACCCGCTGACCGAAGTTTTCAGGAAAGGATCCGACAAAAGCAAAGGCGCCACGAAAAGTCGCCATAGGGCGGCTTTTCGGCGCCTTTTACCGTATCAGGAGGGAGAAAGATGGGCAACAGTGCCGACATTATTAAGGAAGAAAAGGGTGCAGAGGAAGAAGTCCCTGTCAAGTGTGCAAAAAACGGCTGGTTCGTTACCGATAAACGGTTTTATAAGCGCATGATCTCTCTGACCCTGCCCTTGGCCGGGCAGAACATCCTGACCTACGCGGTGGGACTTGCGGATAATATCATGGTTGGCTCCATCGGCGATCTGGCTCTGTCAGGAGTTTATATGGCCAACCAGTGGTACACCCTGATGTCCCACTTTATCCTGGGCCTTTCCAACGCGGCAGGCATCCTGGCCACCCAGTACTGGGGACGCAAAGACACCGGCAGCATCAAAACCATCATCTCCATTACGGCCCGCTTTCTGGCGGTACTGACCGTGCTCTTTTTTATTCCCGCCTGCTTTTTCCCCGGCTGGCTGCTGCATTTGTACACCAACGACGAAGAGGTGATCGGCGAGGCAGTCAAATACCTGCGCATCGTCAGCTTTTCCTACCTCTTCTACGGGGTGGCCCAGCTGTTGATGGCCTCCATGAAGTGCGTCGAATCAGTCAAGATCTGTCTTTATACGTCCATGATCTCGCTGGTGGTGGACGTGCTTCTTAATTATGTCCTTATCTTCGGCAAACTCGGACTGCCTGCTATGGGGGTAGAGGGGGCCGCTCTGGCCACCCTGGTCTGCCGGGCCGTCGAAATGGGCGTCATGATCTATTATGTCAGCCGCAAGGACGACCGGCTCCGCATGAAGCTGTCCGATCTTGCCCGCTACAGCAAGGTGCTGCTCAAGGATTACTTGAAATACGGCCTGCCTATCTTTGCCGGCAGCGCCATGTGGGGCGTCAATAATACCGCTCAGAGTGCTATTTTGGGACGGCTGGGTCAGGCCGGCATCTCGGCCATCAGTATTTCCAACAATCTGTTCAACCTGGTATCCGTCGGCATGTACGGAGTAGCCAGCGCTACGGCCATCGTCATCGGAAAAACGGTTGGTTCCGGTCAGTATGAACTGGTCAAAAAATACGCCAAGACCCTGCAGATCCTCTTCTTATTCGTCGGCGCAGCTACCAGCGGCATCATGTATCTGAGCCATTTTCTGATCCCGGTCCTGTATCCCAACAGCTCGGCGGAGACCATGAAGATCGCTTATCAGCTGGTCCTGGTGCTGACGGTCATGTGTTTCGGCACCTCCTACCAGATGTCTTCGCTGACCGGTATCGTAAGGGCCGGAGGAAAGACCTATTTCGTCTTCGTCAACGACACCCTCTTTATCTGGCTGTGGCTTTTGCCCATGGGCTTTCTGTCTGCCTTCGTCTGGCACCTGCCCGTCTGGGCCGTCTATGCTTTTTTAAAGAGCGATCAGATCCTCAAATGTTTTGTCGCGGTGGTCGAGGTCAACCGCTTCAAGTGGATCAAGAATATTACCAGGGATAATGCATAGTATGATACAATAGACAAAAACAGAAAGGACTCGCGGGATAAGGTATGAACTATATCGGGATCGACCTGGGTACGTCATCTGTTAAATTACTGCTGACTGCACCGGACGGAAGGGTGCTGACCACTGCTTCCCGCAGCTACCCATGCAGTTTTCCTCATCCGGGCTGGAGCGAACAGGATCCGGATCTGTGGATCGAAGCGACCTGGGATGCGCTCAAGGAGCTGCTGGCGGACACGGATAAAAGTCAGATCGGAGGCATTGCGACCGCCGGCCAGATGCATGGATTAGTAGCTCTGGACGATCAGGACCGGCCCATCCGCCCCGCTATATTGTGGAACGACGGCCGCACTGTTAAAGAAGTAGATTATTTAAACAATGTCATAGGCCGCAAGGTCCTGTCGGCTCG
>Ga0256404_1010981_pt1 | contig 12314 bp, 16 predicted proteins | sample RumenRJG_01DNA_FD_185990 | JGI IMG/M metagenome (GOLD analysis project Ga0256404, IMG submission 185990) | Bovine rumen microbial communities from Lethbridge, Alberta, Canada - RJG_01 | ecosystem: Host-associated > Mammals > Digestive system > Stomach > Rumen | place: Canada: Alberta | collected... | reverse complement strand
CCCGGTGCTCGGGAAGCTCCATGTCGCCGGTCTGACAAAAGCTGAGCTATCTTCCCTCGTGAAGAAAGAACTTAAGGACCAGGGACAGGCGAATGACGCTGTCGTGACGGTCGAGTTCATGAACCTTTCCTACAAGGTGATAGGCGAGGTCAACCGCCCCGGAAGATACGCGATCTCCAAGGACGGGATGACAGTCCTCGACGCGATCGCCGCCGCCGGGGACCTCAGCATACAGGGTAACAGGGAGAACATAAAGCTTCTGCGTAACGAGAACGGCATCCAGAAGACCTACGAGCTGGATCTCCTCTCGACCCGGAGCCTGATATATTCCCCGGCCTACTACCTCCGTCAGGACGATGTTATCTATGTCGAGCCCAACGACTTCCGTAAGCGTCAGACCAATGTCAACGGCAACAACGTCCGCTCCGCTTCCTTCTGGTTGAGCCTCGGATCTTTTGTTACCTCCACCATCCTTGTCGTCCAAAGGATAAGCAAATATATCTAACAGAATTTGAATATGGAGACAAACGACAATATCAACATCACCACCACTCCCCAGCAGGAAGAATTCGACATCTGGGAATTCCTTCGCAGGTGCCTCTCGAACTGGTACTGGTTCCTCATTTCGCTGATCCTCTGCCTCCTGGCCGGCGCTTTCATAGTGCTGACCACGGTACCGGTGTACCACTCTTCGGCTGAGGTCCAGATCAAGTCCGACTCCCGCGGCCGCTCGATCGACTCCTCCAACGAGATCGGAGAGCTCGGAATGTTCATGACCAAGACCAACGTCTATAACGAGCTCCGCGCCTTCAAGTCGCCGGACATCATGAGCGAGGTCGTCGAGAGACTCAAACTTTTCATGAACTACAAGGTAGAGGGACGGCGTTACGACTACACCCTTTACGGCACTTCGCTGCCTCTGGAGGCCTCCCTTCTGGATGCCGACGACAATGTCAAGGCTTCATTCAGGGTGTCTTGCCCCAAAGACAGTTCGGTTGTCCTTGCTGATTTCACTCTCATGGGAAACAAGGTCGAAGCTGAGGCCGTAAAAGGCTTTTTCGGGGATACTCTTTCCACGCCCCTTGGTGCGGTCGTTATCAGCAAGACGAGCCATTTTCCCGCAAAAGGATATGATCGCGAGATTATCGTGAGCAAATCCTCAAAACGTGGGGCTACAAGCGCTTATGTCAATAAACTGCAGGTGGCGCAGAGCGACAAGATGGCGGATGTGATCACACTAGGGATCGACGATGTCTCCACACAGAGGGCTCAGGACATCATCAGCAACCTGATCGCCGTCTATAACGTCAAGTGGGTCCAGGACAAGAACCTCCTCGCGAGGGCGACTTCCGAGTTCATCAACGACCGCTTGAAGGTGATCGAGGGCGAACTGGCTGGAGTGGATTCCGACATCTCCGCATTCAAGTCGGCGAATATGATTCCCGACGTGGGCGCCGCCGCCGACATGTACATGCAGCAGAACGCGGCTATCAACCAGCAGATGCAGGACCTCAACAACCAGCTCTACATGGCTCGCTATGTCAAGAACTACCTGGCCAACGAGGGCAGCAACAACCAGCCCCTGCCGGCCAACATGGGCATCACCAACTCCGCCGTTGAGGCCCGTATCAACGAATATAACAAACAGCTCATTGAGAGGAACAACCTCGTGGACAACTCCGGTGTCAACAACGTGCTTGTCAAGGACATGGACAAGGAACTCGCCTCGATGAGGGCGGCCATTTCTCAGACCATGGATAACGAGATCCTCACTCTAAACACTCGCTACAGCGGCCTTCAGGGGCAGTCCAGGGCAACCTCCGCCAAGATCGCAGCCAACCCTAAGCAGGCAACCCAGCTGCTGAGTGTCGAGCGTCAGCAGAGCGTTAAGCAGAGCCTGTACCTCTACCTTCTCCAGAAGCGTGAGGAGAACGAACTCTCTCAGGCTTTCACTGCTTATAACACTCGTATAATCAAGCATCCTATCATCGGTGGTCCTGTTGCCCCCAAGAAGATGCAGATCATGCTCGTCGCCCTTCTTCTCGGCCTTTTGATCCCGTTCGCCATAATGTACCTCATGATGACCGCCGACACCAAGATCCACTCCAAGAAGGACCTGAAGGCGTTGTCGCTGCCTTACCTCGGTGAGATTCCTCTTGCCTCAAAGAAGAAGAATCTCCTCGGCAAGATAAAGAGAAAAGCCCTTGACACAACTGCAGTAGTCGTGGAGCATGGCAACAGGAACGCCGTCAATGAGGCCTTCAGGGTCATGAGGACGAATCTGGAGTTCATGACAAAGGATCCTTCGGCGAATGTGCTGGCCACAACCTCCTTCAACCCGGGTTCCGGGAAGTCTTTCGTCTCGATGAACATGGCTATCTGCCTGGCCATCAAGGACAAGAAGGTGCTTGTGATCGACGGTGACCTCCGCCATGGCTCCCTGTCCGAGTTCACCACGAATCCCGACAAGGGACTCAGCGACTATCTCGCCGGCAAGGAGACCGACGTGCGGAAACTGATCCTCCAGTCGCCGAACTATCCGACCTTGCAGGTGCTTCCGGTCGGAACCATACCTCCGAACCCTGCCGAGCTGATCGCCGACCCGAGGTTCGGGAAACTCGTCGCCGAGCTCAAGACCCAGTATGACTATGTCATAATCGACTGCCCTCCGATCAACATCGTGACCGACGCGAAGATCATCAACGAGTACGTGGACAGGACCCTCTTCATTGTCAGGGCCGGCCTTCTCGAGAAGGAGCTTGTGCCTGAGCTCGAGGCTATGTACAAGAGAGGCGAGTACAAGAACCTGTGCTACGCTCTCAACGGAACCTCTTCTGGCAGTGGTTATTACGGCCGGTATGGCCACTACGGCAATTACGGCCATTACGGTTACTACGGCGGAAAGAAGGCCGCTAAAGCGTGAGAAGTATGAAGATAGCTGTAGCGGGAACAGGATATGTCGGGATGTCGATAGCGACGCTGCTTTCCCAGAGGAATGAGGTCGTGGCGGTGGATGTCATCCCTGAGAAGGTCGAAAAGATCAATGGGAGGATATCCCCGATCCAGGATGAATATATCGAGAAATATCTGAGTGAAAAGGAGTTGAGTCTTAGGGCGACGCTCGACGGGAAGGAAGCGTATTCGGACGCCGACTTCGTCGTAATAGCGACTCCTACCAACTATGATCCCAAGAAGAATTTCTTCGACGTGTCGCATGTCGATGAGGTGATCGAGCTGGTGCTGGAGGTCAATCCGGAGGCGGTGATGGTCGTGAAATCGACAGTGCCGGTGGGGTACACACGTTCGGCGAGGGAAAGGTTTTCATACCGGGAACGGCTCGCTGACGCGACTTTCAGGGTCGTGACTCCGAAGATCATTTTCGCTCCGGAGTTCCTCCGGGAGAGCAAGGCTCTGTACGATAACCTTTATCCGAGCCGCATTATTGTAGGGTATGACGAAGACTGTCATTCTGAGCGAAGCGAAGAATCTCTTTCGGTGGCGGCGAGGACCTTCGCCGGGCTGATCAAGGACGCGTCCTTGAAGCCGGACGTCCCCGTCCTTTTCATGGGCAGCACTGAGGCGGAGGCGGTAAAGCTGTTCGCCAACACATATCTGGCGCTGAGGGTCTCCTACTTCAACGAGCTGGACACCTATGCCGAGATGAAAGGCCTTGACACCAAGGCAATTATCGAGGGTGTATGCCTCGATCCGCGAATCGGCTCCCATTACAACAACCCCTCCTTCGGTTACGGTGGCTACTGCCTTCCGAAGGACACTAAGCAGCTTCTCGCGAACTTCAACGATGTTCCCGAAAACCTGATCAAGGCGATCGTGGACTCCAACCGCACCAGGAAGGATTATATCGCCGACCAGGTTCTTGAGAAGGCCGGATATTACTCATCCAATGGCGCCTTTGACCAGGCCAAGGAGAGGGAAGTGACCGTCGGAGTGTACCGCCTCACGATGAAGTCGAACTCTGACAACTTCCGCCAGAGCGCCATCCAGGGCATTATGAAACGCATCAAGGCCAAGGGCGCCAAGGTGATTATCTTCGAGCCTGCCCTTGAGGACGGCACCACCTTCTTCGGAAGCATAGTCATTAACGACCTGGCGGAGTTTAAGCGCTTGTCCGACAGCATCATAGCCAACCGCTACGATCCTGCGCTGGATGACGTCCAGGCCAAGGTCTACACACGAGATATTTTCAAGAGAGATTAAGAGTATTTTGGATTTTCGTGATTATTGCTTACCTTTGTAAAAAGGAAGCAAATCCGGAATCTGCGGAGTTAAATTGGACTCTTAGCGTCGGTGAGCTTCTTTTTCTTTTTATACAGCGTTGTCGTAGCTAGTTCCGAATGTCCATTCCGGATTTCTTCAATTAGGGAATAGGTATAATCGTTGATGTCTTTAGTGTAGAATAATCCAGGATTCCCGTTCTTACACTGAATTGATGTGCGAGTATCATAGTTTAGAACTATTTCACGAATCAGTAAAAAGTCTGAAAGTGTAACAGGTTCTTGTCCTCTTAGACGTTCTCGATTTCCCGAGTGTCTATGCATAATGTGATGAACCGCAAAATTGTCTAGGACGTGTGAGTAGCCCAAATACTCCGGTAGAGAGGAGGGGGCTAGTTGGATCTTTATCAGGTGATTGTTTATGATGCTCCTGGCTGCGGCTATGAATTCATCAAGACTACCTGAGTAGTATGAAAAAAAGTTTTTCATAATTCTCCGCAATTTGGGAAAAAGAAAGTTTAGCAGCAAGTGTTTGTGAGAATTATGCGGAATGTTAATAACGTGTTGATTTTCAGTTAGTTCCAGAAGTAATGAATAACGTTAATGTCCACGTAACTGTGTGACTGATAGACGTTTACAAACTTGTTTGTTGGTTATTTGGAGTTATCGATTGTTTTGTTATATGTTTACACTTATTAATTTGCCATATGCGATTGACGCACTGGAGCCGGTTATCAGCGCCAGGACACTGGAATTCCACCATGGAAAGCACCTTCAAGGTTATGTCGACAACCTCAACAAACTCATCGTCGGCACCGAGTTCGAGCCCCTTTGTCATTCTGAGCGCAGCGAAGAATCTATTCTAGCAGAGATTGTCGCCAAGGCACCCGCCGGCCCCATCTTTAACAACGCCGGCCAGATCCTGAACCACAACCTTTATTTCACCCAATTCAGATCCTTCGTCGCTGACGCTCCTCAGGATGACACCACCTGTCATTCTGAGCGTAGCGAAGAATCTGGTATTTGTCATTCTGAGCGAAGCGAAGAATCTCCACTGCTGAAACAAATCACCACCCAATGGGGCACCCTCACTGCCTTCCAAAAAGAGTTCGAAACCAAAGGAGCGACCATCTTCGGATCCGGCTGGGTATGGCTCCAAGCAGACGCTAAAGGCGAGCTCTCAATCGCCCAATACGCCGGAGCGGACAACCCCGTTGCCCATGGCCTCAAGCCCATCCTGACCTTCGACGTCTGGGAGCATGCCTACTACCTTGACTACCAGAACCGCCGCCCTGCCCATCTCTCCGCCCTATGGAACATCGTGGACTGGAAGGTGCTGGAGAGAAGGTATCAATAGTTTTATCCGGTATATTTTAACGCTAATAGCTTGTTTTATTTGTTATTTCTAAATATATCGTTTATTTTTGCCGTTAATAATTGACGCTTGCGCAATGTTATTAAGATTTGTTGTAAAGAATTTGTATTCGTTTAAGGAGGAAACCGAGTTCAACATGTTTCCAAGCAGTCGAGCCACACATCATCTTCATCATAAGATCAAGTGTGGACATGCGGAAGCATTGAGATTCACATCCTTATACGGAGCAAACGGAGCGGGAAAGAGCAATTTGATTAAGGCATTGATGGACTTGCAAATCATGGTGGCTCGCGGAACTGTCGGAACAAATTCTTTTCAGTTTTATAAGTTTCAACTGGATCAAGAGTCTCTTACTCAGCCTGTTTCCTTGGCTATAGAGTTTTGCCATAATGACTCAATTTATTACTATTCTCTTGAGTTGGACACGGGAATGGTGTATTACGAGTCTTTGTCCGTTTCGGAGCACAAGAACGACAGACTTATATTTGAGCGGAAGAGTAATGGAACACAATCGGTTGTTTTTGGAAACGAATACCAGAAGGATAAGAAAAACAAAGTGTTCTTTAGCGCCATAGAAGATAGACTACTCAACAAGGATGCGTTGTTGTTATCATTCATGGCAGTCTATTATCCGGATGTTATTGATGCAATTAAAGGAGCCTATTCATGGATTGTTAATGACTTGCTAATTGTCAAGTCCGACAATATGAAGAATATCGCCATCGCTCAGTTGATGGACACTGATCCCCAAATGTTGAGCCTGTTGAGAACACTTTTGCATGGGATGGGAACCGGGATCTCAAATATGGATGTCGTGAAGATGGAAGTGGCGGAGAACCAGTTGTCATCTGAGTTGGTCAACCAAATCAAGAGTACTCCTGGCGTGCCAAGGTCTTTTCCCAACTTGTTCGACTCAAGAATAAATGACACATTGGTTTTTGAAGATGGCCGCATTATTCAGAAAGCCTTGCAGCCATATCATAGCCAAGGCGATGGATCTTCTGTGAAGATGCCGATTAATTTTGAGTCAGACGGCACAATACGTCTTATCGAATATGTCCCATTGCTGTATCTTATTCTTAACCAGGGATCTACAGTTGTCATAGATGAAATTGAGCGAAGTTTGCATCCAATCTTGATAAAAGACATCATCGAGAATTTGTCAAATAGTGAGACTGCTAAAGGCCAACTTGTATTTACTACCCACGAATCTTGTTTGTTGGACCAAGAAATCCTTCGACCTGATGAGATTTGGTTCGCACAAAAAGATGAGGCTCAGGCCACGCAGCTTTATCCTTTAAGTGATTTTAATATCCATAAGACGGCAAGTATCGAGAAGGGATACCTGAACGGCAGGTATGGAGGAATACCATTCCTGGCTAATCTCAAAGATTTGAACTGGTGAGATTTGAAAGTAATTTGAGAATATGATAACCAGACGTAAATACTATGTTAAACCTCAACCTTCAAGAGATGCCCGTAAAATCTACATCATCTGCGAGGGAAAGAGCACGGAGCCGGATTATTTTGCATTCTTTCAAGGCTTATCCTCTAATCTTGAGATAGTTATCATCCCGCCAGAAGAAGGAAGTGATCCTTTAAAACTGATGGACTTGGTTAACAGAAAGTTTTTTGATGCGGATGGCAAGTACTCAATTGATTATCATGCTCACGACACATTGTGGTTCGTTGTGGACACCGACACTTGGGAAGTTGAAGGGAAGATCTCCAGGCTTCGTGAGTTTTGTTCGAATTTGAATTCAGAAGATGGAGAGGTTTGGAAAAAGTACAGCGAGGTCAAGCCATATTCCGTTTGTAATGTAACGCAGAGTAATCCTAGTTTCGAGATCTGGTTGTATTATCATCTCTTCACTACCAAACCTAATAAGAGTGATGTGGAGTCGTATTCTTCTTTTAAGGAGTATGTAAACGAAGTTTTCTCCGGTGGTTTTGATTTCCAAAGGGATCAGGTCAAGTTGAAGGATGCGATAGTCAACTCAAAAGCTAATTACGATTTTACTCTAGTTGGAACACCGGAACTATTTAGTACAGAGGTTTATAAGTTGGCCGAGGAGATTCTCCCTTTCGTGAGGAAGCCTTTGGAAAGGTTGGGGAATAAAATGTGAGTTTGGGACGATGAGGAGGAGAAGTGGTGTTTTTCCGTAGCCGATGTGTGCGGGGTTTTGGCGGATAGCAAGGATTACCAGACTGCGCGCAAATACTGGAATAAGATCAAACAAAGGCTAAAAGAAGAAGGAAATGAAACAGTGACAATTTGTCACCAATTGAAGTTAAAAGCGTGGGACGACAAGATGCGCCTTACCGATATCGCTGATACATAGCAATTTCCCGTATCATCCAATCCATTCCTTCCCCAAAGGCCGAACCCTTTAAGCAGTGGATGGCATCGGTGTCGGCACAGCGCATCGACCAGATGCAAAACCCGGAGCTGAACTTCGATCAGGCGTATGCGGACTACCGCCGTCTTGGCTACAGCGACAAATGGATTAACCAGCAATTGCGTTCGATCGAAGTTCGGCTGCGTGAGTCCGCTGTATGTGTATAGGATGTGGGGGAAAGGTGGTGATTGAGGAGATTAAGCAGAGAATAACCGAAGGCTAGAGGGTATTATGAATGATAATGTGAAAACAAATATTATCCTTGAAGAGAACGAGGCTTTTGGATTTCCTAATTATAAAGTGATTCGTGCGCTCTTGTATATGGTGGATATGAATATGATGACAGCCTTAGATCTTCCATTCTTCTCAACCAAAAATTGTTTTGTAACCTACAATGAAGAGTATCCAATGTGTGCTAAGGCCGGTGAAAATCATATTGTTTATTTGAGTGTTAAAGACGACTATTGGTGCCAGTGGGTTTACCAGTTTGCTCATGAGTATTGCCATCATTTGATTAATGGGCCGCTATCAGGCCACTGGTCTCCAATGTTATGGTTTGAAGAAACAATATGTGAGTTATCATCTTTGTTTAACCTCTATAAAATGGTTAGCTTTTGTGAAGAGCTGAGTCTTGAATTCTACTCTCCATCAGTTCAAGAGTATCTAAACAATCTCTTAACAAAAAACACTAGCGTCTATACGCTTAGTAGTGAGGGAGGCTGGTATCAATGTTATAAAGAATTGTTGAGTACAGAGCATTATAATAGAGAGTTGTATAATGCGATTGCGGCCCTCATGTATCCTTTTTTTATTGAGAATCCACGGTTGTGGAGAATAATTCTAAATATTGGAGATATTCGTTCATGGAACTCTCTTGATGAATTGTTGGGGCATTTACAAGCTAACACAGAGGCATCTTACTCGGATTCCTGGAGGATTGTACAAAATATCTTTAGTTAATGTAGTTGTAGTTCTACGATCTGTTTTGCCTATTTTGAGAGTTTAGAGCAAAACGATTGTTAAAACGCCAAAAGATCATCAGATGTCCATCTTCGAAGTAGCATTGGATTGTTTCATAAACGTAAACTACGAACTGGTTCTTCTGTCCAAATAGATCGATTGACTGGACGTGATTATCTATAATAAGAGATGAATATGAACTTGACAAAGGTTCTTTTAAAATACGATGTTGCAGAAAAGCACTTTGGCAGTCATGAGATTTTGGCTGACTTGAATGCTTTGCCAGAAGAAGAGCGTCAGAAGGAAGAGTACAAATATGAGTTTGTTCCTGATTTACCTTAGGCCGAGATTTGATAATGAATAAAAACATCTTTGTAGAAATAGACCGCCTTCATTCGCAGTGGACTGCGATGGATAAGGCAACCAGGCTGGGTTGGCTGGTGGGGGAGAGGATGCGGCTCAATGGGTTGGCGAATCAATTGGCTCAGTATGTCCGGGCTGCGGGCGGATTCATGAATGAATTTGAGATGGCCTATGCCCGTGAGTTACTTGAAATGATCCAAGCGGTCGAGGCGGAAGGCGCCAAAACAGCGAGTGACCTCAGAAACGAAGCGGTAAAAGAACTTGCGAAACACTTGATTTGCGGTTGATGGATACGCATAATGATCTTATGGCTCTGCGGGCAAGGATTGTCAACGTATGATGAATGCGATTGAACCGGGGATTTTTATTCCACCGCATAGGTATACGAATACTAGTGAGGATGTGGTCGTGTTGAGGTTATACTGTTTAGATATTAAAGACATATGTTCAATTTAGATAAATTTATTGCTGATTGTGTGACCTTTAGGCCGGTCAGCATGTTTGCCGCTGACATAGAGGCGAACAAGGAGAAACTGACGGAAGAGATTAAGGGCAAGAAGGTCTGTGTTATAGGCGGTGCTGGTTCTATAGGCTCCAGCTTTATCAAAGCCGTACTGCGCTTTGAGCCCAAGAGCGTGGTGGTGGTTGACCTCAACGAGAACGGGCTGGCGGAGCTGGTGCGCGACGTACGTTCCACCGAAGGCCTCTACGTCCCCGACGAGTTCCGTTGCTATACGCTGAACTTTGCCGACCCTATCTTCGCCCGCATTTTCCGCGAGGAGAAGGGCTTCGACATCGTGGCTAACTTCTCGGCCCATAAGCACGTGCACAGCGAGAAGGACCGTACAGCGTACAGGCACTCATCGAAAACAACGACATCAAGGCAAAGCGTCTGATGGACCTCCTCTGCGAGTTCCCGCCCAAGCACTTCTTCTGCGTCAGCACCGACAAGGCCGCCAACCCCGTGAACATTATGGGAGCCAGGAAGTGCATTATGGAAGATCTCGTGATGGCATACAACAAGTACTTCAAGGTGACTACAGCCAGATTTGCCAACGTGGCTTTCTCGAACGGATAGTTGACCAAACATGATCGTCGCAAGCTGGTTATAGCAAGTGAACTGCTTAACGTTTTTATCACCTTCATACTTCCGAGCCAGATAGTTGAAATCGTTCTGGTCAAAGAAGTCTAAAGCTGGGAGAACACATATTTTCCTTTATTCATGTGCCATTCTACGATAGTCTGGCAAAGATAATATCAAATCAGTTGACTCAGAATATCTTTGTAATTGCCTAACTCTCAGTATTTTCAAAGAGCTTTTATGTTTTTTTAGTGGACACTAATGATTCCTTGTTATTATTCAAGATAATTTCTTTATAAAATGGATAAAATAGAAATAAAGGATTTATTGGGAATAGAACCTTATGGGGAGATAGGGCTGGAGGTCACGAAAGCATCTATTAAAGGGATTTCTTCGTTCCTTAATGTGGTTTTCAAGCCTGGTCTTCAGGAGTTGGGGTTTATGTTTAGGGATAATGTGCGCCGTTGGCGGCTGAATAATTTGCTACGCGTGTTAGAGAAGGCAAAGGGGAAGTTGGTATTTGATGGAAAGCAGCTGAACCTTACTGCCAATGCCAGAGTAGGTCTTTCCATTATGGAAGAGTGCTCGGCTGTCGATAACGACGAACTGCAGGATTTGTGGGCCGGGCTTTTCGCTTCATCTTGTACCCCAGATGGTCGAGATGATAGCAATATGAATTTTGTGGACTTGTTACGTAGGATGAGCTCTGTTGAAGCCCGTATCCTGGACTATGCTTGTAAGCATAGCAAGAAATACATATATCCAAGCAAGCTCATTGTGGCAGATGCCTTAAGTGTGTCATTTGATCTGTTAGTAGAGATTACTGGTATTAACGATATATACCGGCTGGATAGTGAACTTGACCACATGCGTTCAATAGAGCTTCTACCTCAAGGCTCTTTAATCGGAGGAGGTGGTGGATTCTCAGCAGATGATGAACATCTTGATGCGGACATATCGCCCAGTGCTCTTGCATTGAATCTCTATTATAAAACTCACTCGACAGGAGTGTCACCTATAGATTTTTGGGGCGACCAGCTTGAAGCATTGGGTTATAATTTAGATAAAGATAAACCTGAAAGTAACTGAGATGACCTTTTTGACTCGCGAATATAGATAGGAGATAATGGAAAATAACAAATTAAAATATTCACAAACAAATGATTAACGTTGGAATTATTGGATGTGGCTTGGTGGGCGGAGCCTTGAAAGACTGTTAGGAACATAACAACCCTGAGTGCAAACTGTTCATCAGCGACCCGTACAAGGGCTACAACGATGACCTGAGCAATATCGATATCGCGTTCCTGCAGATCCACGTGCCTACCGAGGACGACGGCACGCAGGACCTCACGCTGATGAGGAAACTCATCACCAACCTGCCCGATGTGCCCGTGTTCGTGCGCACACACCATCCTCCCCGGCACCAGCGAGATGCTCTTGCGTGAGACCGGCCATCAGGTGTGCTATATGCCCGAGTTCCTCACGGAGCGCACCTTCCTCGAGGACTTCCGCAAGCAGACTATGGTGTTCACTGGAGCACACGAACTGCTCACCAAGATCTTCGTGGGCAAGAAGTTCACCGTGATGACCCCGCTGGAGCTTTATGACAGGTAGCCACTGGGGAACGCTTTTCGATACCGGCAAAAAGTTTAAGAATGATGGAACAGAGATAGGGAAGATTAAGAATAATGACGATCCGCGATACCATTATCTGCATTTTGATCCTGAATCAGATTTACCTGATATGATAATCGATTTCAAACATTTCTTTACTGTCAGTACTGACTATCTGTATCAAAACAAAGTGAAGCGAGTTAGAGCTATCGACGAACTATACCGCGAGAAAATAAGTCAACGATTTGCATATTACATCTCACGGATTGGTTTGCCAGATTGAT
>Ga0256404_1010980_pt1 | contig 12314 bp, 10 predicted proteins | sample RumenRJG_01DNA_FD_185990 | JGI IMG/M metagenome (GOLD analysis project Ga0256404, IMG submission 185990) | Bovine rumen microbial communities from Lethbridge, Alberta, Canada - RJG_01 | ecosystem: Host-associated > Mammals > Digestive system > Stomach > Rumen | place: Canada: Alberta | collected... | reverse complement strand
GGCTCGCGGACTGTACCGCCGGTCGGGAATTACACCCTGCCCCGAAGAACAATATGTTGTTTACATGACTATAATAGCCATCTTGCCATTGCCTGTCAAATATTTATCAATAAGAAACTAGTAAAGCTGTGAAGAGTTTTCGCCTTGGATCAGAGTGCCTTCTTGATTGCATCAAGGAGTTCATCATACTCTTCATATGCAGGAAGATCCGGATAATCCTTCTTGATCTTTTCTGTAGACTTGAAGAGGAATCCCGCCTTGGAGGCCTGGATCATACCAAGGTCGTTAAAGGAATCACCGCTGGCGATGGTATCATAACCGATGGACTGCAGAGCCTTTACGGTCGTAAGCTTAGACTTCTCACAACGCATCTTGAATCCGGTGATCTCACCATCCGGTGCAACCTCAAGAGTATTGCAGAAGATGGTCGGCCAACCCAGTTTCTTCATGAGCGGTGTTGCAAACTGTTCAAAGGTATCGGACAGAATGATGACCTGGGTCAGGCTGCGAAGTTCATCTAAGAATTCCTTGGCACCGGGCATGGGGTCGATCTTAGCGATAGTCTCCTGAATCTCCTTCAGCCCCAGGCCATGCTCCTTTAAGATCTCCAGTCTCCACTTCATGAGCTTGTCATAATCCGGCTCATCTCTGGTGGTACGCTTGAGTTCCGGAATCCCGGAAGCCTCTGCGAATGCGATCCAGATCTCAGGAACCAGGACACCTTCCATATCAAGACAGACAATGTTCATTTGTAATCTCCTCTCGTTTTCTTTTGCTTTATTGATCAGGCATACCGGGAAGAAAATAGAGATTCTTCTCCAGTCCACCGAATGCATACTGAAGTCGTAAGTGAAGCGGCATACCGTTATAAGCATTCAGGGTCATTCGATTGACGAAATCGCCCATCTTCAGCAATTCGGTACCGCCGTTCGGGCGAAGGACCACAACAGAGTCCTTGTCCAGCGCCATGGCAGTCACGCAGGCATATTCCAGCTTCCAGCCATTCCCATCCGGGACAGCCCAGCGAATCAGAACCGGTGCACCGCCGCCTAAGGTATGATGAATGCTCTCGATCATTTCTGTACAGGATCCGTCTGCATACTTCCGAACCACATAGCCCGGCGTCTCAGCTTCTAAGTCCGCCCGTAGACGTTCCGTCTCCTTAGGGCCGGCGTTCAGCTGGAAATCCGCTCCGCACTTCTCCCTCAGAGCACTTTCTGTAAGATTTGTTCCTCCCCAGGCAGATACCCGGGCCATCATGGCATAGGCTTCCGATTCTTCTGCCGCATAGTTTCCCGGCGAATCAATCGCCGTGACCGGCAGAAGGTATTCTGCATTCCCATAGACCACCGTATACTTGTCAATCATCCCGGCCGTACGAAGATCGCCGGCAAGAATGGACAGGATTCCAATCAGGAGAACCAGAATAAGCGCTATAACGCTACTTCGAATGATCTTTTCCTTCATAGACTTCTCTTAGTTCAGCTTCAGTCCGGACAAGAGGGATCCAAGGGAGGTTGTTGCCTCATTCGAACGGTTACCGCCGCGGTTGTCGTGGTTCTGACCGCCCTTGCCTCTGTTCTGTCCCTTCTTATCTCTGTTCTGGCCACCATGATTTCTGTTCTGGCCACCATTGCCCTTATTGCCACCATTCTTATGGCCGCCCTGTCTTCCGTCTCTTGCATCTGAAGCGCTTGCCTTATCTTTCTCCGAAGGAGCCTTCCCGGTTCCGGGCTTATTCGCACCGTCGCCGCCGATCTGCATGGTGAGTGCGATCCTCATCTTCTCTGCGTCGACCTCGAGAACCTCGACATCGACGATATCACCGACAGATACAACTTCCAGAGGATGCTTGATGAACTTATCGGTCATATGAGAGATGTGGACCAGGCCGTCCTGATGGACTCCGATATCTACAAATGCACCGAAATCGACGATATTGCGGACCGTTCCCTTCAGTACCATGCCGGGTTTCAGGTCTTCGATGGACAGAACGTCGGAACGAAGAATCGGCTTGGGCATATCTTCACGCGGGTCACGGCCAGGCTTCTTCAGCTCTGAGATAATATCGGTAAGAGTCGGAACACCGACACCAAGTGCCTCTGCTTCCTTCTCGATGCTGCCAACTTCCTTCTCAATGGTAGGAATGCCGCCTGCCTTGAGATCCTCATCCGTATGGCCGAGGGATGCAAGCAGTTTCTTGGCAACTTCATAGGATTCAGGATGTACAGATGTATTATCCAGGGCTTCCTTACCACCAGGAATACGTAAGAATCCGGCACACTGCTCGTAAGCCTTAGGTCCGAGCTTAGGAACCTTTAAGAGTTCCTTTCTGGTCTTAAAGGCACCGTTTTTTTCACGATAGGCGACAACGTTCTTCGCGATGGTCTTGTTCATACCGGATACATACTCTAAGAGAGAGAAGGATGCAGTATTTAAGTCGACGCCAACCTGGTTAACGCAGGTCTCTACAACATGAGAGAGCTGATCCGACAGTTTCTTCTGGTTCATGTCATGCTGGTACTGACCGACACCAAGAGCCTTGGGATCAATCTTAACAAGTTCTGCCAGAGGATCCTGCAGACGACGTGCCATGGAAGCAGAAGATCTCTGTCCGACGTCGAAGTTAGGGAACTCTTCTGTTGCAAGGGAAGATGCAGAGTATACGGATGCACCTGCCTCGTTAACGATAACATACTGCACCTTCACCGGAATCTCATGTAAGAGTTCTACGATGATCTGCTCAGATTCACGGGATGCAGTTCCATTTCCGAGGGCGATCAGGGTAATCTTGTACTTGGAGATCAGGTACTTCACAACCTGCTTGGATTCTTCCACCTTGTTCTGGGGTGCAGTCGGGTAGATTACGGTGGTGTCTAAGACCTTGCCGGTTTCATCTACGACGCAGAGTTTGCATCCGGTACGGAATGCAGGGTCCCAGCCGAGGACAACCTGGCCCTTGATCGGAGGCTGCATGAGGAGCTGATGCAGATTCTTACCGAAGACATCGATTGCTCCATCCTCTGCCATCTCGGTAAGAGAGGAACGGATCTCACGCTCGATGGCAGGGCCGATCAGACGGGACAGGGCATCGGAGATTACTTCTTCGAGAATGGGTGTGGTGACAGGATTCTCATTCTTTATAATATTCTTGCGAAGGTAAGAGATGATCTCTTCTTCCGGAAGGACAACCTTCACCTGAAGGATCTTCTCCGCTTCACCACGATTCAGAGCCAGAACTCTGTGACCGGGAAGACCTTCTACCTTCTCTTCGAATTCATAATAATTCTCATATACAGACTTCACTTCCGGATCCTTAGCCTTAGAAGAGATCATGCCCTTCTTCTCGGTCATTTCACGGATAGCGATACGATAATCTGCAACATCAGACAGATCTTCCGCCAGAATATCCTTAGCGCCGGCTAGAGCGTCCGCTGCCGTCTTCACATCCTTCTCTGCATCCACATACTTCTCTGCTTCTGCCAGAAGGTCGCCGGTGAATTCCTGCGCTTCAATGAGACGAGCCAGTTCTTCTAAGCCCTTCTCCTTCGCGATCATGCCACGGGTTCTTCTCTTCTGCTTATAGGGGCGATAGAGGTCCTCTACGACAACAAGGGTCTCAGCAAGTTCGATTCTCTTCTGAAGTTCTGCGGTAAGTTTTCCCTGCTCTTCGATGGAAGAGAGAACTGCCTTCTTACGATCTTCGAGATTACGAAGGTAAGTCAGACGATCGAAGAGATTACGAAGCTGTTCATCGTTCAATCCTCCGGTTGCTTCCTTACGATAACGGGAGATAAAGGGGACGGTATTACCTTCATCAAGAAGCTGTACTGCTGCATCGACCTGTTTCTCCTTTACGCCGAGTTCCTCTGCGATCTTCTTGTTGATTTCCATGTTTCCTTCGCTTTCTATCATTCCAGGACTTATCGTCCCAGGTACTGTTAGGTATTTTACTATGAAAGGACCACTTTCTCAAGCAGATGCCACGGGCTGCTTGCCGAAGGTAAAGCAGCAGATGCCACAGGCTGCTTGCCGAAGGTAAAGCAAGCACACTTCACCACTCGATCCGAGGCCACATGCTTATGCGCCTGGGATTCGCCATCAAAAAAAACAGGATGAGTCACCTCATCCTGTTCTAATATTCACATTTTTCTTCTCCTGCCGAAGCAGATCAGGTATCAAAGTTCTCCTGCTCCTTGGGATTACGCACTGAAGTCTTCTCTCCATCCTCCTTGGGATATGCAATTGCCGTAGATGTCGTTCCACCAGATACATAGGTCCTGCCACATTCCGGGCAGACGGCTGTATGAATGCTTACACTGGCGCGAAGAACTCTGCCGCCCTTCTCTGCAGCTCTGGAATATGCATTCGCAACATGCTCACCCTCATGGCCTCGAACTGCTGCACCGGCGGCCTCCGGGGAGATGTGGGTTGCGGCCTTATAGGATACGTTCTCGTTGGAACCATCCTTGTATTTTCTCTCTTTGCAAGTCTGGCACTCTGCAGGGGAAGACTTATGCCCCGGCTTTACCTTGTCATCCCTATCTGCTCCCTGGGCTGCACCAACCTTGCCTTCGCCTTCGATTCCAAGACTTGCGCCCGCCATCTGTCCGGTGACTCCGGCCGATGCCAATCCACTGTAGTTTTCCTGAGCAGATGCAGCATATGCCTGATATCCTGGATTATTAAAACCAAGTGCTGTAAGAGCCATATGATGCCTCCTTTCCGAAAAACAATGCAATCGTCCTTTTATACCTCATATTATAGCGAGGCTGTTAGATTTGTAAATCTTTACTTCATCTTCTTTATAACTTCTTCTGCAGCCAGAGCTTCCTTGATTCTTGCATAGTGAAGGAACTCACCCTTCTCTGCAATGGCATCCATTTCATCGAGACGAACAAGTTTTCCGCCTAGAGTCTCTTCTTCCTGCAGTTTTACGTCGGACAGATCGAAGTCGAACTTAAAATGATAGATATCGCAGAAATAGTTGTCCGGATGCTCGGGATGCTTCTGATCCTGGTTCACATAGCAATAGATGCTAACCGGCTTCTCCTTCTCGATCTCTAAACCTGTCTCTTCTCTCACCTCACGATCAATGGCATCCCTGCTGCTCTCGCCTTGAGACGCACCGCCTCCGGAGACTTCCCACCAGCCGGCACCCCAGGCCTTATCCATGCTTCGCTGTGTAATAAGATATTTCCCTTCTTCATTTTCCAGAAGTGCAATCACTACCAGCGCATACTCATCCATGGAAAGACGGGAACCCTCACCCTTTCTCGGACGAGGAGGTCCCACAATTCTTCTGTTCTTGTCATAGACATCAATCATCTCCTGCATCTTTTTCTTTTCCCTTTTCCTTAGGACATATAAAAATCGACTTCTTATACTCCATCTCTTGTGTCGTAGAGGCAGCTTATGCTTCGTCCTCTTCCGAGGCAGCTTATGCTTCGTCCTCTTCTTCGTTCTGCATAGCACGTAAGTTCTCAGACAGGCCGGAGATGCCGTTCATCTCATTCTTGACACTGTTTACAGATTCGTGCTGCATATTGATAGACTCAGCGATATTCTGAATCATTGCTGTATTCTCTTCTGTTGTAGCAACCAGATTCTCAATCTCATTATGGATATCTTCGAAGTCCTTACGAACGGTTTCCATTACCTGATACTCATCCTGCACCACCTGACCTGCTGCATCGGAGTTATTCTTAATTCCTGCAAATACATCAAGAAGCATATTCATCTGCCGAACCCCTTCTTCAGCTGCAAGTGCACCGGCATTGATCTTCTCAGAAGCTTCAGATGTTGCCCCTACCAGCTGGGAGATGATCTCACTGATATTACCGGCAGCGGAAGAAGACTGTTCTGCCAGCTGTCTGATCTGATCTGCAACAACCGCAAATCCACGTCCGGCTTCACCAGCTCTCGCAGCCTCGATGGAGGCGTTAAGAGACAGGAGATTCGTCTGAGCTGCAATGGAATTGATCTCAGAAAGGATACCACTGATCTTATCCATCTCGCCCACCAGCGCATCCGTAGATTCCTTGGCAGAGCCAACCGTCACTGCCATACCACGAAGAGACTCCTGTACATTCACAGCTTCATTGTTACCTTCTTCCACAGCATCATGAACTGCATGAAAGCTCTCTTCTACCTTCTGGGCCATCTCGTAGTTGCGGTCGATCTTCTCTCCCGCTTCTGTAATCTTCTCATTTACCGCAATGGTTGAATTTGTGGTTGCTTCAACCGTAGTACTCATCTGATCTGCTGCCTGGGACACAGACTGCGCCTGATTGACCAGATCCTGTATTCCAGTCTTGGCATCATCAATTGCATTATTTAAGTCGCCTGCAATCAGATTGGTCTTCTCGCCGCGCTCATTTACAAGATTCAGGGTCTCCTCAGACTGAACAAGTGCATCCTGTCCACGCTTTACTGCCTGGATCAGAACCACACCGACAACAATGTAGAGGATAACCTTGGATGTTGCTGCAGCATAGTTATATTCTGCACCATCTAATAATTCCGGCTTCAGCACCAGGGCCAGAATGGATACCGGTCCCATGACTGCAAGGAAGTTACGGATATAACGGAAGTTGAAGTAGAATGCAACCATGGTAATGGTTACAAAGTTTGCCAGGAAAGCAACCCTGTTACCACCATAGGACAATGCATATAAGAAGGTTGCCAGGGAAGGTACCAAGACAATTGCCAGAGCCTTCACCATATCATTCTTTACAACAAAGTAGGCAATGGTTGCAACGATTCCTGCACCCACCAGACATACTTCCGCATTGAGCACATTCAGATTCAGTCCGTAGGAGAGAATGCTGGTGATCGACAAGAGCGCAATGCCCGCGTATACCATAATCAGATTTTTCTTATGAACAGTTTGCATATTCTATGCCTCCCTTAAATACCTGCTCCTCACAAAATGGATCAGGAAAATTATACCACGAAAACTAAGTTCTATCGCCATCGCAATCCAGACACCCTCCAGCCCGAATCCTCTTACCAGGAATGCCGCCAGAGTAAGTCTTACTCCCCAGACGCTGCACAGGTTCATGATTGCCGGAATCATCGTATCACCCGCACCTCGGAGCGCACCCGCGCATACGATGGATGCTCCAAAGAGCGGCTCTGCCAATAGTTCGATGCGAAGCACCCTGACGCCCAGTGCCGCAACCTCCTTCACCGGAGTGAGGAAGGCGAATACGTAGGGGCAGAGGAAGTACATGACAAGTCCCGCAAGCCCCATGATGCCAATACCTAATGCAATTGTAATCCAACCAAAGGACTTGGCAAGTTTCTTCTTGCCCGCTCCGATGGACTGTCCCACCAGTGTTGTCGCCGACCCTTCCAGGCCGTATCCCGGCATGTAGCAGATGGCCTCCGCTGTGATTGCGAAGGAATGTGCCGCCACGGCCACGCTTCCCAGAGGCGCAACGATTGCCGTTGACACCACCTGCGCACCAGATAAAGCCGCTGATTCGAAGGCCATCGGCCCACCGATCTCCCATGCCTTCCAGGCGATCTCCTTCTTCAGCCGGTACTTGTCGCTCCTTCGGAAATGTAGAGCCTTCGAGTGAACTCCGATGAAATATAACATGACGAGGCCCGTAAGGAGGTTGGAAAGGCAGGTACCAAGAGCAGCACCGGTAACACCAAGCCCGGCGCCGATTCCCAGAGGAAGATGAGGTTCCCCCTCCACAGGGAAGATCAGCAGTGCATTGAAGATCACATCTTCCACACACATCAGTACTTCTAAGATACCCGCTGTCTTCGTGTCTCCACTTGCCTGTAATACAGCACTTCCATAGTACATAAGCTGCGCCGCCGGCATGAAGAGAGAGTAAGTTCGAAGGTAGCTACCCGCATCTTCTGCCATGGAGGCATCACCACCCAGCCAGTAGGGAATCCGGCCCGCGAGAGCCGCACCAACAAGTCCTATGGCCGCTGAAAATAACAGTAAGGTGACGAGCCCCTGAAGCACTACATTTCTGACATGTTCTTCTTCACCGGCACCTAATCCCTGTGCGACCTGTACGGAGAATCCGTAGGCCACAGCGAAGGTTACGCCACCCATGAGCCAGACAATGGCTGCCACCAGTCCGATGGACGCGGACGCATCAGCACCCAGGCGCCCTACCATCGCAGCATCGATATACTGCATGGCAATGGATGAGATCTGGGCCATCATGGCCGGGGCAGACAGGCGAAGCGCTATGCTCGCTTTCTGTCTCGTATCAAGTTTCGCATCACTGCGAACAATATTGCTAAGATCCATATATAACTATCTATCCTTAATATCTGTCCTAAAGATCTGTCCTTACTGACGATTCTGATGATCTATTCTTAATCTCCAGCCGAAATCAGAGCATTCCTGTCTTTATCCTACATAACTATGCTAATATTAGCGAAGGATATTCCGCGCAAATACAATACGAATATAAGTGAAGAATATTCCGCGCAAATAGTAACATGGAACGGCAGGATAACACAAATCGAACGGATGCGAAGTCCGGCAAGACAAAAAGAGAAAGAGATACATGACCGAGAACTTGAATTTCTGGGAAACAATCCTACATTATGTCCGCACCTTAGACCACGATGGCTGTGCCTTCCGCAGAGTCACGGGACTCTATTGCCCTGGTTGTGGCGGAACCCGAGCTCTTGCAGAATTAAGCCACGGACATCTCATCGGGTCTTTCCTCTGTCATCCTTTGGTCATCTATCTGCCACTAGCCCTGCTTATCCTCTGCCTGGCCACTCTGCTTCGTCAACTGATGAAGAAACAGAGGAAAAGGACCATAGGTCAGTTACTTACGGTCCTTCTCATGCTTGCGCTCATGTTGCTTCTCGCTCATTGTCTGATCGAGAACATTCTATTGTTCCTGGGATTTGATCTCATCTCTTTTGGAAGAAATCTAGGATTCTAAAAGTTCTAGTCACAGAGGATTATTCCTCTTCTTCATCCTCATTGTCCTTTGCCCATCCGTAGGCATACTTAACAGCCTTATTCCAGCCCTTTCTCTTCTTGTTACGCTCTTCTTCATCCATGTTGGGAATGAAGACACGATCTAGCGTAATGGTGCGAAGAAGTTCTTCCTTATTCTTCCAAAAGCCGGTTGCAAGACCTGCCAGGAAGGATGCACCCATGCCTGTGGATTCTACACAGCTGGGACGATTTACAGGCTTATTCAGCATATCTGCCTGGAACTGCATCAGAAGATCATTTGCCGATGCACCACCATCTACTTTCAGCGTACGAAGATCGATTCCAGAATCAGCCTTCATAGCATCTGCAACATCACATACCTGGTAAGCGATGGACTCAAGCGTTGCACGAATAATGTGATACTTGTTGGTACCACGGGTAATTCCGACAATGGTTCCTCTTGCGTACTGATCCCAGTGTGGAGCACCAAGACCTGTAAATGCAGGAACAACATAGCATCCATGCGTTCCCTTAACCTTCTTTGCCATGTATTCGGAATCCACAGCGGAATCAATGAACTTCATCTGATCTCTCAGCCACTGGATTGCGGCACCTGCAACGAAAACAGAACCTTCCAGAGCGTAATTCACTTTTCCATCCAGTCCCCATGCAATGGTTGTTACCAGACCATTCTTGGAGTAAACAGGTTTCTCCCCGGTATTCATCAGAATGAAAGCACCGGTTCCATAGGTATTCTTTGCTTCACCTTCGGTAAAACAGGTCTGACCAAAGAGAGCAGCCTGCTGGTCACCAGCAGCACCGGCGATAGGAATCTCAGCTCCGAAGAAGCTGGGATCCGTAAATCCATAGATCTCACTGGAGGGCTTCGGGGTCGGAAGCATGGACTTAGGAATATCTAGTTCCTCTAAGATCTCATCATCCCACTCCAGGGTATTGATATTGAAGAGCATGGTACGGCTCGCATTAGAGTAATCCGTTACATGAACTCTTCCCTTGGTAAGCTTCCAGATCAGCCAGGTCTCAACGGTACCGAAGAGCAGATCACCTGCCTCCGCACGTTCTCTTGCACCTTCGACATTATCTAAGATCCACTTAATCTTGGTAGCAGAGAAGTATGCATCGATAATCAGGCCTGTCTTCTGCTGGATCTTCTCCTGCAGGCCTCTCTTCTTCAACTCATCTGCATAAGCGGAAGTACGACGGCACTGCCATACGATTGCGTGATATACCGGTTCGCCTGTGTTCTTATCCCAGACGATTGCAGTCTCACGCTGGTTGGTAATACCAATACCTGCGATATCGGCAGCGCTTGCACCGACTTTGGACATTGCCTCAACAGCAACACCAAGCTGTGTGGACCAGATTTCATTTGCATCATGTTCAACCCAGCCCGGGTTAGGGAAAATCTGACGGAACTCTTTCTGAGCAACGGAACAGATATTTCCTTCATGATCAAAAAGCAGGCACCGATTGGACGTGGTACCTGCATCTAAAGCCATAATATACTTTGCCATGTGGAACCCCTCTCTCATAAAGTCTGTCCTCACATCCCCTTGTGAGGACAGGCTATCTCCTTTTAATTAAGACTCTGAATTTATTATAATGAATTTCCCTTGGTTTTCAACTTTGTTTTGATGAGAATTTGGGCAAATCCACCTGCGGCAAATCTTTATGGATTATGAAATTTGATTTCTGTTGAATAAATTCTTATTTTGTAAAGCCTGGAAGGACTTCATCCTTGGGAAAAAGTCTTGAAAGTCCCTATCATTTGTCAGGTCTCCAAGGCTTTTTTACTTTAGTTTGTTAAGATTACGGATATTGGAGCTATCCTTATGCCATACGAATTACCTGGAATACTTCTCCAAGCTCTTCCTTCTTCGCATTGAATTCAGACTCTAACATCTTGGGAGTTACAAAGCCAAGCTCGTTATCTACGCCCATATCAATGATTTCTGCATTCAAGAAGACCTTGGCAATTGCTCCACGGCCCTGATGAGCACGAACGAAATAACGATTTTCCTGCTTGTTCGGATCAGCGAGTTCAAGCTTCTCGTCCTTCCATTCCATGTAGATATTCTTACCAAGATGCTTTGCCATAGCCACAAGATCACCAACAACCGCACTTGCAGTCGGAAGCTTACCTGCACCACTACCGTAATACATGCTGTCGCCCAGCATATTGCCCTTTACAAATACTGCATTGAAAACACCCTTTACATAATAGAGAGGATGTTCAGGAGGCAGGAGGTAAGGAGCCACTCTGCAGCAATAGGTGTCACCTTCTTTTACCATACGAGCCAGGAGCTTGATGGAACGGCCTAACTTCTTCGCATAACGGATATCGTATGCTGTGATCTTAGAGATACCTTCGGTCGGAACATCATGAAAGTCAACCTGCTGACCAGCAACGATAGAGGTAAGGATTGCAATCTTTCGAGCTGCATCGAATCCTTCGATATCAGCTGTCGGATCCTTCTCCGCATAACCTCTTGCCTGGGCATCATGAAGAACATCATCGAAATCAGAACCATTCTCTTCCATCTCGGTCATCATATAATTGGTCGTACCATTCACGATACCGGTCACTTCATCAATCTCATCACCGGTAAGGCAGGTCTGAAGAGTACGGATGATAGGGATTCCACCACCAACGGATGCCTCGAACATGAAGTTAACCTTCTTCTCACGAGCGATGCGGATAAGATCATATCCCATATCTGCAACCAAGGCCTTATTGGATGTGGTAACAGACTTACCAGCCAAAAGATTCGCTTTAACGAATTCGTACGCAGGATGAACGCCACCCATGGTTTCAACGACGAGTGTAACTTCCGGGTCGTTGACGATCACGTTGATATCCTTGATGAACTTACCTTCCTCAGGATCTCCGGGGAATTCTCTTAAGTCCAGAATATACTTTACATCGATGGGCTCACCGACACGACCTGCGATAAGATCTCTGTTTACTCTTAAAACTTCTGCAACACCAGATCCGATGGTGCCATATCCCATGATAGCTGCTTTCATGCTAGTCTCCTTTTTCTTTTCCTTTTCCTTATTCCTGATAATCAGATGTATGTCTCTTTCAACACATATTCATCTAATGAAATAAAAACCGTCTTATTCTCTGGCAAGAACTCTTGCATAATGAACGCCATTCAGCGATTCAATCGCATCCACCATCTGACCTAAGTCACCCGTCTCCGGAAGCAGATCAATAGACAATGTCAAAGCTGCAATTCCATTGACAGGAACCGACTGATGAATTGTCAGGATGTTCGCTCTGTAATCCGCGATACTTCTCAGTATGTTCGACAGAAATCCCGGTTCATCATCTAACTGAATCACCATTGTTATC
>Ga0256404_1010979_pt1 | contig 12316 bp, 14 predicted proteins | sample RumenRJG_01DNA_FD_185990 | JGI IMG/M metagenome (GOLD analysis project Ga0256404, IMG submission 185990) | Bovine rumen microbial communities from Lethbridge, Alberta, Canada - RJG_01 | ecosystem: Host-associated > Mammals > Digestive system > Stomach > Rumen | place: Canada: Alberta | collected... | reverse complement strand
GTCCATCGGTCTGAGCGTGCTCTGCCGCTTTTTCTATGTTTTCTTCTGTATCTTCTATATCTTCGCGAGGGGAGTAATACTTTAACATCACATGCTCCACCAGGTTTTTAAGGTGGGCGAGGATATCTTGTGAAATAACCGCTCTTGAAGAATTGTCAATATTATCAAGGTATCGACAGATTGCTCCATCGATGACCCTGATCTGATCATCGATTGTAGGCATAAGGCATCTGTCCTTTCAAATCAATTCAGAAACAGGAATAGTTTCTATTCTGGTATTTACATGTCAAATTCATTTCCTTCGTTCCAGTCATCTATAAATGCGTCATATGGGAATAATCCCGCATAGCTGTCCGGGTGAAGCTTGACGTAGTTGTCTCTTAACTTAATTCTCAGCCTTCTTACTGAGGCTCCGGTTGATTCGCTGTCCGGATCCAGCGCTTTGCAGAAATCCTGCAAGGTAGCTATGGTGTTGAGAACGTCCGACTGCAGACCAAGATCTTCAAATCCGGGTATACGTTCTTTCCATTTTTCGCTGTAAAGGTTATCTATCTTTTTTGACAGGCTGTCGGTGAACCAGACTTCCGACTGGCCGCCTTCGATACACTTCTTCAATATGCTGTCGAAGTCGATATGGAAATCCTTAAGCAACGTCTGGTCACTCTTCGACAATTGCGAAGAATCTGCTCCATCTGCTGTGTCCTTTTCGGGAAGCTTAATACCTGAATCTTCGGGACTTGCGATGCTCAGGAAAATGGTTTCCAGCAGATCATCACACGCAGCACAAACATCATAGAACTCAATGTCTTTATCATTCAGCCATTCTTCGATTTTGTAATGAATATCCAGGGCACACATCCTGTCATCGAGCCATTTCCGATATCTTTGCGGATTATGTTTTGAGTAAACATATTGCGCATAGTCAGGCTTGATCTTATTAGGGCTGCTTTTTTTTATATACCGGGCCTTTGTGTCGTGTGGACGGTCAAGAAGCTGGCAAGCGTCCTGAGCCTCCACATGTATAAAGTGTTCAATCATCTTGTCAAAAAAATCGACTGGCTTGTCGCCGTCAGCCAGGTATGGATACAGAGCATTGAAATACTCTGAAAATGTCATGAAATCACCTACTTCCGTTTGCTTCCGTCCGCTTCCGTTACTTCCCGATTTTCAAGGGGGTGCTTTGCTATACTGACCGCAAAGAAAAGGGAAGCTTCTGGTGTTTGAGCAATCCTAAATTATAGCATTTTCTGATGAAAAAAGCAAATTGGCGGAAATCGGAGGTTTCACACACCTATACCAGAAGCACAGTGGATACGGATCAGAATCCTCATCCGCAGATGAAGGTTCTGATGGGTGTCCAGCGGATACTCAAATAGCTATTTACAAATTTCATATCGGCCCATGATGCGCAGTGGACAGGATACGAACATATTGCATTCCAGACAGTTGCTGAAGAAGCAACAGCGGGATGTGATGTGGATGTACCCGTGGTTTACTGCGCTCTTTTTGCATCATGGGTATGTCGGGGGATAAGCCTGTCGGTGTCTTGTCTCACTGCCTCCGGGCCAGAACGGAGGCAAAAGATGTTATTCAGGAAAACACCGACAAGTGAGAGAGGCAAGTATGTGTACAGGTTTAATGACGGAACTGTATCTGTCATTACCGAAGGCAGCGAAGCAGAGGTCTGGATCAAGTCCCTGCATTCCTTCGATGACGCTGAGGTCTACAACAATATCAAGAACAGCAGACCGCAGCTGGAATCCTGGCAGAAGAAGGCAGTTGAGGAATGGAAGGCACAGCATCCGGGCGAAGAGCCTGAGAAGAACTGGAACCTTTCGATGGACGGCCTTATGAAGACAGAGAACCAGGACACCAGCATTTACGCTAGACAGCTTGCGGAGATGGCAGCGGAAGAACCGGATCCGCAGAAGGAACTTCTTTATGAGAAGCTGGCGGAACTGCCGGAGGAAGATCAGGATCTGTACAGACTGTATTTCACGGAAGGCTATTCTCAGGAAGAGATTGCGGAGATGAAAGGCGTGTCGCAGAACACCATTTCAAAGAAGCTTCGCCGCATCCAGAAAACACTGACAGAGATGTGCAGAAAAGAAATTTAAAAGTTTTTCGGAAGAGGGGTTTAAAACGCCCCTCTTTCTTTGACTGGGATATGCAAGGGAGAGGAACTTCCTGCAGAAAGCGAGGTGGAAAAGATGGCATTGAAACACAGGATCACCATCAACGTCACTGATCCACACGGCAATACCGGGACGGTTCTCAAAGGAGCGGATGTAATGCTTCCTGCGAGACTGATCAGATTCCTGTTCGGGGATTTTACGCAGGTGTATCTGCTTAAGCCGGGACAGTCGGTCGAGTCGGTGGATGTGAAAGAAGTCAAAGAAGGAGGAAACGGCAATGGGAAAAATGAGCGAGCTTGCGGCGGAACTTGCAGAGCTTAAGCGCTGCGGCGAGGTGCTGATCGGGATCTCTGAAACGCTGACGGAGATGTTCTCCGGAGCGGATGCGGAACCGGCAGCAGAGACAAAGGAAGAAAAGCATGCAAAGAAGACGGAGAAGAAGCAGAAGGCAAAAGAGGTCACGCTTGCAGAGGTCAGGGCGGTTCTTGCGGAGAAGTCCAGACAGGGGCACACCAGTGAGGTGAAGGCGTTGCTTTCCAGGTATGGCGCGGACAAACTGTCTGAGGTAGATCCGGCGAAGTACGGTGAACTGAAGGCGGAAGCGGAGGTGCTGGGAGATGGCTAAACACGCATTTCTGTCGGCATCATCGGCGCACAGGTGGCTGGAATGTCCGCCTTCAGCGAAAGCCTGCGAAGGCGTGGATGAGAGGGCAAGTCCCTACGCACAGCAGGGGACGGACTGCCATGAGCTCTGTGCCTATCTGGTAGAAAAGGCACTTGGAAGGGATGTGGAAGATCCGACTGAGAACCTTGACTACTACGATCAGGAAATGCAGGACTGCGCTGAAGGATACTGCTCTTATGTAATGGAACAGGTGGAAGAGGCGAAGAAGCACTGTACGGATCCACAGGTCATGGTGGAACAGCGATTAGACTTCTCCCGCTGGGTGGAAGATGGTTTCGGAACCGGTGACTGCGTGATAGTCGCGGACGATGTACTTCAGATCATCGACTACAAGCATGGCCTTGGTGTCCTGGTATCGGCAGAGAGAAATCCACAGATGATGTGTTACGCGCTGGGGGCGGTGGAACTGTTTGACGGTATCTACGATATCAAAGAGATCCGGATGACGATCTACCAGCCGCGAAGGGAGAATGTCAGCACATATTCCATGACAAAGGAAGAATTGCTTGCCTGGGCGGAAGAGGTTCTGGTGCCGACCGCAAAGCTGGCATATGAAGGCAAGGGCGAGTTCAAAGCCGGAGAACACTGCCAGTTCTGCAAGATCAAAGCGACCTGCAGGAAGCGTGCAGAGTACAATCTGGAGCTTGCACGGTATGACTTCGAGATGCCGGACACGTTGGATGAGGAAGAGATCGCGGCGATCCTGCCAAAGATCGACAGTCTTGTCTCTTGGGCGGGCGATGTGAAGGAATATGCACTGCAGCAGGCTCTTTCTGGAACAGAATATCCGGGCTTCAAAGTGGTCGAGGGCAGGAGCAACCGGAAGTATACCGATGAAGCTGCAGTCGCTGAAGCAGTACAAGCAGCAGGGGAAGATCCTTTTGAGAAAAAGCTGCTTGGTATTACAGCGATGACGTCACTGCTTGGGAAGAAGAGATTTGAGGAACTGTTGGGCGGACTTACCTATAAGCCGCCAGGTAAACCGGCGCTTGTGCCGGAGAGTGACAAACGGCCTGCCATGAATACGGCGGCTGAAGATTTCAAAGACAATTAAGGAGGAAATACATTATGTCTAACAAGAATTTTATCAATCCGACAAAGGTTATCACAGGTCCTGAGACCAGATGGTCTTATGCAAACGTCTGGGACGCGAAGTCCATCAACGGCGGTGCTCCGAAGTTTTCGGTGTCGTTGATCATTCCGAAGTCTGACACAAAGACGCTGGAAAAGATCAGGGCGGCGATCCAGGCAGCATATGACGAAGGACAGAGCAAGCTGAAGGGCAATGGCAAGAGTGTTCCTGCTCTTTCCGCACTGAAGACTCCCTTAAGGGATGGCGATACGGAGAGACCGGACGATGAGGCCTATGCCAACGCTTACTTTGTCAACGCCAACAGCGGGACGGCTCCGGGGATCGTGGATGCCGACAGACAGCCTATCATTGACCGCTCCGAGGTTTATTCCGGAGTGTACGGCAGGGCTTCCATCAACTTCTACGCGTTCAACAGCAACGGAAACCGTGGTATCGCCTGCGGTCTGAATAACCTTCAGAAGATCCGTGACGGCGAGCCTCTTGGCGGTAAGTCCAGGGCAGAGGATGACTTTGCTACGGATGAGGATGACGATTTCCTGTCATAACTGAAAACCAAAGCCGGCGGTGGTATAAGCTGCCGCCGGTGACAATCTAAGAATCGAGGTAAAAAGAATGGATCAGACAGTATATTCGCAGGTGCTTATTACCTGCACGACCATCAATGTGGTGATTATCATTTCAACGCTCACTATGTGGATCGGCACAAAGATCCACGACCATCGTGAGAAGAAAAAGCAGGAACGTGAAGAGCAGGCTAGGAAGGAAGAAGCTGCTCAGTAAATCAGACGGAGGGCATCGGTCGGGAGCGGTCGGTGCCTTCTTTGAATGGAGGTGGATACAGTGTCTGATATTAAGACTTTGAGTATAGATATCGAGACTTACTCAGGATATGACCTGAACAAGTGCGGCGTGTACAAGTATGTGGAGCATCCGGACTTTGACATCCTGCTGTTTGGGTATGCCGTAAATGGCGACGAAGTACAGGTAATCGATCTTGCCTGCGGGGAAGAAATCCCGGAGAACGTGATATCTGCCTTGTCGGATGAGTCCGTGGTGAAATGGGCGTTCAATGCTTCCTTTGAGAGGGTGTGTCTGTCTATGTGGCTGCGGCGGAACCATCCGGATCACTTCCGCAGCTATAGCATAGAAGGAGATTCCGTCCGGAACTATCTGGATCCGGAGGCGTGGCGGTGTTCAATGGTGTGGTCTGCCTATATGGGTCTTCCGCTATCGTTGGAAGGTTCCGGCGCAGTGTTAGGCCTTGAACAGCAAAAGCTGAAGGAAGGCCGTGATCTGATCAGGTACTTCTGTGTGCCGTGTAAGGCTACAAAGGCAAATGGAGGCAGGACAAGAAATCTGCCGGAGCATGATCCGGAGAAATGGGATCTCTTCAAATCCTACAACAAAAGGGACGTGGAAGTGGAGATGTCGATTCAGAAAAGGCTTGCAGGGTATCCGGTGCCCGGCTTTGTATGGGATGAATACCATCTGGATCAGGAGATCAATGACAGGGGTATTGCCCTTGATATGAAGGTTGTGGAGGAAGCAATCGAACTGGATGGACAGACGCGCGAGGAACTGCAGGAGACGATGAAAGAGCTGACTGACCTGGAGAATCCGAACAGTGTGGCACAGATGAAGCAGTGGCTGTCTGATCAGGGAACGGAAGTTGAGTCCCTTGGAAAGAAGGATGTGGCGAAGCTGATCGAAGAAGTACCGGAGGATCAGAAGGAAGTATTACGACTCCGGCAGCAGCTGGCTAAATCATCCGTGAAAAAGTATCAGGCGATGCAGAATGCAGTTTGTCTGGATGGCAGGGCAAGGGGTATGTTCCAGTTCTATGGGGCAAACCGGTCAGGCAGATGGGCGGGAAGGCTGATCCAGCTGCAGAACCTTCCTCAGAATCACATGGAGGATCTGGAACAGGCAAGGGACCTGGTGAAGGTCGGGGATCTGGATGCCCTGACGATGTTGTATGAGAATGTGCCGGCGGTGCTGTCAGAGTTGATCCGGACGGCGTTTGTACCAGCGGCTGGAAGGAAGTTCATCGTATCCGACTTTTCTGCAATCGAGGCAAGGGTATTGTCATGGCTTGCCGGGGAGCAGTGGAGAACGGACGTATTCGTAAACAACGGTGACATCTACTGTGCTTCAGCTTCTGCGATGTTCGGGGTTCCGGTTGAGAAGCATGGACAGAATGCAGAACTGAGACAGAAGGGCAAGATCGCTGAACTGGCGCTTGGTTATGGTGGATCGGTCGGTGCTCTGAAATCCATGGGAGCTATTGAGATGGGACTTCAGGAGGAAGAGCTGCAGCCGCTGGTAGATTCATGGCGCTCTGCAAATCCGAATATCGTCCGGTTCTGGTGGGATGTGGACAGGGCTGTCAAAAAGGCGATCCGGCAGAGGGAACCGTCCGTACTTAAGGGTATCCGTTTTGAATGCAGGAACGGTATGTTGTTTATCACGCTGCCGTCAGGCAGGCAGTTGTCCTACGTGAAGCCGAGGATGGGAGAAAATCGTTTTGGCGGTGAATCCGTTACCTATGAGGGAGTAGGTGCTACGAAGAAATGGGAGCGGATCGAGAGTTACGGTCCGAAGTTCGTGGAGAACATTGTGCAGGCGATATCCAGAGATATCCTGTGCTATGCCATGAAGACTCTCCGGCATTGCTTTATTTGTGCTCATGTTCATGACGAATTGATCATCGAGTGCAGCATGAATGTTGATCTGAGCGCTATCTGTGAACAAATGGGACGGACTCCGCCCTGGGCAGACGGACTTGTCCTTCGGGCAGACGGATACGAAACCATGTTTTACAAAAAAGACTGACCTTTTTGAAATCCGGGGGTTTAAAACCTGCGGATTTCTTTGACTGGGATTCGGAGGGAACTGTCCCTCCGGATTTTTCAGTTAAAGGAGGAACTGCCATGAAAGACAGACCACGAGGTAATAAGGACGGTCGCAGGAATGCTGATCTATCCAGGAACGTGCGGACTGTAGAGCGTGACCAGAGGTTACAGCTGATGCAGGTATCCCGCAGGAAAGGAGCCAGGAGAAGATGAAGATTGCGTATGGGGATTCCAGAACAGCGAAGAAATGGAAGAACAACGAGATCTCCTGGGAGGATTTCTGCAGGAGGGTAAGCACCACGCAGGTCACAACGGAGACCGTGGAAGAGTACCGGAAGATGACGAAGGCAAGGCGTGATGCCATTAAGGATGTGGGCGGTTACGTTGCCGGGCATCTGAAGGATGGCAGGCGTAAGGTCGGGAATGTTCTCTGCCGCTCCATGCTGACACTGGATATGGATTACGGGATGCCTGGGATCCTGGATGAACTGAAGATGCTGACGGATTTCAAAATGTGCGTCTATTCCACACATAAGCATACACCGGATGCTCCGAGGCTCAGGCTGGTGATCCCACTTAAGAGAGAAGTCAGTGAGGATGAATATCCGGCGGTCGGAAGGAAGGTCGCACAGGAAATAGGGATGGATCTTTTCGATGATTCCACCTATGAACCGAACAGGCTTATGTACTGGCCGTCCACGTCAAGCAACGGTGAATACGTGTACGAGGTCATGGACGGTAAGCTTCTGGATCCGGATGAATACCTTGCGAAGTATGATAACTGGCACGATATCTCCACATGGCCGGTATCGTCCAGAGAGTCGGAAGTCGTAAAGAGCAATATACAGAAGCAGGCTGATCCGCTGACGAAGGAAGGAATCGTCGGCGTTTTCTGCCGTACTTACGGGATCAGGGATGCCATTGAGAAGTTCCTGCCGGATGTGTATGAAGCTTCGGCGATGGAAGGCAGGTACGACTACATTCCTGCAGACAGTTCAGCGGGCGTGCAGATCCTGGATGAAAAGTTTGCGTACAGCCATCATGCTTCAGATCCGGCCTGTGGGAAGCTGCTCAATGCCTTTGATGTCGTGAGGGTTCACAAGTTCCCGGACGATGATGAGAAGAAGTCCTTCAATGCGATGGCGGAATTCGCAAGCAGCGACGAGCAGGTGAAACTGACCATCTTTGCAGAAAGGCAGCAGTCGGCATCGGTGGAATTCGACGAGGAAGATCCGGATGCCTGGAAGACACAGCTGACCTATCAAAAGAAGACGGCTGAGATCGAGAATACCCTTCATAACCTGAAGCTGATCATGGAAAACGATGAGTACATGAAGCAGATCGTGTTCAACCAGCTTGCGGACGGTATGGAGATCAGGGATCCGGTTCCGTGGAAGCATCCGTCCAAGTTCTGGAGAGACGCGGACGATGCACAGCTCATCTGTTATGTGGACGAAAAGTACGGCTCCTTTTCCCAGAGAAATTACAGTATCGCGGTTGCGAAGGTTGTGGACGACCGTTCCTACCATCCGATCAGGGATTTCTTCAGGAACCTGCCGGAGTGGGACGGGGTGAAGCGTGTCGAGACCGCGCTGGTGGACTATCTGGGAGCGGAAGATACGCCGTATGTCCGGGCGGTGACAAGGAAGCTACTGTGCGCTGCTTATGTCCGTGTCCATAATCCAGGAGTGAAGTTCGACAACATGATCGTGCTGAACGGTGATCAGGGCATCGGGAAGAGTACCTTCATCTCCAAACTGGGCGGTGAGTGGTATTCGGACAGCCTGAATCTTTCAGATATGAATGACAAGACAGCGGCGGAGAAACTGCAGGGTTACTGGATCATGGAGATCGGCGAACTGGCCGGCATGAAAAAGGCTGACCTGGACAAGGTGAAGGCTTTCATTTCCAGACAGGACGATAAGTATCGAGCGAGTTTCGGCAGAAGGGTAACGCCACATCCGAGGCAGTGCGTATTCTTCGGTACCACAAACAATGAGAACGGCTATCTCCGGGATATTACCGGGAACCGCAGGTACTGGAATGTAAAAGTGACCGGCAAAGGAAAGCATAAAGCCTGGGATCTTGATCAGGATACGGTGCAGCAGATCTGGGCGGAAGTCAAGGTAATCGCCAAAGCGGGGGAAAAGTTATATCTTCCGGCGGAGCTGGAGGAATTTGCCAAAGATGAGCAGCGGGCGGCGATGGAGCGTGATGACCGTGAAGGCCTGGTAGTGGAATATCTGGAAATGCTTCTGCCGGAAGGATGGGAGTCGATGGATGTCTATAAGCGCAGGGACTATGTACGTGATACCGGGGATCCGACACGGAAGGAAGGCGTAACAAAGCGGACGGAGGTCTCTAACATCGAGATCTGGGCGGAATGCTTCGGGAAGCCCAAGGAAGATATGAAGAATGCGGACTCCTACGCCATCTCAGCCATTATGGCAAGGCTGGACGGCTGGGTTAAGACTGGAAAGACGAAGACCATCCCAATTTACGGGAAGCAGAGGATATATGCCAGAAAAGGGTGATGGCGTGGAACAAGTATGCGGAACAAGGAACAGAACTTGTTCCCTGTTCCCAAAGTTGTTCCTTCCAAAGTACCTGAAAACTGGCGGAAAACAGAGAATCGGAACAAACGGAACAGGAATTTCTATATAGCACAAAAAATAGGTGTTTTTAAGAGATTACACCGGCGCGTGTGTGCGTGAGCGCACGTATTACGCGCGTATAGGGATTTGGTGTTCCACTTGTTCCTTACAGAAACGGAGGATATCGAGAATGATCAGAAATGGAAGACCTTATACCAATGAAAACGGATGGGAGGACGCGGGACTTATTACTGACCATCCGGAGGAAGAGCAAAAGATCGTGCTGGACTGGATCCGCAGGAACATTCTTCCGAGAAAGACGGTTCTGCATGGGAGGACCAGCTACGGATTGAAGCACCTGCTTGAACATGACGTGAAGATCTATCTCACAAACAATGAGTTCAAGGACGCAATGATGATGTGCGGATTCGAGCCGGTTGATCCCAATATGCTGAACTGGATATACCGGATCAGCGCAAAGTCTCCCGCATTTAAGCAATGAGGGAGAAAACAGTCGAGCAGAAGCTTGTCGCGGCGGTAAAGAAGATGGGAGGCATCTGCCCTAAGTGGGTGTCTCCCGGATTCGATGGGATGCCTGACCGCATAGTGCTTCTGCCAGGAGCAAAGATCGGGTTCATTGAGGTAAAAGCACCGGGCAAGAAACCACGCCCCTTACAGGTGTCACGGCTGACGCTTCTGCGGAAGCTGGGCTTCAAGGTGTATGTCCTGGATGAGCCGGATCAGATTGGAGGGATTTTGGATGAGATACGATCCACATGATTATCAGAAATATGCGGTCGGATTCATAAAAGACCATCCTGTTGCGGCAGTGCTGTTTGACATGGGTATGGGCAAGAGTTCGATCACTTTGACAGCGGTGAATGACCTGATGTTTGACAGCTTCGATATACGGAAAGTGCTTGTGGTTGCACCGCTGCGAGTGGCAAAGAATACCTGGTCTGCGGAAATTGAAAAATGGGATCATCTGTCGGACCTGAAATACAGTATTGCGGTCGGTACGGCAGCGGAAAGGAAGAAGGCGCTGATGGCGGATGCAGACATCTACATCATAAACCGTGAAAACCTTCCCTGGCTTGTTGAAAAGAGCGGGATGCCGTTTGACTACGATATGGTGGTGATCGATGAACTGTCATCCTTTAAGAACTGGCAGGCGAAGAGATTCAAGGCACTTATGAAGGTGAGACCGAGGGTGAAGCGGATCGTAGGCTTAACCGGTACGCCTTCCAGCAACGGCTTGATGGATCTCTTTGCGGAATACAAGGTCTTGGATATGGGTGAGAGACTGGGAAGGTTTATCAGTCAGTACAGGGTCGAGTACTTTGTGCCGGATCAGATGAACGGTCCGATTGTGTACAGTTACCGCTTAAGACCGGGAGCGGACAAAAGGATTTATGACCGTATCTCCGATATCACAATTTCCATGAAGGGAACGGATCATTTGAAGATGCCGGAGCTGGTTAATTCTGAATACATGGTGTATCTGGATGAAGCTGAACGGAAGAAATACGAGCAGATGAAAAATGACCTTGTTTTGAGTCTTCCCGGCGGTGAAGTGACGGCGGCAAATGCAGCGTCTCTATCGGGAAAGCTGACACAGATGGCGAATGGTGCTGTCTATTCAGATGCCGGCGGTATCGAGAAGATCCATGACAGAAAGCTTGATGCCCTGGAGGACATCATCGAAGCTGCAAACGGGAAGAATCTGCTGGTGGCGTACTGGTACAAGCATGACCTGTCAAGAATCACGGAACGTCTTAATGCTTTGGGCGTTCATTATGGAAAGCTTGGTACAGATGAGAGTATCCGGGAATGGAATGCAGGAAGACTGGAGGTTGGGCTTATACATCCGGCTTCTGCGGGACACGGACTGAACCTTCAGAGCGGAGGCAGCACTATTGTATGGTTTGGCATGATCTGGAGCCTGGAGTTATACCAGCAGACGGTAGCCAGACTTTGGAGACAGGGACAGGAATCCGGGACGGTCGTAGTGCAGCATATCCTGACAGCCGGAACAGTGGATGAACGTATTATGAAAGCTTTATCCGCAAAGGACGATACGCAGGCCAGACTGATCGATGCCGTAAAAGCGGAGGTAAGTGCCTATGGCAGGAAATAAAAATCTGGCAGAGGATCCGTATGAGCGATTGGCGAATGCAATCATTCTGCAGGCAGTCGCTGATTACAGGGTGGCGCTTAAGAAAATCAAGGCACATCCGAAGAATCGAAAAGCAATAGATGAGGCCTTGGAGATCGAGAGGTTTTTTCGTTCCGGCTGGTACAGCCAGCTGACAAGCGTGGACGGAGAATACCTGATTAAGAGGCTTCAGGACGAAGTGAGACAATCAGAGTCAATCCGAGGGAGAAAAAATAAATCCAATCGGAGGTAGCTTATGAACAGACATCAGCAGGAAGCCAAGAAATATTTATCACAGGCGTTCGGACTGAACCAGCGGATCGAGAGCAAGCTGGGACAGATCGAAGATCTTCATGACCTGGCAACGAAAGCAACGGTGACATATTCGGATATGCCGAAGAGCCCGAACAGGGATGGCTCCAGAATGGAAGATGCCATTATCAAGATCATCGACCTGGAGAATGAGATCAACCAGGATATGATGAGGCTTGTGGAACTGAAGAAGGATATCATTCGCAGGATCAAAGCAGTGGAGAGTGCAGAGCTTCAGACGATACTGGAACTGCGGTATTTGTCCTATATGAGATGGGAAGAGATCGCCATTGAACTTGGTTATGGAATCGATAATGTATTCCGTCTTCACAGGAATGCCCTGGATGAAATAATGATTCCGGAAACAATACAGTAAAATCAAGTTCGGTACAGTAAGCCTATGTGATAATGTTAAACTGGCAAAAGCGAAAGATGAGAGAGCCGTTGCGGAGCAAAATACCGTGGCGGCTTTTTCTATGGGAAAGAAGGT
>Ga0256404_1010978_pt1 | contig 12316 bp, 10 predicted proteins | sample RumenRJG_01DNA_FD_185990 | JGI IMG/M metagenome (GOLD analysis project Ga0256404, IMG submission 185990) | Bovine rumen microbial communities from Lethbridge, Alberta, Canada - RJG_01 | ecosystem: Host-associated > Mammals > Digestive system > Stomach > Rumen | place: Canada: Alberta | collected... | reverse complement strand
TACGTCATCAATGGTGTGAAGGCTGACTACACGGACTACGAAAACAGCGGTAACCAGAACCTGAGCCAATCGGCACTATTGCAGAAACTGCGCCAATGGCTCAAAAGAGTAAAGAGTAGAGAGTAAAGTCAGTGACATGTCATACATATCAAAGGCGGCGCCCCGAATTTTTGAGGCGCCGCCTTTGACGTTTCAAGTCCCACTTCGGTTTCCCTAAACAATCCGTTTCCTCATAAAACCTACAAAAAGGAATAGCTGAGCTGCATAGTAGGGAATCATGATGAGCAGCCATGCCTGACGGACGGGGCTGACAAACTTGTTCCAGGCCAAAACGAAATCGGAAAACACAAAGAGCAGCGCCCCAAGCGTGAGCCAGACATTACCCTGAACTGCTGCCGTCCAAAGCATCGTCAGGATGAGCACCACATAGACGCCCACGCCCCAGACCAGACCGGAGGATACTTCGGGAACGACAAAGACGAAGGCTACGGTACAAAGCAAACTACAGAGCACACTGACTCCCACAAGACGCCCGCTCGACACCCTTGCTTGCTTTTTCAGCAACTCGCGGACGAAACAAACGACAAAGGCCACATGAGCCACGGCGAAAGCCCCCATCTGGAATATAAAATTGTGACAGAAGCCAGCCAAATCGCCCAGAGCAGACAGCAGGAACGCCAAGGCCAACAACGGCTGTCGCAACCACAGCGAACCCACAGCCAAGACAGCCACTGGAAAAGCGATCTTGTGAGGTATCCCCACAGGAGCAAAGTAAAAAGCCACCAGGCCGAGAAAGACCACGACAGTGACTTTCATTAGAGTTATTTTCCGCAGGTTCATGCCTCTATTGTCTTCATCATACGCCGCCACTTCAGATAACCCAGCACGGCAATAACGGTGTAGAGACCGTAAAGCAACGCCTTGAAGGGCACGCCCTTGGTTACATAGAGATAGGTGCTCACCACGTCAACGACGGCCCAAGCCCACCATTGCTCCACATACTTTCGCGAAAGCATCCACAGTGCCACGATACTCAGAGCATTGGTAAAGGCATCGGTGAGGGGGATAGTGGAATTGGTGAAGTGCGACAACACGTAATAGGTTATACCCCATACAGCGAAGAAGACGCACAATGTAGCCGGCAACTGCCGCAGGGGGAAATGGGAGATGACAACATCACGCCGCTCACCGCTGGCACTCCGCCGGCCAAATTTCCATATCAGGTAGCCGTAGAGGGCTGCCAGCGTATAGTACACGGCCATACCCGCATCGCCGTAAAGCCCGTGCGACCAGTAGAGCCACACGTCAAGCGCCGGCATCACGATGCCCACAATCCACAGGGCTATGTGGGCGCGGTATTCCAGCACCAGGTAGAGCAGACCAAGCAGCGTGGTAAACAGGTCAAGCCCGTGGGCAGAAAGAAATTCCAACATTACCGGCTGCCGTTTAGAAACTGATACTCATGTGCACCAGGAAGTGGGCGGGAGCTTGGGCCGAATAGACCGAATAACTGCTCCACCAACTGTCCTGATAACCTTTCATACCTCCCTTGCCATCGCTCTTGAGAGCCGTATAGGCAGCACCGAAACTCTCATACTTTTCGCCGAACAGATTGTAAACCGAAACGCCCAGAGTGAGTTCTTTGGCAAAGCGCAACTTCTCGAACTTGTAGGAAAAATCCAGATTGCTCACGCAGAAAGCATCGAGCATGAGACTTACGTCTTCGCCAAATGCCTCGTAAGAACGCAGGCCGGTCGTAGTCATGTATTGGTGACCCACATACTGTGTATGGAGCGAAGCGGTGAAGCCCTTCCAGTTGGCCTTGAAAATATTGTTGACCATGATGCTCGGGGAGAACGTCAACGGAGCGCTCTTCACGGTGTAGTATTCTTCCGTGTCATCGAGCCAGAATTTCAGATTCTTCGAGCGGTTGTGGCTCCAGGTCAAGTTGGCATCCCACTCAAACACGTTCACCGGTTTCCATGCGGCAGCCACTTCTACACCGCGGCGATAACTGTCGCCCACGTTGCGGGCCACCATCTCGCCGATGGCATTCTGTTCACCTGTCAGCACAAACTGGTCCTTGTAGTCCATATAATAGAGGTTGGCCTCGGCGGCAAAGGTCGGTGAAGCGTAGCGGTAGCCCAGTTCGTAGTCGGTCAGATGCTCGGCTTTGGGGCGGTTCACAGGGTTGTCCTCGTAATCATTACGGGTGGGTTCTTTGCCCGCTAAGGCCACCGAGGCATAGACCGTGTGGTTGGGATTGATAACCCAGTTGAGTCCGACTTTGGGATTGAAGAAGTGGAAGTGTGTGGACAGGTCGTAAACCTGCTGTTCCATCTTATTGTACTGGTCATTGGGACCTCGCATCTTGTAGCCCACGTAGCGATACTGCAGGTCGGCGAAACCACTCAGGCCGCGCCAGATATCGTAGATGGTCTTGCCATAGATATTGAAGTCTTGCTTCTTCGCATTGTTATCGTAATAGGTATGGTCGGGGTTTATCTTCCCCACAGGTTGGCGCACCCAGATGACTTTGCCGATGTGGTCGCCGTCGTAGAGGTTCCAGCCGCCACCAAGGGTTGACTGCAGGCGATTGCCCTTGTAGTTCAAGGAGAATACGGTGCCGTAGAAATCGTTGGCCAGTTTTTTCTGCCGCACCAGGTCACTCGTATCGCTTTTCAGGGGCGAGAGAATATATTTGAAGAGGGCCTGGTCTTTTTTATACTGCTCATAGTAGCCGTCGCCGCGGGTATAATGGAGCGCCACATTCAGGTCAAGCTGGCCAGTGAGGCGCTGGTTCCAAAGCAGTTGATAGTGCTGCTGGTGGTAATTGTCCGTCTGGTTGCGGTAGTAGGCCGTGTTTCCCTGGTCGTCCTTATATTTGCCGCAGGGATTGTAGGTACGGCCCTTTTCAGCCATGTCGGCCTTCGTGGCATAGTCCCAGGCGTGATAAGTTTCCTCCGTACCGTTGAAGGTAATGAACTTCACCACTGTGCCATCGCCGAAATAGCCGCCCTGCAGGAAGTAGGAATTGAGTTTTGCGCTGGCACGGTCGATATAGCCGTCGCTGCCAATGTTCGACAGCCGTCCGCTGAGCCCCCAGTGGTTCTTCAGCAGACCGGTGCCGAAGCTGAGACTCTCCTTGTGTGTGCCGTAGCTGCCGCCAGAGGCGTCCAACTGCAGGTAGGGCTTACTGCTGATGGGCTGCGCCTCCATATTCACCGTGGCACCGAAGGCACCCGCTCCGTTGGTCGATGTGCCCACCCCGCGCTGCAACTGGATGCTGCCCAGGCTCGAGGCCAGGTCGGGCATGTTCACCCAAAACACATTGTTCGATTCCGAATCATTAATAGGAATGCCGCCCATGGTCACATTCACGCGTGTGGCATCGGTGCCGCGCACCCTCAGGCCGCTGTAGCCTATACCCGTGCCGGCATCGCTCGAAGCCAGCACCGACGGCTGTGCCGACAACAGCGCAGGAATGTCCTTGCCAAAATTCACGGCAGCCAAGTCGGCCCGCGTCATCGTGGTAAACGCCATCGGCATTTTTCTGGTAGCGCGTGTCGAACTGACTTGCGCTGCCTGCAGCCGTTTCATACTCGTAGTGTCGACGCGGGCAGGGTCTGCCGCATGCGTCAGGGCAGTTGCCGCAAAGCAACTGCACAGAAAAATCCATCTTTTCATGTGTACATTAACTTATAAAAATTTTTTTCTACGCCGGCATTACCCGGTTCAGATCCAAGGGTCTCATCTCAGCCCGCCCAAGAGGAGCGGACACCCCTAAATTTTCACCATGCAAAGTTACGACATTTCTGACACATAAAAAAACATTTTGCCAAAAGAAACTATCATGACTACAGCAACTATATTGGAAGCGCACAGACGGCTGAAACAGCTGATATCGGACATTATTCTTTTTTAAGGGTTCATTCTTCGTCGCTCATAGGCCATTATTCAGAGAATTAGTGTATCTTTGCAGATTGGAATGGCCGAAAAAAAGGAAAAAACCGGTGCCGAGCCACCGAAGGACCAGTTGCTGGAGGATGTGTACCGCATCTTCGAGAGCTACCTGCGCATGTGCAAGATGCGGCGCACTCCGGAGCGCTATGCCGTTATCGACGCCGTCCACCAGACCGACGGCATCTTTACCGTCGATCAGATATACAACCACATCGTGGGCAAAATGAACTTCCACCTGAGCCTGGCCACGACGTATAACACATTGGACCTGCTGGAGAAGTCGCACCTCATCTTGCGCCACCAGGCCAACTGGAAGGGCGACCCGCGGCTGGTGCACTACGAGAAGTGCTTTGTGCAGGACGTGCATCACAACTTCGTGTGCAAAGAGTGCGGCAACACGTTCCGCTTTGCCGACAAGTCGCTCATGGGCGCCATCAACCGCATCAAGCGGGCTGGCTTCAGGCCGGAGAGCTATACGCTGTTCGTTTACGGCACGTGCACCCGCTGCCACAACCGCCAGGCAAAAGCCAAGAAACAAGAGTCAAAAACAAACAAAAGAAACATAGAAAAATGAAACCAGGAAAAGTGGATGCCCTGCTGGGCATCGTCTTCGGTGACGAAGGCAAGGGAAAGGTAGTCGACTACTTCACGCCGCAATACGACGTGGTGGCCCGCTTCGCAGGCGGCCCCAACGCCGGACACACCATCATCTTCGACGGCAAGAAATTTGTGTTACGCTCTATCCCCTCGGGCATTTTCGACGAAGGCAAGATAAACATCATAGGCAACGGCTGCGTGCTGGCCCCCGACCTGTTCATGGCCGAAGCCAAGGAACTGGAAGCCGCCGGCTACGACCTGAAGAGCCGCCTGCACATCAGTCTCAGGACACAGCTCATCCTGCCCACCCACCGCCTGCTGGACAAGGCCTACGAGACCCTGAAAGGCAAAAATGCCATCGGCACCACGGGCAAGGGCATCGGCCCCACCTATAGCGACAAGGCTGCCCGGGTGGGACTGCGCGTGGGCGACATCCTCGACCGCTTCGATGAAAAATATGCCGCCCTTAAAGCCCGCCACGAGCGCATACTGCACAGTCTGGACTTCACAGACTACGACCTCAGCGCCGACGAGGCCCGCTGGATGGAAGGTGTGGAATACATGAAACAGTTCCAACTGGTATGCTGCGAAACCGAACTGGCCCGCTATTTGGATGAAGGCAAGTCGGTGCTGGCCGAAGGCGCCCAGGGCACCATGCTCGACCTGGACCACGGCACGTATCCCTTCGTCAGCTCGTCAAACACCACGTGCGGCGGCGTATGCACCGGCCTCGGTGTGGCCCCCTCACGCATCGGCGACGTGTTCGGCATCTTCAAAGCCTACAGCACCCGCGTCGGCGCTGGACCATTCCCTGTGGAACTCTTTGACGAAACGGGCGACCGCATCCGCGAGATAGGCCACGAATACGGCGCCGTGACCGGACGCAACCGCCGCTGCGGCTGGCTCGACCTGGTGGCACTGAAATATGCCGTCATCGTGAACGGCGTGACCCAACTCATCATGATGAAGAGCGACGTGCTCGACGAGTTCAGCACCATCAAGGTGTGCACCGCCTACCGCCAAAACGGCAGGGTGACCACAGAACTGCCCTACGACACGGCCGACTGCGAACCGGTGTACGAGGAACTGCCCGGCTGGCAACAGGACCTGACGCAGATGAAGTCGGAGAGCGAGTTTCCACAAGCCCTGAAGGATTACATCCGTTTCATTGAAGACTACATCAAAGTGCCCATCACCATCGTCAGTGTGGGCCCGGACCGTCAAGCCACCATCGTGAGATAAGACAACTCAGACAACACCATGCAACAAACGTCCCGCTTACGACAGCAAGCGGGGCGCATTGTTTCTATATGGACTTTAAGCTATGGTCTGTCTCAGGGCTCACATCCTGTGCTCAGGGCGCAGCAGGTCATTGACGGTCTTAACCGGAGTGAAGGTGGACGACTCGACGTCAACAAACACCGTATTCCAATCGCTCATGGCGCCGTTCCACAGTCCGGGATGCTCCAGCGCCTTCAGTTCGCGGCCGTCTTTCGACTTTTCGGAAATAAAGCCCGTCTGCTTGTCCACGAAGCGGCGGAGGTCGAAACGTTCACCCTTGTAATTCTTCAGTCCGCAGACCAGGTCAACGGGGTTGAAATAGGTACTGGCAAGGAACATCTTGTCCACATTCACATCGTCGTGGTCAATCTGCGAACTCTCCAGAATTTGCAGCTGCACGCTGCCGTCCTCACTATAGACCTCGTAGGGCCCGCCACCTGGTTCACCCTCGTTGCGCACCATGGCACAGACACGGATGGGACGGTCAAACTTGCGGCGGAGGAAGTCACACAGTTCGGCATCATCGAGCGTAGTGGCATTTCCCGGCAGGAAGCAATTGATGGTACCGGCCAGGAAATCGTACATCTCGTCCAACTCGGCCCGGCTGCAACCGCCCTTTTCCAGACGGCGCAGATAGGCAAACACCTGCGACTGGATGCTTACCAGCAGACCGGCCAGCATTTTCTTTTCAGCCACGACCGGACTGTTGGGAACGCAATGGACCACATTGTCGATATTCTTGATGAACACCACATCGGCATCCATATCATTGAGATTTTCGATAAGTGAGCCGTGACCTCCGGGACGGAACAGCAGCCGGCCGTCGGCGGTGCGGAAAAGCTCGTTATCGGGCGTCACAGCCACCGTGTCGGTCGATGGTTTCTGCTCCGTCAGCGCCACATGGTACGTTACGCCATAACGCTCTTCGAAGACAGGCACTTTCTCGTCAAGCAAGGCCTGAAACTGTGCCTTGTGTTCAGGCGACACGGTAAAAGTGATGTATGCCTGGCCCTGGGCATCGACGGCATAGAGAGCAGCCTCCGCCAAATGCTCTTCCACCGGCGTGAAGATGCCCCCACGGACGCGGTGGAAATGAAGCAGCCCCTTGGGCAATTCGCCATAGCCCATTCCTTCAGCCGTCAGCAGGGCACGCACGACATCCTTGTAGCGGCCGCCGATGATGAGGCGGGTCGTATCATTCTTGTAAAGTTTGCGGCACTGCTTGTCCAACTGCTTGCTGAAAGCGAACGACCGGATGTTATTGAAGAAATTCATCACCGGCAGCGTCTGGGGAATCTCGCTTTCACCGTTCAAAAAAGCATACAGGTCCTTGAACATACGGCTGGCGGCACCCGAGGCTGGCACAAATTTGGCTACCCGGTGGTTTTTACGATATTCCTCCCACGCGGCCACCGCCTCGGTCTCCTGCTCGTCAGAAACATACTGAATGCCGTTGTACAGGGAAGCCGCGCTTTGGATATGAAGAAAAGGAAAACCTTTGCGGAAACAGTCCAACTGTTCTTGCAGTTGCTTTTCGCTCAAGCCTTTTTCTTCCAATTGTTTTAAGTCTTCTGATTGAATCATGGTAACTATTTAATAAACCCATCACGCTTTCTTGCAATGGGAACGCAAATTTACGAATAAAGGGCATTAAAGCAAGCAAAAAAACAAAGAATTATTCTAAAAAATGAATAATTGGACACATTTTCAGGCAAAGCGAGCATCTTTTTCTTACTTTTTCCCTAAAACATGAAATAAAAGCCGCCATTTTTAGTTACTTTTGTATGTGAATTAGCGACCCCATTATGTCAACACGTATCATACAACTCACAAACGGCCGCATCCTGACCCCCGGCGGTTGGGTCAAGGGAGGCTCTGTCATAATCGAAGGCAACCGCATCTCAGAAGTCAGTTCCGGCGAAAGCCCCGTTGAAGGCGCCACCCTCATCGATGCCGGCGGCGGCAACATTGTGCCCGGCGGCATCGACCTGCACATCCACGGCGGTGGCGGACGCGACTATATGGAAGGCACCGAAGACGCCTTCCGCGAAGCCGTGAAGTCACACATGCTCCACGGCACCACGGCCATCTACCCCACCCTCTCCTCGTCGAGCGTACCCATGATTGAGGCCGCCATCGACACCACAGAGAAACTCATGGCCGAGCCCGACAGCCCCATCCTTGGACTGCATCTTGAAGGCCCCTACTTCAATCCCGAGATGGCCGGCGGCCAGTTGCCCGAATACATCACGCCGCCCATCAAGAACGACTACGAGCGCATCATCAAGAGCACCAACGTCCTCAAGCGTTGGGACGAGGCCCCCGAGCTGCCCGGCACCGAAGCCTTCGGGCGCTTCTGCACCGAGCACGGCGTCATGGCGGCCATCGCCCACACCAAGGCCGAATACCGCGACGTCAAGAAGGCCTGGGACAACGGGTTCCGCCATGCCACCCACTTCTACAACGCCATGACCGGTTTCCACAAGGTGCGCGAATACAAGCACGAGGGCACCGTGGAGAGCGTTTACTCCATTCCCGAGATGACCGTTGAGATGATAGCCGACGGCATCCACGTGCCGCCCACCATCCTCAAGATGATCTACATTGTCAAAGGCATCGAGCGCACCGCCCTCATCACCGACGCCCTGGCCGTAAGCGCTTCGACGAGCAACAAAGCCTTCGACCCCCGCGTCATCATCGAAGACGGCGTCTGCAAGCTCGCCGACCACTCCGCCCTCGCCGGCAGCATCGCCACCATGGACCGCCTCATCAACACCATGGTCCTCAAGGTGGGCATCCCTCTCGAAGACGCCATCCGCATGTCGTCCGAAACGCCCGCCACCATCATGGGCGAGCAGCACCGCAAGGGCACCATCCGAAAAGGCATGGACGCCGACATCGTCGTTTACGACCAGAACATCAAGCTAAAGTTCGTCATGCAGATGGGCCACATCGTCCGCAACGACTTCGAAGCCTAACCGCCCGCCGTCATGCGCCGACTGCTCCTTCTGCTGGTCATCCTGCTGGCCGCCGCCCGGCTCACCGCCCAGACCTCGCGTCTGCCGCGGCGCATCTATGTCGAAAACACCGAAAAGAGCTCACACGTACAAGGCATAGCCATCGACACCCTGCGAGGCTGTGCCTATTTTTCGTTCACCACCAGCCTCATCAAGACCGACCTCCAGGGCCGTGTCCTCGGCAGCGTCACCGGCCTCACCTGCCACCTCGGCTGCCTCGACCTTGACGAACAGACCGGCCGGGTCTATGCCTCCGTCGAGTACAAAAACGACGAAATCGGCCGCGGCATCATGCGCATCATGGGCAAGCAGCTCGGCCAGCGCGACAACACCTTTTATATAAGCATCTTCGACGGCGACAAAATCAACCGCGTGGGCATCGACGCCCAATCCGGCGGCGTCATGCGCACCGTCTTCCTGCCCCAGGTCGCCCGCTTCTACGAAGACACCGTCGTCAACCAAGGCCGCCGCGTGGCCCACCGCTACGGTTGCAGCGGCATCGACGCCATCGCCCTCGGGCCGCAGATGGGCAGCGCCGACGGCCCCGCCCGTCTCTACATCGACGTGGCCGTCTATGGCGACACCACGCGCACCGACAACGACTACCAGATGCTCCTCGAATACGATCTGAAAACCCTCGACCGCTACGCCCGTCCCCTCGACCAGAGCCGGCCCCACCGCGTCGGCCCCAAGCGCGCCCGCCGCCAGCTCTTCGTCTTCACCGGCAACACCAGCTACGGCGTTCAGAACCTCGAATACGACCCCACCCACCGCTGGTGGTGGATGGCCGTCTATCGTGGCAGCAAGTCCCGTTACCCCAACTATCCCCTCTTCACCGTCGATGGCACCGTCAAGCCCCGCAAACAGCGTCTGCAAGGCTTCGACCGTAAGGAAAAAGGCCTCGTCCTCACGCTCGCCGCCGCCGGTGCCCGCCATCCCGCCACCGGCCTGCGCGGCTGGCGGCAAAAGGCAGGGCAGACTGGCATGCACGCTTTGGGCAACAACCTTTTCTATCTCGCCCAAGGCGGCCGCACCCCCGAAGGCATCCAGACCTGCGAGGTGCGTCTCTACCGCTTCACAGGCCGGCCCCGCGAGCCCTTCGTGCCCGTGGAGTGACCGTCGCGAAAAGACACTTTATACCAGTTGCAGCAAATTCATCATCGCGATGAGGCTGCGCATATTGTCCACCTTGTAAATACGCATCAGGCGCCTTATACGCTCATTGATAGTGCTGACGGAGCGCAGCATGTTTCCCGCAATCGATTTTACCGACTCGCCCATGCTGCTTCGCAACACAATCTCCTGCTCCTCCAGCGTCAAAGGCGTTATGGAAAACTCGTTCCATACGTCTGTATCCTCCAAATAAAGCAAACCCTTGTGCTTCGCACGATTATAGAAAAAGCAATGCTCTTGAGTGGATTGTATGACAGACGTCTGTATTGACAGTATTATCATGGCCACCTTTCCCTTTCGTGTATAGAGCAACGGCATGGCCTTTATAACATAAGAGATATTCACCTCACTCACCTTGCCATGGAACAAATGGATGAAAGAAACGAATTCTCGCTCATTTTCCGGGAGAGCAGAAAACATATCCAACACCTTTTCCCATACACGGTAACTACTTTTTATTCCAGGCTGCTCGAGCTCCTCTTTGTGATAAATATAATGAATGGCCTCATCCGGCTGCTGGATAAACGCCTTATCTTTGTCACGATAAAAGGAGAGGCCACATGAGATATAGTCAAATACCATAATACGCGTATTCTCTATGTTTTTCATCCGGGCCAGTACCTTATACGAATGACAGATGTCTTGGTAGGCATCCAAGTCCACATCTTCGAAGGGAATCTTATATGGAATAAATTCTGAATACTTCATACCTTCTCGTATAATGAGTTAGGGTTACATATTTCTCATTGCAAAGTTACAACATCATCGGCCCTTTTGCAAGAAAAAAGCCTAAAAAAGGGAACTGCCGGCCGAATGTCTTGCCATTCAGCCGGCCTGCTTCCCATAGTGAACTTTACTTTCGTATTTTCTTTCCCTTTTGAATGTAAATCTCCCCCTGCTTGGGATGCGCTACCCGGCGGCCTTGCAGGTCGTACGTCGGTGCATCGGAATCCTGCGCTTTGAGTTGGGCATGATGAATGCCGCTCAGCTCAATGTCGTCCACGATGTAGTCACCATAGAGCGCCCATATTTTTGCGGAAGCATAGACCTCCCTACATCCCTTCGGAACGTGAAGAGTTGCACCAGCCTGCCAAATACCGCCCTCCGGGGGAATTATTCCTTCACAATAGACATTTTGAATATGAGCACGGCCATAAGGCTTTCCGTTGCTCTTTTCTTTATCATTTCCCAACGAAATCCTTTTAACCTCCTTTCCAAAGACAATAGTATTCATCCAGGGCTCATTATTTTTTGCAATAGCCAACCAACTGCTGCCACCAAAACCATTCAACAACGTGTCGGGGAAAGAGAAAAAATGTTCCACATTTTCACTATGTATTACTATCCTTTCTAAATCTTTACAGCCAGCAAACACCCCTGTCTTTAACGTATTTACGCTGGCCGGTACCTCCACTTCCTTTAATGACGAGTTAAGATAGAAGGCCATTGTTCCCAAGCGTTCCAATGTATTAGGTAGTTTTATTCTTTCCAATACGGGACAACGTCCGAAGGCTGCGGAATCAATCTCAACACAAGATTCATGAATAACCAATGATGTCAGACGGTTTGTTTCAAACGCACACGAGCCAATCTTGGTTATAGTTTCCGGAAACACGACGCTACTACAACCAGAATATATCGGTGCTATACCTTGATCAAATCGCCCCATAAACATTCCACCGGGAATTTCTTTAACACCAGGCTCAATTGTAATGCCTTTCGTTTCTTTGGTCAGTGAATACACAGCAAAACCATATTCAATACTGTTACGTATTATGATACTGTCCAACCGTGTCCCTGAGAAAGCTGCCGTTTCTACAATTACATGACGGTCAGGTATTCGCGCCTTTTTTAAGAGGGAACAATTAAAAAAGGCGCATTCTCCTATCTTCATAATTGAATCTGGAAAGATAATTTCTGACAAAGGACAATCACAAAAGGCATAAGCACCTACTGCCTTCAATGTCTGAGGCAGATGGATTTCTGTCAATTTACTTCTCATAAATGCCTCATTCGCGATCGCTACCACTTTATATTCAATGCTATCATTGACAATCGTTTCTGGAACATCTATAGAAGTGATTTCGCTATCGTTTGCTCCACAGACAGCAACGGTGTGTTCTTCTTCCGAAAGTATTTGGTAACCCAACACCCCTTGCTCAAAATCGGGAGTTATGCCTGCCCGAACTGTATTACATAGCAAAAACGCAAATGCAATGGGAATGAATGCTACTTTTTTCATAATACATAATTATTTAATTGTCAATATCCATTTCAAACGTGCC
>Ga0256404_1010977_pt1 | contig 12317 bp, 12 predicted proteins | sample RumenRJG_01DNA_FD_185990 | JGI IMG/M metagenome (GOLD analysis project Ga0256404, IMG submission 185990) | Bovine rumen microbial communities from Lethbridge, Alberta, Canada - RJG_01 | ecosystem: Host-associated > Mammals > Digestive system > Stomach > Rumen | place: Canada: Alberta | collected... | reverse complement strand
CAGTCCGCACTTGAAAATGCCCACATTCTCAATCTTCACCTTCTCGCCCAGTCCGATGAAATGGCGCAGGGCGTAGCCCAGCTCGTCCAGCACGGCGATGCAGTCCGAACGCTTCACCGAAGCCTGCGTCTGGATGAAGTCCGCCAGCTGTCGCGTGGTGATGTGCTTCTGGTTATAAACCGCTTTCGCGTAGAACTTGCCATAGCCAAGGGCCTTAGGGCTTGTCTGCTTTTTCTTAATAAATTTCTGACTCATGATACTAAATTTTTAAAGTTCGCTCGACCTTCGGTCGCTTTGTACCTTCAGGTCAAAGAATTACTAAAGATTGGTGTTTCTCACGTTCGCCACCTCCGTTCCGACCATCCTTGCTTCGAGCCTCTTCTCACCTTCTGCCGAGCCGCTCGGTTGCGCCTGCCGAGCCTTTTCGCATAGGGTGCCGAGCCTTTCCGCTGAGTGTGCCGATTGGCTGCGCGCCTGCCTTTCATCCACTCGGGAGGTCTTCCCTTCAAATGACAATGCAAAGGTACAAAAATAAATCATGCAAACCTAATTATTTATGTAAAACTTTTGGAAAACTTGCAAGACAGTCGAAAACGCATAAAACCTTGCAATCTTGCATTCTTGCAATCTTGCAAAGGTCGTTTCCCTACCTGCAATTTTAGTGCTAATAATAATATAATATATATATTATATTATTATTAGACATCTTTTCCCCACTACGGAAGCATATCTTGCAAGATTGCAAGATTGCAAGAATGCAAGATTTTACATGAGAAAATGTGATGATTAATTTTGTTCTTTGGTTTTTATTTACTACTTTTGCACTAACTTTTAATACGACCCCACGCTTATGGCAATGATTAACATAAAGGCTTATAAGGCAGTGGGGGGGGTGTTTTCTAAAGGTACCCTCCGCACTTTACCTCTTATATTATTAATGGCTCTCCTCTTCGTTTCGTGCGAGAAGGAGCTGCTCCACTATGCTGAGATTACTGAGTATCATGCAGAGTCTCAGCAACTCGACGTGGCTACTACCGACAGCATAGCCCGTTTCTCTTCGAAGGTGCAAGGTTTCGTTGCTCAACATCCTGATGCCAAGGACGACCCCTTGTATCCAGAGATTCTCGAGAACATCAATATGGCAACGCTCAACATCACCATCACCACTCACGACGAATGGGATCCTGATGACATTACATTTGATTTTTGAGATATACCGTATAAAGTAATTTTCATTTGGGCAGCATAGCGATGCTGCGATATTATTTGTTTAAAAATAGGTTAAAAAAGAAACATTATCCCAGCCTCGTCCGCTGTGAAGTTCGCGAGGTTTTAATAAAAAACTAATAGAAAAACAAGATATATGGCTAATAAAGAGTCAGAAACATATAAAACAATAAAAGAAGCAAGAAGCCAAGAAAGGCGCATTGCCCACGCCTCCGAGGCACTTCGAAAGGTGCTGAACGAGGAAATCTACAATCAGGGGTTACCTCCTGATGAAGTCCTTACTGTCTTAGCCCACATCTCTGCGAGCTACATTCGTCAGATGCAGCAAGACATCTATCCCAACGATAAGGATTATGTGGAAGCACACTTCCAGTTCATCATTGAAGACCTTCTGAATGATTGGGAACTAAAAAGTCCTAGCACTGAAGCCGTTAAGACAGATATAGAAGCGAACTAAATATTATGCACACGTGGACGTCACGTGATGCCTTTCAATATGTTATAATAAAATGAATGTTTGTACCCTCGTGGTTCGGGAGGATAGCGAGGTTTTAATTAAAACAAGTAAAACAAAGATATATGGAATATGGAATAGTATACTTATTGACCAACCCCTATATGCCAGGTCTTGTAAAGATAGGCATGACGAAGCAGGAGGATTTGGAAAAGAGAATGAAGGAGCTCTATACCACTGGAGTCCCTGTAGCCTTCGAGTGCCAATTTGCTTGCAAGGTTAACAATAAAGACTGCGCCAAAATTGAGAAAGCCCTTCATACTGCTTTTGAACCACAGCGAGTGAATAAGAATCGTGAATTCTTCCGCATTAATGTTGAACAAGCAAAGGCAATTCTCGAACTATTCCATCATACTGATGTTACTGAAGATGTAACAGAGGAAATACAGAATGACCTTACTGATGAAGATAAGGTAGCCAGTTGTAATGCTCGTCAGCCTAAGCGACCACCACTGAATTTCTACGAAATGGGGTTGCAAAAAGGCGATGTCTTGAAATGGAAGGACGACCCCTCTAAATCTGTGATTGTTATCTCAGATAGAAAAGTCAGCTATAATGGTGAAGAGGTTTCTATCAGTGCCCTCTCTGCCCAACTGAAAGGCTATAAAGTGAAGCACATCCAGCCTACTCCGCATTGGTTATTTAACGACCGCTTGCTGAGTGATATATATGATGAAACTTATCCATTTGAAGAGTAAGATATGGCAGGATTTAGTGAAGATACTAGGGTCAAGATACCCGCATTGACGCATCTAACGAGGATAGGTTATACCTATCGCTCGCTGCACAGTCTGCATCTTGACCCTGAGACGAATATTGATACTGAGACTTTCTCGAAGAAACTGCACGATTTTAACCCGGAGATCTCGGACAATGAAATCGAGCTGTTTATTGGTAGAATCCGCGTAATGTTGAATAACGAGGATTTAGGTCGCGAGTTCTACGAAAAGATTCTCAGCAACAAGACATATAACGTGATAGATTACGACAATCCCAAGAACAATGTCTGGGAATGTGTCACGGAAATGCCTTGTGAGAATGGTGGTGAGAGTTTCCGTCCTGATATCACCTTGCTTATCAATGGCCTGCCATTGGTATTCATAGAAGTGAAGATGCCAAACAATCATGGCGGCATGCTTCAGGAGTATCATCGCATGAACGATACCCGTTTCCCAAACACAAAGTTCCGCCGCTTCTTGAATCTGACGCAGCTGATGATTTTCAGCGACAACAAGCACTACGACTTCTCCACACAGGTACCAGTGCAAGGTGCTTTCTATGGTTGTCGCGCCGAGAAGCAGATGGTATTTAACGTGTTCCGTGAGGAAAGCAGCGAATTTCTTCGCAACTATCCTTATGCCCCTTTAAAAGAAGATGTGGAGAACTACATTCTGAAGGATACAAACTATACCGTCATCAAGGCATCACCGGAATACAAGACAAACAAGGAGTACGATACACCCACAAACAGCATTCTCACATCGCTTTGTTCGCGTGAACGTCTGCTTTATCTTTTGCATTTTGGTTTTGTCTATCTGGACTATATCGATACCGATACGCAGAAGCATGTACTCCAAAAACATGTTATGCGATATCCTCAGCTCTTTGGTACACAAGCTATCCGGCAGCGATTGTCAGAGGGTGTGCAGAGTGGTATCATCTGGCATACACAAGGTTCTGGTAAGACTGCTCTCAGCTATTTTGCCACACGCGTACTAACGGATTACTACAAGCGTAAGAACATAGTCCCTAAGTTTTATTTCTTCGTTGACCGTTTGGACTTGATGGAACAAGCCACCAATGAGTTTTCCAATCGTGGTTTGAAGGTCATCAACGTCGAAACACGCGATGAACTGATGGCAACTTTCGAAACCACTACGGCACAACAAGGAGCAACAGGACAATCAGAAATCATCGTCGTAAACATCCAAAAACTAAAGGACAGCGATGGTAAGGTCAATGTACAGCAGTACGCCGTCAACATTCAGCGTGTTTACTTCCTTGATGAAGCTCATCGTGACTATAACCCCAAGGGGTCTTTCCTGGCTCGTCTGTTTGAGAGCGACCCCAAGGCCATTCGTTTGGCACTTACAGGAACACCGCTGATTGGTGAGGAACGCAAGAGCCGTGATGTATTTGGCGACTATATCAGTACTTATTATTATAATAGGAGTATCGAAGATGGTTTTACGAAGAAGATTCTACGTGAGGACATAGAGACTTCCTATCGTCTGCGTCTGCAAGAGGTTTGGAACCATTTGGAAGAAACCATCAAGGTAAAAAAGGAAGATGTCCGTCGTGAAAAGATACTGGAGAACGAGCGTTATGTCGGTGCATTGCTTGATTATATCATTGAAGATTTCAAGTTGTGGCGTATTCAGCAAGGTGACCACACTTTGGCTGGTATGATAGTCTGTGAGACCAATCCGCAAGCTCGAGAGATGTTCCGCCAATTAAAAGAGCGTGAAGATTGTGGTGTCACTGCAGAGCTAATCTTGCATGACTATTATGACAAAGAGACACGCAAGGGCATCTATGAGGACTTCAAGAAACACGGCCATCCTGATATTCTCATTGTCAATGCCATGTTGCTGACAGGCTTTGATGCCCACCGATTGAAGCGTTTGTATTTGGGTCGAAAACTTAAAGACCATAACTTGCTACAGGCTCTTACGCGTGTAAATCGTCCCTATAAGCAAATGCAGTATGGTTATGTGGTGGACTTTGCTGATATTCAGCAGAACTTCAATCAAATCAACGATGCATACGCCCAAGAACTGAATCAGTTCAGCACTCCTGAGCAAGGTCAAGAATCTGTTGCTAATACGGTTCTTGTCAGCGAAAAAGAGGTGAAAGAGAAGATGCAGGATGTGCAAGAAGTGCTCTTCGACTATACCACCCATAATGCAGAGGTTTTTGCTCAGGAACTGGAAGAAATAGACGACCGCGACAAACTGCTCCAGATACGCCGCAAACTAGAAGATGCCAAAGCTGTATGGAATGAGGTTCGAACCCTTGGAGATGATAATCTGAAGGAATTGGCTCAACGTATGCAGCCTGGCGATGTTCAAAACCTTCTGAAAGCTGTTAATGCCCGTATAGACAATGTGAATCTGAAGAATGTATTCTCGCATGAATCAGAGGTTAGTGGCATGATTAATGAGGCACTGGCCACTATCGACTTCAAGTTCCGTAAACGTGGTGAGAACGAGATGGAGATTGGCAGTGACATTAAGGACCAGATGAAACAAGTGCGCTTGCAACTGAGTAATGAGATGCAGGAATGTATAGACCAAGAAGACGAGGAATACATCTCACTGACCAAACTCATTCAGGAACATTTTGCCAAGAAGAAGTTCGAGGTGGGCAGTATGGCAGAAGCCAAAGAAGAGATTGGCTTTATGGAACAATGTATGGAGCGCATACGCCGCATCAACCGCGAGAATGCCAATCTTCAGAAGAAATACCGAGGTGACAGCAAACTCGTAAGAGCCCACAAGAAGATTCGCCGCCATGAGCAGAAATTTGGCCAGACAGTTCTTACTGATAAAGAGGTACGCCAGTGCGAGGCGTTGAATCGCATCAAGGATGCCATTGACCTCTTAATCAGCAATCGTCGCGAACTTATCTTCAATGAGCCCGACTTCAATGCTCAGGTTATTGGTGCCGTAGCCAATTGCCTACGCGAGATAGATTTAAAAGCCAAGCCAGACGACCGCCGCTATGTGGCAGGATTGTTGGCCGGTGAGTATTTACGAGAATTTAATGTGATAAGATAAGAATGGACACTTTGTTAGATGCAATAGAAATATTTATACCTGGAGATTGGGGCAATGAAGAATACTCTCAAGATGCACCCAACGAGGTTATCTGTATAAGAGGAGCTGACATAGAAAACGTCAAATGTGGTATTTATCAAAACATCCCCATAAGATATGTCTCTAATACATCATTTAATAAAAAAACATTAGAGAGTGGTGACATAATTATAGAAAAATCTGGTGGCAGCCCTACCCAATCAACTGGTAGAGTATGTTATATTTCAGATGAGCTTATCGAGTCAAAGAAGAATGTAGTTTGCTCCAATTTCTGTGCTGCATTTAGAATGAAGAGCAAATGGTATTATAAGTATATTTATTATTATCTACACAATATTTATTCTCAAGGCAATTTCTTCAATTATGAAGGGAAAACTTCTGGAATTAGGAATCTTTTATTGGAAACAGCTTTTCAAGCAATAACTCTTCCAGATATTTTAACTGATGTTCAAAAGAGAACTGTAAAGATATTAGATAAGATTGATCAAAAGATTAATCTAAACACTCGTATGAATGCAGAGCTGGAGGCAATGGCAAAGCAACTCTATGACTATTGGTTTGTTCAGTTCGATTTCCCTAATGAAAACGGCAAACCCTACAAATCGTCTGGCGGAAAAATGGCATATAACGAGGAACTCAAAAGAGAAATACCTGAAGGATGGGAAGCTAAACAATTAAAAGAGCTACTTGTTTTGGAAGATCATCGAAGAATACCATTGTCGAATAAAGAAAGAGAAAACAGAAAAGGTATTTATCCCTACTACGGGGCAACAGGAATCATGGATTATATTGATGATTATATCTTTGACGGCGATTATATCTTATTAGCAGAAGATGGCTCGACATCAGATGAACATGGAAACCCAGTTGTACAATATATATGGGGAAAGAATTGGGTTAATAATCACGCTCATATTATTCATGTCAACGATGACTCAAAATTACAGTACTATTATTTCTTACTAAAAACTATCCCTGTTGTTCTTATAGAAACAGGGTCAATACAGAAGAAAATAAGTCAGGACAACCTTTTGGGGTATTCTGTCATTAATCCTCCAAGCACTATAATAAAGCAGTATTGTAACATTGCTTCTTCATGTAGGGATAATCAGAAGAAGATAACAGATGAAAACAATTATCTCACTCACCTCCGCGACTCTCTTCTTCCAATGTTGATGAACGGACAAGTAATAGTAGAATAATAGTTTATGATTTGGTCTTATAAAACTTTATTGCTATCTTTGCATCCACTAATCAATTTGAATTATGAATACGGAAACTTACAATGAATTTTGTGATACGATAGAGAAAGATGCAATCTGGCTGGATGATGATTTCTTTATTCGCCTGACACCTGAGGTTTTAGATATGATTTCAAATTGTCAGCTTGAGACTGATTCTGATTCTTTCAAAACAAAATGGATGAACAAAATTGGAGAAAAGGTCTTTTTCTACGACAACATGATAGGTGACAGAAAATTCACTATTCCTTTGAGATTGAGTGAAATCCCATATTGTAACAAGGAAGATAATGACCTGAGACTTGCAGAAAAAGACTCACTGACGCGGATGGCTGCAAGGAAATACGCCCAATATCTTTATAATGGTAATGCTCAAATCGACGAAATCAGTGATGCTGGGGCAATTGCGATGATGCTGTTTCTCAGAAACGGTATGGATAAGCGAGATTTCTGGAAGATATTCCGAAGTGAATTGGCTAATAGTCTCGAAGAACTGCTTAATTGCGGAGGTTCTTTGGATATAGAAGATGCCATATGTCAAGTTACATACAATGAAGATGAGAAGTTTGTTGTAGATTTTGTTAAAATGGCAGAAGAATTGTCGGAAGAATTTCTTGACGAAGCATTTCATTTGGTTGACGATGAATTAATTGACATTATTCTAAAGGCAGGTGTGTTTAATTACAAGGAAGAAGAATTAAAAAAATCTTTAGGCCAATATGCTATCGTTCATTCTGAGAAATATAACATGGATGATCCCAAAGGCTACATGTCTAGAGTTGAGTTAGAGAAACAAGATGATGGAATAGTGTATGAAGATATGGATTTTATGCCGTATTTTGCTGCAGAATCATTTATTGAAATAATTGATGATAATGACTGTGAAACGGATGATTATATGAGTGATTTAGTGGCGGGAATTGCGCTATTTAAAAAGAACGGTAAGACATCAGCGGATTTCTGGAAATCATTTTGTAGCGAAGCTGTTAAATCGTTAAGACGTGGATTAGACAATGGAAACGAAACAAATCATAGAGAAGACTGAGGCGCTGATAGATGCGCTTCGCGCTACATGCTCGGCATACGGATTGTCGGGCGATAGTAGTGAATATAAAATCATCGTGCAGGTGTTCTTGTATAAGTTCCTGAACGATAAGTTCGGGTATGAAATCAAGAACGCCGAGACGGATTATAAAAAGCAGCTTTGCGATGCTGAGCACTGGGAAGATGCTTTCAGTGCTATGAGCGAAGACGACCGCGAGGACTTGCAGGACTTTGTGCCTAATGCCCCGAGAATGAAGCCTGAGCATCTGTTGGCGACACTTTATAACCGCATGAATGACGACAGCTTTGCTACGCTGTTCGATTCTACGATGGTCCAGTTAGGCCAAAACAATGCAGACCGCTATAGCGTGAAGACATCAGGACAGAGCAATGTGGCACTATTCGAGGCAATCACTGTACACGTGACGGATATTGATCGTCGCGATGACTTTGCAAGAGCATTGGTGAACAACCTCATTACATTTAACTTTGAAGAGGTGTTCGGGCAGAGCTATGATTTCTTCTCTACCATCTTCGAGTATCTGATTTCAGACTACAACAAGAATGGTGGTGGAAAATATGCAGAGTACTATACACCTCATGCCGTCGCAACCATTATGGCCCGACTGTTAGTAGATGACGATGCGGAGTTGAAGAGCGTTACTGGTTGTGATCCAACAGCAGGAACAGGTACTTTGGTGATAGCATTGGCACATCAGATTGGTACGGAACGCTGCACCATCTATACACAAGACCAAAGTCAGAAGAGTACAACCATGCTTCGCTTGAACTTGATTCTGAATAATCTTGTTCACTCCTTGCCAAATGTTGTGCAAGGTGATTCACTGACAAGCTGGGGACACTTGAAAGACGGTGAGATGAAGGAGATGTTCGATTATGTAGTGAGCAATCCCCCCTTCAATGTGGATTTCAGCGAGACCGTTACGAATAATGCTTTCTTGAATAAGGAACGTTTCTTTGCTGGAGTTCCTAATGTGCCGAACAAGAGCAAGGATTCGATGGCCATCTATCTCTGCTTCTTGCAACACATACTATATATATTAAAGAAGAATGGTAAGGCTGCTGTTGTGGTGCCTACTGGATTCTTAACAGCCAGTACAGGTATTGCACAGAACATCAAGAAACGCATCATTGAAAAAGGTTGGCTGAGGGGTGTAGTAAGTATGCCATCAAACATCTTTGCAAATACGGGCACAAATGTCAGCGTGATATTCATTGACAAAGGGAATACCCATAAAGATGCCATTTTGATAGATGCATCCAAGCTAGGAGAGAAAATCAAGATAGACAAGAACCAAAAGACCGTGCTCCGCGACTTTGAGATAGAGAAGATTATCAGCACCTTTAAAAATAGAGAAGATGTGGATGATTTCTCAAAAGTCGTTAGCTTTGAAGACATCACTAAGAAGAAATTCTCATTCAGTGCCGGACAGTATTTCGACATCAAAATAGAGTATGTTGATATTACAGAAGAAGAGTTTAACAGTCGTATTGCAAAGCATCAGGAAAACCTTCAAAAGATGTTCGATGAAAGCCATGATTTGGAAAGAGATATCATGGAACAACTTGGAAAGTTAAAATTTAATAGATAAAGATTTGGTAATGCAAAGAAAATAAAGTATCTTTGCATTCCATAAAACAGACATCGTGGGAAAAAGAGCTTAGAAAGCTTTCTCGTTAAGCCTCAAGGAACCGCTAAATCCATAAGAGTACAATCACGAGTAGAAATGCCTACCAGCTCATTCCTCCAAAACGGAGGCGTGAGTACTGGCAGAAGCAGTATTCGTGTATGTACTTAGCGGTTCAATGAGGCGTTACTGTATCTATAAGGTGCTCACGTTCTCTTTTTTAAAACAAATAAAACTATAGATATGACATCTAGAACAAATGGCGGAATACGCTGGACAAAGCATAAGAAAATTGAAGAACTCCTCGACGATCCACTCGTAGAAGAAGTCTACGGGCTGTTCTTGCAGGTGAAAGACAGCCCGAGACACATAGCCATAACGGCTGAAAACCTATTGAATGAAGTGTTTTACATCTGTTCGAAATTCTATCAAGATAACAACCCTGAAGAACATCTTGGAAAATACACACAAGAAATAGAATCAGATTTGGGATGGCACTACGCCAGCGATTTGGTAATGGTGATAGCATACGTTGTTTTGGGGAATCGAAGCAGGATTTCTCAGAAAATTCAGCGAGTAAGAAATGCCATCAAATTTCAGTATCAGCAGATATACTATTGGCGTGTTTTCTGCGAGCGGGAGTATCGTAGCGCAAGGAAAAAGTCAGAAAAAGTAAAGGTTGTTAATCTTCAAGATTTGGCAAAGATGACTGATAAGACTATCATCATTCAAGTCAATAATGCTGATATTAACGTTAATAGCCCTGGTAATCAGATTATACAACAGCAAAAGAACAATTTTATCAAGAAGAAAGTAAAGCATGGATAAAGACAATCAGCAGTCAGGAGGTTTCGTGGTGCATGTATATAGCCCAGGGAACCAAATCATTCAGACACAGAACAACAATTATTACGGTCCTGTTTACCAAGGGAAGAGTGAAACAGCAAACAATAGTTTCACCGATGAGCAGATAAGTAAGGCTTTGTTGGCTTGTATTGGGGAAGATCGGGTAATAAATAACATGCGGAGGTGGGCTGGAGCCTACTGGTGCCTTAGATGGAAATGCAATTATCCTGTTGATATCAAAGAGTTCTGTACGAAGATAAAAGGTCTGAAGTTAGATGTCGCGAAGGATTATGTTTGTGACTATGAAAACATAAGGCATTTCTGTAAGCTTTCCTTTATGGAATACGATCCATTTGGAAAAGGGGAAGTAAAAGTGAGTGCTATGGATAGAGAGGTCTATTCATGGTGTCGTGAAGTTGCCAATAAATTAGCCGAAGAACTAGGAAAAACATACCTTCCTAAAGAGTAGAGATACCAAATCGATACCAAATCGATACCAAATCGCTCCAGACTATCTGGGGCGTTTTTTTTGTCCCTACCTTTGCGTCGTGAACAGGTGTCAAAGCCTCGTAGCCACGCAAAGGATAGTCCTCGCGTGAACATTATTAAATTATTACAATCATGGCAAAAGAAACAATTAAAACGGTATCGCTCGAAAAGACCCTTAAGGTCTATGAGCAGGATTTAACCTATCAGTTCGGTGTAGACAGCACCGCACAGTATGTCATGGAGTGCCTGGAGGACAAAGTAAGTCCAAAGCTTCTGGATGTACTCAACGCAATGTTGCTTGGCTTTAACGACGACATGCAGTTGGAGATAGCCGACGACTTGCTGGACTTCGCCTACGGGCAAGTGGTTCACACGACTGGTTGTCCCTCGGCTGACGCTGTGCTGAACGCATGCTACACTTGGATCGCCGAAGAGAAGGGTTTCGAATTCTCAATGAACTAAGTATTAACTCCGAGGTTTTGTGGGGTGGTTTTCCATGGAACAAAGCGCTTTACACCTTCACCGACCTCACTAAACATCGGACGAAAATGATTAAGCAGAATCAGGAGCTGATATACCTGGACGGTATGTGGCTCAGACAGGAACATCTGTTGAATTTGGCAATGGGCGTAGGCAATTATGCCCAGGCGGAGCATTATCTCTTTGCTTTGTTGGCTGATGCTGTACTGAAAGGTAAGGGAGAGGCCATACTGGAAGTAAACAAGGTAAGGGTGCACTATGGGCTAAAGCCTATTCCTTTATCTAACGACTTGGAGGACGCAGATTTTAGTGGTAACCCCAAGCAGTCGTCTGCCGAAAAGAAGACAAAGAGTTTGTTTAACACCATGTCGAAAGAAGATAGGATAGATGTGCTTCGCAGATGTATAGCGATGCTAATATCCGATTATCACCTATTTATATATGCGCGTCATTGGCTGGGCATCTTCATGGTGATTAGGGACCAGCTCTTCGGAGGGTGTCTAAGCCAGGCGGAGTTCCTTTCGCTTGCGATCAAGATTACTCCAGACGAACTGCCCAAGAAGTTACGGATATGCAAGAACACTATAAAAAACTTCGGTAGGGAGGTCGGAGAGGATGACCGAGGTCAGGCATACTATAGGATGCATTGCAACCCTCAGAAGGAACTATGCGATACGTTTTGGGCAATCATCCAAGAGACGATATTGACGGCAAATTGACGCTAAAACGTTTCATTTGACGGCAAATTTGACGATTATTCGGAGAATTGACGCACTCTCAGAATTGCATTGTTTTATTTCCGAAATTTGCAGATGAAAATTAGCGAGATGAATTGTAGTATTTCGCATACTTTTTCGAGATTGAGATAGATTTTCTTGTATCTTGAGCAGACAGCGGTCTGCGCCCCTCAGCCCTCTGTGAAGAACGCTGAGTTTTTAAAACAGAATTTATTCATCATTTAATATAAAAAGAAATTATGAAAAAAGTTATTTTTTTTGAGAACTATGAT
>Ga0256404_1010976_pt1 | contig 12318 bp, 10 predicted proteins | sample RumenRJG_01DNA_FD_185990 | JGI IMG/M metagenome (GOLD analysis project Ga0256404, IMG submission 185990) | Bovine rumen microbial communities from Lethbridge, Alberta, Canada - RJG_01 | ecosystem: Host-associated > Mammals > Digestive system > Stomach > Rumen | place: Canada: Alberta | collected... | reverse complement strand
GACCTTCTCCCCCGGTGTCAGCGTTATCGCCTGCAGTGCGCCGAGGGCCTCCGTTATATGCTGCTGCTTGCTCGTAAAGCGCTGCCAGCGGGCATCGCTCACCAGCCCCACGCGGCGTCCGAGCGGCGTCAAGCGGGCATCGGCATTGTCCTGCCGCAGCAGCAGGCGGTACTCCGCCCGGCTCGTCATCATGCGATAGGGCTCATGCGTGCCCTTCGTCACGAGATCGTCGATGAGGACGCCGATGTAGCCATCGGAGCGCTTGAGCACGAGCGGCTCTTCGCCCTTGATGAGCATGGCGGCATTGATACCGGCCATGATGCCCTGCGCCGCAGCTTCCTCATAGCCCGAGGTGCCGTTCGACTGGCCCGCCGAGAAAAAGCCCTGGATATCTTTGAACTCAAGCGTCGCCTTGAGCTGCGTCGGATCGATGCAGTCGTACTCGATGGCATAGCCGGCCCGCATGACATGAGCATGCTCGAGCCCCGGTATCGTATGCAGGAAAGCGATCTGCACATCCATCGGCATGCTCGTCGACATGCCCTGCACATACATCTCATTCGTATGTATGCCTTCAGGCTCGAGGAACAGCTGATGGCGCTTCTTGTCCGGGAAGCGCAGGATCTTCGTCTCGATTGCCGGGCAGTAGCGCGGCCCGACGCCCTCGATGATGCCGTTGGCCATCGGCGCCCGGTCCATGTTGTCGCGCAGGATCTTGTGCGTGGCCTCGTTCGTATAGGTCAGATAGCACGGACGCTGCTCGCGCGTCGTGATGTCGCTCATAAAGGAGAAATTGCGCGCCTCGGTATCACCTGGCTGCAGCTCCATCTTGTCATAGTCGAGCGTGCGCGCATCGACGCGGGCCGGCGTACCAGTCTTGAAGCGCATGAGGCGCACGCCGGCCTCCTTGAGCGACTGCGAGAAATTCATCGCCGCACGCTGGCCGTTCGGTCCGCCTATATAGGTATGTTCACCGATGATGATGCGGCCGCACAGATAGGTGCCGGTCGCCATGACGATCGCACGGGCCGTATAGATCTCGCCGGTCTCGACCACGACGCCGGTGACCTTTTTCCTGCCCTCCGCACTGTCCTCGAGCAGCAGGTCAGTGATGAGTATCTGCTTGACATCGAGGTTCGGCGTATTCTCGCACGTCTCCTTCATCGTGAACTGGTAGAGTTTCTTATCTGCCTGCGCGCGCAGGGCATGCACCGCCGGTCCCTTGCCCGTATTCAGCATGCGGAACTGGATACAGGTCTTATCCGCATTGACGCCCATCTCGCCGCCGAGCGCATCGAGCTCGCGCACGAGGTGTCCCTTCGCCGGGCCACCGACGGACGGATTGCAGGGCATCAGTGCTATATTATCCATCGAAAGCGTCGCGAGCAGCGTGCGGCAGCCGATGCGCGCCGCCGCCAACGCCGCCTCGCAGCCAGCATGACCAGCCCCGATGACGATCACGTCATAGTCTCCCGCGACAAATGTTCCTGTGGGCATTGATATTCACTCCAAAATACTACTACCTAAACTTATTGGACAGCTCTACCGCGGCCTGGGTTCACTTTCCTATACAGAAGCGCGAAAATATGTCGTCTATGATATCATCGCCTATCGTCTCCCCGATGAGCTCTCCGAGGCTCTCCCATCCCGAGCGGATATCGATCGACACAAAATCGAGCCCTATGCCCTGCACCAGCGTATCCTCGGCAGCGGCCAGCTCCCGGTCGGCCGCCCGCAGGATAGCCGCCTGTCGCTCATCGCTGACGAAATAATCCTCCGCTCCCTCAGCGGCTCCTGTATAGGCGATATCCTTGATCGCGGCAGCCAGCTCATCGAGTCCCGTATCAGCGGCCGTTGAAATGCGGATGATGGCCGACGCGGATGCCCCGTCAGCCGCATCATCCATCTGCACCGTGTCCGCCAGGGCCCGGCGCAGGTCGTCAGGCGTGGTAACCGCCGGCAGATCAGCTTTCGTCAGCAGCAATATGACGTTCTGCCCGGCGCGCGCAGCCAGCTCCATGATCGTGCTGTCCTCGGCCGTGAGCGGTGAAGAGCCATCGAAAAGGGCCAGCACCAGCGCCGCCTGCTCTGCCGCCGCCCGTGAGCGCTCGACGCCCAGCCGCTCTACGACATCATCCGTCTCGCGGATGCCGGCCGTATCGATGATATGCAACGGCACGCCGGATACATCGGCATACTCGGCGATCGCATCGCGCGTCGTCCCCGGTATGTCGGTCACGATGGCGCGCTCCTCGCGCAGCAGGGCATTGAGCAGGCTCGATTTCCCGACGTTCGGCCGGCCGATGATAGCTGTCTCAAGGCCCTCGCGCAGGATGCGTCCGGTATGCGCCGTCGCAAGCATCGCAGCAATCTCCTGCCGTACTGCAGCCAGCGTCTGCCGCAGCTCGTCCTCGACGACGTCCTCGACGCCATCCTCGGGGAAGTCAATCGTAGCCTCGATATGGGAAATCTGCTCCAGCAGCCGCCCCCGCAGGCCGCGTATGCGTTCCGAGAAATGGCCGGCCAGATGTCCGCTTGCCAGGCGCAGCGCACGGTTGGTGCGCGCACTGATGACATCCATGACAGAGGCCGCCTGCGCGAGGTCGAGCCGGCCGTTGAGGAAAGCCCGCTTCGTGAACTCGCCGCTCTCCGCCATACGTGCCCCTGCCGCCAGGCAAAGACTGAGCGTACGCCGCAGCGGCATCGGACCGCCGTGGCACTGCAGCTCTACGACATCCTCGCAGGTATACGAATGCGGTGCCCGCATGATGAGCGCCAGCGCCTCATCGATGGTCTCGCCCGCCTCCGTCACGATATGGCCGTAAACAGCGCGGTAGTTGTCGTAGCTCGCGAGTTCCCGTCCGCTGGCCGCGCAGAAAACCCTCTCTGCTACCTCAAGCGCTGTCCGGCCGCTCAGCCGCACGATGCCGATGCCGCCCTCACCCGGCGGCGTAGCAATCGCCGCGATCGTATCTCCTTGCTGCAAACCCCTGCTCCTCTCCTGTACGTCCAGTGTCCTGTTCTATATTCGCTGCCCGTCGTCGAGCCAGCCCATCGCGGGCAGTCGCCGTTTCCTTCAGTCTTTCCTGATCCACTCGCGGAACAGCTCCGGCCGCGAATTGATGACGAGCTCCTCCGGGAAATCGTATTTCGCGACCATCTCCTGCGCATACTCGTGACTGCCGACATCGAGGTCGATATGCGCATCGCTGCCCATGATGACCATCGTGCCAGCGGCCCGGCAGGCCGCGAGCAGCTCGCCCGCCAGCTCACGCGACCCCTGCCGGCTGCCGCCCGGCCGATAGGAGCTGTTGTTGAGCTCGAGCAGCACATGATTCTCCTTTGCCGCCTGCGCGACCGCCTGGAAATCCACGGGGAACGTCGGATTATCCGGATGTCCGATGATCTTCACATGCGGATTGCACATCGCGCCGATGAGAGCCCGGGTATTCTGCTCCCGCGTGCCGGGGTCGATGCACGGATCGTGCAGACTGGCTATCGCATAGTCCATTCCTGCCATCCGGGCCTCCCGCAAATCGGTGCTGCCCGAGTAATCGATGATGTTGAGCTCCGCTCCCATCACGAGCCCAACACCGTAGGCATCGCGCCTGATGACCTTGAAATTGCAGAAATAGTAGTCGTGAAAAGCTCCCGGCATCGCCGGCCCGTGGTCCGATATCCCCACGAGCGCCAGCCCTTTTTCGCGTCCTGCCGTTATCATCTCGCGCAGCGTGCTGTAGGCATGCACGCTGGCAATCGTATGCATATGTACGTCCAGCAAATCCTTCATGTCGCGCAGTTCCTCCATTCTATATAACGCTATAATTATAACGCCATTGTTCAGATTTTGCCACAGGCAAAATATTTCTGTCAGCGTTCCAATGGGGGCAAAATACCCACGATCCGGTCAGGTGTTCACGGAACTGCCACCGTACACGAAAGGGCCCGGACAATGCCGTTGTGGCAATATCCGGGCCCTGCAACTACGATATCTCACTCCTGCTGATACGCAAGCATCCGGTTCACCCGCTGCCCCAGCCATGCAGCGGCCAGACATTTCAGAATGTCGCCAGGGATATAGGGCAACGCGGCCATGATGAATCCCTGCCAGAATGTGATGTCCATGACATAGACCATCTGCAGCAAACCGCCCACATAGGTGACCGGTATGCCGATGACGATATCGAGCAGGGCATAGCGCTTGAAATCAGGCTTCGGCCCTTTGAGCGCACTGATGATCGGATAAACGATGAGCCAGGCCCAGTAATAGCCGCCCGTCGGGCCGAGCAGACGGCCGAAACCAGTGGTCCCATTGACAAATACCGGCAGACCGATGACCCCGATGAGGATGTAGCCGGCTATGACGATGAACGTCTGGCGCGGCGTGAGCACGAAGGCCGTGACCCCCAGCGCCAGCGTCAGGGCCGTAACCACCGTTGGCGTGAACGGCAGTGGAAATGATATGTAGGCCGTAACACAGCAGAAAGCTATGCACAGAGCCATCTTCGTGAGTTCGCGCGTAGTGAAGTGACTGCGAGCTGTATTGGATGTCATGAATGATTACCTCTTTTCCGCTATCAATTATACGGGAACAGCTCCGTATAGTCAACATGTATTCCGCGCGCGGTTCACCATAACATCCGCCACCGCATCAAAAAAAACGGCGGCCACGATGCCGAGCACCATGGCCGCCGCCAGCAGCTGTCTATATCAGCTCCTGCCCTCAGGCAGCAGCAGCGTCATGCTTCTTTTCCTCCTGATCCATGACGATGGCTACAGCAGCATCGCCCGTGATGTTCAGGCAGGTACGGAACATATCAAGCACACGATCGATGCCGGCCACGAGCGCCAGCCCCTCCATCGGCAGACCGACGGACTGCAGCACCAGTGCCAGCATGATGAGACCGGCGCCAGGTACACCAGCGGTACCTATGGAGGCCAGCGTACCAGTCAGCACGATCATGGCCATCTGCCCCGCCGTGAGGTCGATGCCGAACACATTCGCTATGAACAGTGCGCAGACGCCCTGATAGAGCGCTGTACCGTCCATGTTGATCGTAGCGCCGAGCGGCAGGACGAACGAGGACACCTCGCGCGATACGCCGAGCTTCTCCTGGCAGTTCTTCATATTGACCGGCAGCGTACCGGCACTCGAGCAGGTCGTGAACGCGATGAGCATCGCCTCGCTCATGCCCGAGAAGAACTGCTTCGGGCTATGACCGCCCCATACCCGCGCCAGCGTCGAGTAGACGCACAGCGCGTGGATGACGCAGCCGACCGCCACGCAGCCGATGACCGAGAGCAGCGGCAGCAGCACGGATGGGCCGTTTTTTGCTACGACCGGCAGCAGCAGGGCGAACACGCCATACGGAGCGAAGTTCATGATCATGCCGATGATCTTATAGCAGACCTCGGCACCGGCATCAAAGAACTTCACCAGTATCTCGGCCCGCTCGCCGCCGACTTTCAATATGCCGACGCCAACGAACAGCGCAAATACGATGAGCGGCAGGATCTGGGCCTTAGCCATGACATCAACCGGATTCGCCGGAACCATGCCGACAAGCACCTGCATGATGCCCGGAGCCGGCTTGACCTCTTTCGTCACGACATCAGCCGGCATCTGCAGGCCGACGCCCGGATGCACGATGCCTGCCACGGCAAAACCGATGACGATAGCGATAGCCGTCGTGCAGAGATAGAGCAGCACCGTCTTGACGCCGATACGTCCCAGTTTCCGCGTATCCCCCAGGCTCGTCATGCCGACCACCAGCGAGAAGAACACGACCGGGACAATCATCATCTTGATGAGATTGATGAATATCGTACCGATCGGTGCTATCCACCAGTTGATGAACGGCAGGGCCGGCTCGCCGGCGATGAGGCCGACGATGACCGACAGGACGAGGGAGATGAAGATCTTGATAGATAAGTTCATTGATTTCACCCCTATGAAAATAGAAATATGACACGTCTAAATTATATGCTAAGCAAAATCTGGTGTCTACCATGCGCTCTCATGTATTCACGTATACAAGAGCAGCCGGTCCCGCCGCTGGGTGCGGCAGCAACTGCCTCGTCCATATCGGGTCTTCCTTTGCTATTATCATTTCTGATATGATGCACCATTATATTCGCCGAGGATAAAGACGATTGCAGGTGCTTTGACAGTTGCTTGCTCGACAATTTCCTGCGTATTCAAACGGTATAGACGATACGCGGTCGGATACTATATAATAGTAGGGACAATTCTAGCAGCGACCCAAGGGGGACCATATATGGCAGAAGCAATCATAAAGAAGCAGATCCAGCAGCATCGCAAACTATCCTTTTACATCAAAAAATACATCATTATATTCCTCGGTGCCATCATCGCATCCATCGGACTCGAGTTGTTCCTGATACCGAACCATGTCATCGATGGCGGCGTCGTCGGTATCTCCATCATGTTCAACACGATCTTCGGTCTGCCATTCGGCTTCTTCCTCGTATTGCTGAACCTGCCCTTCCTCTATCTGGGCTATAAGCAGATCGGCAAGAATTTCTCCATCGCGACGCTCATCGCCATCTGCTTCCTGTCCTTCTGGTCGGCGGTCATCGGCAACATCCCGCGCGTGACGGAGGACCCGTTCCTCGCAGCCATATTCGGCGGCATCATCGACGGTCTCGGCGTCGGCCTCATCATCCGGGCTGGCGGCTCCCTCGATGGTACGGAGATCGTCGCCATCATCATGGACAAAAAATCGGTATTCTCGGTCGGCGAAGTCGTCATGTTCATCAACCTGTTCATCCTCTCGAGTGCCGGACTGCTCTACGGCTGGGACAAGGCCATGTACTCGCTCGTCGCCTACTTCGTCATTTCAAAAATGATCGATGTCGTCATCAAGGGCCTCGATGAATCGTATGCCGTCATGATCGTCACGAACGAGCACGAGGAGGTCACCTCGGCGCTAAATGACCGCCTCGGCCGCGGCGTCACGCTCCTGCACGGAGCCGGCGGCTACACCGGTGACAGCAAGGAAGTCCTCTACTGCGTCGTCACCCGCCTCGAAGTCGACAAACTGAAGGAGATCGTACTCGAAAAAGACAGCAGCGCCTTCGTCACGATCAATGCCGTGCATGACATCGTCGGCGGCCGCTTCAAGAAAAAAGCCATCCACTGACAAACCTCGATGCCAGGGGCAGGAATCGACCATATTACGGCGAAATATTCAGTTAAGGGAAAATCAGAGTTGTGATAGAAAAACCCGAGCAGCAGGTCCCTCATCTCTCACGACTCATCAACGTATAGGGAGGAAAATCCTATGGCAAAAATCGCATCGGAAAAAGATCTCATGAGGCTCGCGAATGGCAGTGATGTGCGCGGCGTCGCCGTCGAGGGCGTCGCGGACGAGCCCGTCAACCTGACGACCGAGGCAGCGAACCGCATCACGAGCGGCTTCGTCGAATTCCTCGCGGAGCGCACCGGCCTGCCAAAGGACGAGCTGCGCATCGCGGTCGGTCATGACTCGCGCATATCGGCCCACGACCTGAAGCATGCAGTACTCGAGGCGCTCACCTGCGCCGGAGTCACGACGATTGACTGCGGCCTGGCCTCGACCCCGGCCATGTTCATGTCCACGGTATTCCCCGAAACGAAGATGGACGGCGCCATCATGATTACGGCCAGCCATCTCCCCTACAACCGCAACGGCTTGAAATTCTTCACGAAGGACGGCGGCGTCGAGGCAGAGGATATCCATACCATCCTCAAGAATGCCTGCCGGCTGCCCGAGATGAAAGGCGACCGCAGCAAAGTACAGAAATACGATCTCATGGAGCGCTATGGCCATCATCTGCGCAAGAAGATACGCACCGCCCTCAACGACGGCAACGAGCCGCTGCGCGGCCTGCATATCGTCGTCGATGCCGGCAACGGTGCCGGCGGCTTCTTCGCTACGCAGGTGCTCGGCCGCCTCGGCGCTGATACGAGCGGCAGCCAGTTCCTCGAGCCTGACGGACATTTTCCGAACCATATCCCGAATCCGGAGAACAAGCAGGCGATGGCCGCTATCCGCGACGCTGTCCTGCGCTCGCATGCCGATCTCGGCTTTATATTCGATACTGATGTTGACCGCATGAGCGCTGTCCTGTCGAATGGCAAGGAGATCAGCCGCAATGCGCTCATCGCCATGATGGCCGCCATCCTCGCGCCGGACTATCCGGGCTCGACCATCATCACGGACTCGGTCACGAGCGATGAGCTGACGGTTTTCCTCGAGCAGGAGCTCGGCCTCAAGCATCTGCGCTACAAGCGCGGCTACAAGAACGTCATCGACGAATGCATCCGCCAGAACAAGGCCGGTGTCGTCTCGCCGCTGGCCATCGAGACCTCCGGCCATGGCGCACTCAGTGAGAACTACTACCTCGATGATGGTGCCTATCTCGCGGTGAAGCTCCTCATCGCTGCCGCCCAGGCCCGCAAGGAAGGACGCAAGCTCAAGAACCTCATCGCTGCGCTCGGCGAGCCCGTCGAGGCGACAGAATTCCGCATGAAGATAACCGGCGAGGACGATCCGAAAGCCTACGGCACGAAAATACTCGAGGAATTCGAGAAACGCGCGGCCGCGCATGGCATCCGCGCTGCGAAGCCATCATACGAAGGCGTGCGTCTCGTATTCCCGGACGGCTGGGCACTGCTCCGGATGTCGCTGCATGATCCGAACATGCCGCTCAATGTCGAGAGCCGCAAGGCCGGCGGCGTAAAGGTTATCGCCAGCCAGGTAAAGGATTTCCTGCAGGGATTCGACAGCCTCGACACCAGCGTGCTGGAGTAAAATATCCGCCCGGAATCCTGATGTGCTTCATATCTCAGAGCAGGTAATTCAAGCCTTCCCCTGAGGGGAAGGCTTTTTGTCTGCCATCTCATGAACTACAAATCGTACGTATTCAGGCAGTCTCTATATCTGTGTGATATTTCATCTCGCCGTGTAAAAAATACCCCCTGTGTGTACGATTTTCGTTTACCAGTTGAAATCATATGGAGGCATAAACGAATGTCTGATAATCTCGCCACCATCCTCGCCGCGCCATCGAGCCTCGTCGTGCTCGCAATCGTCCTGACCGGCCTCATCAGCCTGCTGCTGCGCAGCGGCCGCCACCTCACGAGTTCCGAGCTCACCACTACAGCCATGCTCATCGCCCTAGCCGCTGTGCTCGGCTATTTTCGGATCTTCCACATGCCGCAAGGCGGCTCCGTAACGCTCGGCTCCATGCTGCCGCTGCTGATGATCGCCTGGCGGTTCGGTGCCGGCGCTGGAGCGCTGGCCGGCTTCATATACGGTCTCATCAGCCTGCTCGAGGATCCGTTCATCGTCCAGCCCGTGCAGGTACTGTTCGACTACCCGCTGCCCTTCATGGCCATGGGACTCGCCGGACTGCTGCCAGGGCACCGCTGCGCCGGCGCCGCCCTGGCCTTCTGCGGACGCTTCCTCTGCCATGTCATATCCGGCGTCGCCTTTTTCGCGAGCTACGCGCCAGCCAGCATGTCCCCGCTCTGGTACTCGCTGACCTTCAACGCCAGCTACCTCGTGCCCGAGCTCGCGATCTGCTTCCTGCTGCTCTGGCTCCTCCCTGTAACCCGCCTACTGGATGCCATGACGCCCTCCCGACGTTGATACACTGTCGTCTGGTCCTTGACCGGCGCAGGCATACGATACAGATTGCGAGGTAATATCATGCCACTACATATCGGCAGCCATCTCTCGATGGCCAAAGGCTTCCTGGCTATGGGGCAGGAAGCCCTCGAGCTCGAAGCTGACACTTTCGCCTTCTTCACGCGCAATCCGCGCGGCGGACGGGCCAAGCCTATCGACCCGGACGATGTTGCCGCCTTCCGTCAGCTGGCCCACGAGCACGGCTTCGTCCAGCTCGTCGCCCATGCCCCCTACACCATGAATGCCGCGGCCGCCAAAGAGAACCTGCGCACCTTCGCCCGGGAGATGATGGCCGACGACCTCGAGCGGCTCGAGTCCCTGCCCGGCAATCTCTACAACTTCCATCCCGGCAGTCATGTCAAGCAGGGCATGGAAAAAGGCATCGAGCTCATCGCTGATCAGCTCAATGCCGTACTGAAACCGGAACAGTCAACAACGGTACTGCTCGAGACGATGGCCGGCAAAGGCAGCGAAGTCGGCCGGACATTCGTCGAACTGCGCGCCATACTCGACCGTGTCGAGCTGAAGGAAAAGATGGGCGTCTGCCTCGACACCTGCCATGTCTGGGACGCCGGCTATGACATCGTCGACGATCTCGACGGGGTACTCGCCGAATTCGACCGCGTCATCGGTCTCGACCGACTGCGCGCCATTCATCTGAATGACAGCCTCAACGACCGTGGCTCCCATAAGGACCGCCATGCCCGCATCGGCGAAGGCCACATCGGCCTCGAAGCCCTCGTGCGCGTCATCAATCACCCGAAACTGCGCGACCTGCCTTTCATTCTCGAGACGCCGAACGATCACGACGGCTACCATAGGGAGATACGGTTGCTGCGTGAGAATTTTGTTGGTAGCACGACGGAACACGGCTGCTAAATGTGCAAAAAGGCGCCTTCGAGTTTCTGCACTTCTCGAAGGCGCCTTTGGTATTAAAAGATCTCCCAATCAGTTGCAAACCTTCCTGCTGCGATATGTCCATCTGCCAACTGCAGTTCACAACCATCAAGCTCTGCAAACAGCTCGGGATGATGCGTAGCGATTATGAGCGTCTTGCCAGCGGCCTGCAGTTCTTGCAGGAAAGCCGCGAGCTGCTGCCGTCCGGGAGCATCGAGATAGCTTTCGGGCTCATCAAGTGTCCACGCCACTGGATTCATGGTGAATATCGCAGCGAGAGCCACGCGCCGTTTCTCACCGCCCGACAGCGCATAGGGAGGTTTGTCGCGCAGCTTTTCCAGGGCAAACATCGCCAGCGCATCATCGGCACGCTGCTGCACCTCCGCGGCCGTCAATCCCATCTGCCACGGCCCGAAAGCCAGCTCCTCAGCCACGCTCGCACAGAACAGCTGGGCGTCCGGATTCTGCCAGACATAGCCCAGCCGCTGATGGAAAGCCTTGGCCAGCCGGTGCCGGCGCAGAGCTGATGCCGTGATGAGCTCCCCCTGAAAGCGATATTCTCCGGAGACCGGGAATACCAGTCCATTCAAAAGCCGCAGCAGCGTCGTCTTGCCCGAGCCGTTCGCCCCTGTGAGCAGGACCGCCTCGCCAGACTTCACTGTCAGATTGACAGAGTTCAGTACCACCTGCCCGCCCAGCGAGCAGGTTACATTTTTCAGGGAAATCATCGCCAGAGCCCCTCCAGTGCCAAAAACAGATAGCCATACAGCAGGAACAAGCCTGCGGGAAGCAAATAGGCCCGTGCCGATCTGGCAGCTGCTGCCGGCGGATAGCTGCCCGTGAAGCCCCGGCAGCGCATCGCCTCATCCATCGTCAGCGACAGGCGATGGGCCCGCTGCAACAGGATGCCGATGATGCTGGTCAGCGTCGAGCCCTTATGCCGGTTGTGCCCGATGGAGCGCAGATGCAGCGCCGTGAGCAGCTCACTGGCCTGCTCCCCCAGAAGCAGCAGATAGCGCAGGGTCGTATCGAGCAGGAAGATGAGCTCCTGCGGCACGTGGAACCGCCGCAGGGCACCAGTGAGCTCGTGCCAGGAGAAACGCTCCTGCAGCAGCGACAGGGCCGTGACCGTCAGGAAAGTCCGCAACGGCAGCAGCAGATAGGGGCCCGGCCCCCAGAGCAGCCAGGCCGGCAGGATGAGCAGCAGGCAGAACCCCGCCGCGACCAGTGACAGAGCCAGGCGGCGCCGCAGAACCACCCCCGGCAGGAAACACAGAATGACGAGCTCCCCGCCCAGAACAGCCCAGAGAAAAGCGGTCGTGCGGGCCGCCACGATGCCCAGGATGATGATGACCGTCAGGGCCAGACAGGCATCCGCCCCGCCGCGCTGCCGCCGTCCCGCCTGCGCCCGCAGCGCAGTCAAAACCTCCAGCACGCGAAGCAGGGACCGGGCTGCAAAAGCATCCCGATCCCCATCCGGCTCATATCGTTCCGTTTTTTTCGCCCACTCCGGCAGCAAGCCGATCTTCCTTTCCTATCAAGCCTGCTCCTGCACCCGCGGTGCCAGGAAAGAGGCCAACACCTTGAATATGATGACGAGCAGGGCCGTCCCGATGACCGCAGACAAGATATAGCCGAACGCATCCGGCAGAGCCGTCACCGAATAGTCAGGGAACAGCGCCTCATAGCTGAACCCGTTCTCCATGCCGGCCGGCGTATAGCCCAG
>Ga0256404_1010974_pt1 | contig 12318 bp, 9 predicted proteins | sample RumenRJG_01DNA_FD_185990 | JGI IMG/M metagenome (GOLD analysis project Ga0256404, IMG submission 185990) | Bovine rumen microbial communities from Lethbridge, Alberta, Canada - RJG_01 | ecosystem: Host-associated > Mammals > Digestive system > Stomach > Rumen | place: Canada: Alberta | collected... | reverse complement strand
TTTAACGTAAACAACCTATAGGGATTACTTTCACATTATCTTTGGTAGTATATGCAAATTTGCCTCCAGTAATAACTGCTAAGAATTTTGGTTCTTTAAAGTTTTTCTCTTTCAACAAGTTTTTTAATTTTAATAGATTTTTCGCTCCTTTTTCTATTTCATCACTACCTAATTTAAATTCTATTAATGCATAATCTCCATTTTCCAAATGTATAACACAATCGGCTTCCAAACCTGTTCTATCTCTATAATAAGAAATTTCTCCCCATTTTTTACTTGTATAAACTCTTAAATCTCTAATACATAATGTTTCAAATATAAAACCGAATGTATTCAAATCCTCCATTAAAATTTTTGGTGACAAACCAAGTGATGCAACTGCAATTGAGGGATCTGAGAATTCTTTTTTAGGAGTTGATCTGATGGAACTTTTCGATCGGATATTCGGAGACCATGATTGAACATCTTCTATGACAAATAATCTTTTTAATGCATTAATATATTTATAATAAGTATTCTTACTGATATTTTGAAATTCAGAGTTGATGTCTGCCAAGATTGTGGAGTTTGATGCCAAGGTGGAAATATTCCTAGAATAGGACCTTAATATGTTTCTTACTTTTTGGGGGTCGCGTTTGACATCATCAAAAGAAGATACATTAATTTCACAAATATTTTTCACATAGGATTTTGCAACAAACAATTGTGCTTTTTCTGAATTTTTATTTAAACTTTCTGGCCATCCTCCTCTGCATGCAGAAAATATCAAATCTTTAATAGTCAAATCAGATGAAATGCCATCAATATTCATATTTGGATTTTCAAATAAGTCTAATATCGGAATTTTTCCGTTGGATTCTCCGCTTTCAAAAAGACTCATTGTTCTCATAACTACTCTATGGATTCTTCCTGTCCCAGTGTGCATCACTTCCACTTCATCAATGCTAGTTGAGCCGGTTAAGATATATAATCCATCTTCATGAAGTTCATCAACACTATTTCTAACTGCATCCCATAGTATTGGTGCCATTTGCCATTCATCAATAAGGCGAGGTTTTTCACCTTCAAGAAGTACAGATGGTTGCAGTTTGGCCCATCTTAAATAATTTTCTGATTGGTCGGTGTCTTGTAATTTAATGCTGCTTTTGGAGTGTTGTTCGGCTGTTGTTGTCTTTCCACACCATTTGGGGCCTTCAATAAGTATTGCACCAATCATCTCCAAGTATTCATCAATTTCTTCATCAATAATTCGTGGTTTATATGTAAATGTCATAATAATGCATCCTGGGGAATAGATATTATAAATTTAATATTTAATAATATATAAATATTGGGCAGATTTGTTGTGTTTTGGGTGACTGATTTGTTGTGTTTTGGGTGACTGATTTGTATTGCAATTTTGATTTTAAATAGTTTTTTTCTTGAATTAAAGAATTTTTCAATATTTTTACTTTTTTTAAGTATAAGAAAAGGGGTTCGAATCAAGATTTTTTTCAAGGCATTTTTTGCTAGTATTATAAACGGTTTTGTAATGGAATAATATTGGAATTATTTTTGAATCTGCATCTTTGTTAATGCATTTAAATTATTTGCAAGTTTTAATATTATGAGGATTATTTAATTAAAACCACTTGATCTTCAAGGTATTCAATCAAGTCATCCAAAGTGTAATCCTCATCAAATTGGTCAGTGTCAACAAGGAACACTCTTCCTCCAATTGGATTTCCCTTGTCTTTCATGATTGGAATGCGTTCATAGTTGTCATTTGCAGCAACATATCCAATCAAATAATTAGGATCATCAGACCAGCACAATTCAGCTGTTACTCCTCTTGCGCTAGTAACTTTTGATGCAAGTATCAAGGCTTCTTCAAGATGGATTCCGCAGTCGATATTGTTTTCCAATGCCTTTCTGTAATCATTGATATCTGCAGAGCTTATGCCAGTAACGCGGACTCCCTTCATGCCCCGTTCATCCAGGCGTTCACCTGTGTCTTTGTCAATGAGCATTGCTCCGTGCATGCTTTCCGTCAGGTTTAATATTGATTGAATAGCTATTTCACAAGCCTTCTCGCTTACACCTGCTGATTGAAGTATCTCACTTGAGAGAGCAAGTCCTTCTTCCTTGGATTCAACATGGTGCTGTTTTATATTCAATTTATTTTTGTATATGATGTCTGATTCCTTTACTTTTTCTATTTTTATATTTATGAAGTCTGAATCTCCTCTCTCATGCATGCGGGCTCTTCTATACGCGTTTATGATTTCTGATTCCACTTCATCTTCATTTACTATGCGCTCTATTCCGGATATGTGCCTTCCTCCTTTTTCGTGAGGTCCTCCTTTTGAAGAACGCATCTTTATGCTGAACATCATTATATTGCCTTCATATTTTTATTTTTTACCTATCTTATATTTGGCTTAAATTATTTATTTAATTTACTACGGATGGTTTTTGAGTATTCATTTTTTGAACTGATTTTTCCCAGAGTGGGTGTTTTTTAAAATAATTTTTTGCTATGGTTTTTAATGTAATTTAATTAATGTTATAAAAAATTAAACCACTATTTCCCATGATAAGTTATATTTTAATCAATCAAATTTTTATTTAAATCACACAAAATCATAAAACGATGTAAATGGTTTTTAGTAATCTATATATCATACACTTTTCAATTGCTATTTGAAAGAAAATTTATTTCAATGGAAATTTGAGTGCAAGATAATATTATATATCTTGTTGTATAATAATAATTTATGTCTAGTTTAGATTGCAGTAAATTGAAAATCATTAAAGCAGATAAGGATATTTTACGCTCTGTTGAGTTTGATTGTGGAGATGAGGATCTTAATGAATTCTTATTAGAAGATTCATTTATAAATATTGATAACAGTTTATCTAAAATTTATTTATGCTTATATGAAAACAAGGTTGTTGCATTTTTTTCATTATCTGCTGATTCAATTAAAATCAATGAAAAACTTGAAATCGCATATCGTACTTATCCTGCAATAAAAATTGGCAGATTAGCCGTCCACAAAGATTTTCAAGGCATGCATATAGGATCTATTTTGATTGATTGGGTTGTTGGTTTCTGTTTAGAACTAAGAAAGGATATTGGTGTTAGATTCATATCAGTTGATGCTTATAATCGAGAAAAAATAATATCTTTTTATAATTATAATTTATTTGAAGCATTACAACCAGAGAGAAATAAAAATAAAAATAATATGCCGATGTATAGAGATTTATGTCTAAAATAAAAAAATAAATTTATCTTTCGAATTTAATTTTTTCAAAAGTTTTTTTTGCTCTTTTTAAAGCTTTAATTTCTTCATCGGTTGAAGGAGTGTTTAATTTTTGAATAAATCTTTTTGCATCAGCACCACTTAAAGTTGGTGTTGGGTTTACTTTGCTTGCCATTATTAAAACCTCCTAAAATATTTAATTGTACTAATAATTATGTTCATAGTTATTAATAAGATTTGCTGTAATATTTTTACCAAATATTATTGAGCGATTTTATTTGATTATTTGATTCTATTAGGGCTTCATTAAAGCTTTTCGCCAAATATTATTGCAGTAAAAAATTAAAAAAAGAGAATAAGAAATAAGAGATATCTAATTAATCGGAGTGAGATAGAAATTGTATAATATAGATATCTCTTATTCGTTAAATTTGATTTTTTTAAAGTAAAGGTACTTAAAATTCCTTACTTTGATTTTTTAAAAGAAAAATATTTCGAAATGTAAAATTTGACTTTAGGAAATTATTTAACAAGCAGAAGATTGTTTATTCCATCTCTTACCTTGTCAAAGAGTCCCTTCTTGTAAACACTGATTTCTTCTCCGCTGATTTCAGCGAATTTTCTAAGCAGTTTTGTCTGCTCCTTGTTCAGTTTTTGAGGAACTACGACAGTAATGGTAACATAAAGATTTCCCTTGTTGCTGCGTCTCATTTGAGGCATTCCCTTTTCCTTTAATCTGAATACTGTTCCGCTCTGGGTTCCTGGCGGAATCTTCAAATCCACTTTGCCGTCGATGGTTGGAATTTCAACGGTATCTCCAAGGCTTGCCTGAGGGAAACTGATCTGCTTTTCATAGTAGAGGTTTGCTCCTTCCCTTTCAAAGTCAAGGTGCTTCTGGACATTTATCTCAACATACAAATCTCCTTTTCCACCGCCAACATCTCCAACATGGCCTTCTCCTGAGACTCTGAGCCTGTTTCCGGTTTCAACTCCTGCTGGGACCTTGATGCTGATGGTCTTCTCCTCTTTGACGCTTCCTCTTCCATGACAGTTGTGACATGGCTCCTTGATGATCTTACCAGTTCCGCCACATTCTCCACATTGAACTATGTTTACTACCTGACCGAAAAGGCTGTTGCGGATTTGTTTTCTCTGTCCTGTACCTCCACAGGTAGGACAAGTTTCAACATCTGATCCAGGCTCGGCACGGCTTCCTTCACATACAGGACAGAATACATCATGCCTTACTTTTATGTCCTTTTCAACACCGCTGGCCGCTTCTTCCAATGTGATTGTAATGTCTGTGTAAATATCTCCGCCTCTTCTAGGGCCTTGTCTTCTGGATCTGCTACCTGAGCCAAATCCAAACATGTCAAATATATCGTCTAAGCCTCCGCCGCCGAAGCCTTGGAAAATATCTTCGAAGTTGACGTTTCTGAATATGTCCTCTTGAGAGAAGCCTTCCATACCTGCATGGCCGAATTGATCGTATCTATGCCTTTTGTCTTCATCGGATAAAACAGCGTAGGCTTCACTTATTTCCTTGAATTTTTCAGTGGCTTCCTCTTTTTCATCCTCTCCTACAACGTCAGGGTGATATTTTCTAGCTAGCTTACGGTAAGCCTTTTTAATTTCCTTGTCAGTAGCTGTCTTATCTACTCCAAGAACTTCATAATAGTCGCGCTTTTCTGGCAATTTAGTCACCTTTAATAGAATAATTATTATAATAACTGCTTTTTTCCTTAATCCAATTCTTATTTATTTAAATTTTAAATTATCTTGAACATTCAAATTATTATTGTTTCTAACTCATGAATTATTTTTATATAATCTTATATCTTTTGATATGTGTTGAATTGCTAATTAACAAACATTAGAAAATGGATTTTAAATCTTTTAAAAAAAGCAATTTAGTAAATTTGATTTAAATAAAAAACTAGGAATAATTAATTTTATTCACTAATTTAATTATTGTCTTTTTAATATTTAAAATTATTTTCAAATATTAATTAAATCATAATAAAAAGGATTCTTTTAGAGTGCTATTGAGTAACAATCTAAAAGAATCCAATTTACTCTTTTGAGAGGTCTAAATATTTTTTAATAGGTGTCTTTAATGTTCATTAAAGAAAAATGTCTTCTAAATGATTAGAAGACATGCTATTAAACTTTTTATTTCTAATAAAGAAATCCTAATAATTTTCTATTGTGTGCTTATTTTTCTTCGAATTCAGCATCGATGGTTCCGTCATCATCGTTTGAAGAGTTGTCTGCACCAGCATCTTGAGCTTGTTGAGCAGCTTGCTGCTCTGCTGCTGCCTGCTGGTAGATTCTAGCGCCGATGTCCTGGACTACTTTACTCAAGTCATCGGTTTTTTCCTTGATGGCTGCGATGTCATCGCCGCTGATTAATTCTCTAAGTTCTGCAACTTTCTCTTCAACGCTGGATTTCTCATCTGCAGTTACCTTGTCGCCAAGTTCGTCGAGAGTCTTCTCGGATGTGTAAATCATGGAATCTGCATTGTTTCTGACTTCGATTTCCTCGGTTTTCTTCTTGTCTGCTTCAGCATTCATTTCAGCTTCTTTTACAGCCTTTTCAATTTCCTCATCAGATAATTTTGTGCTTGAGGTGATTGTGATGGACTGCTCCTTGCCTGTTCCCTTGTCTTGTGCAGATACATTGATGATACCGTTTGCGTCAATATCGAAGGTAACTTCAATTTGAGGCATTCCTCTTGGTGCAGGAGGTATTCCGACCAGTTGGAATCTTCCAAGGGTGGTGTTGTCTGCTGCCATCTTACGTTCTCCTTGTACAACGTGAATGTCTACTGAAGGCTGGTTGTCAGCTGCGGTTGAGAAGATCTGGGATTTTTTAGCAGGAATTGTAGTGTTTCTTTCAATCAGGGTTGTGCTGATTCCTCCTAAGGTTTCAATACCTAAGGATAAAGGAGTTACATCTAAAAGAACGAGGTCCTTGATTTCTCCAGCGAGAACTCCACCTTGGATTGCAGCACCCATTGCTACACATTCCATTGGGTCGATTCCTCTTTCGACGTTCTTGCCGATGTAGTCTTCTACGAATTTTTGTACACATGGCATTCTGGTAGGTCCACCTACGAGGATGATCTTATCAATGTCATCTCTAGTCATTTTTGCATCGTCTAATGCCTGTTTGATTGGAGTACCACATTTCTTGACGATTGGGTCGACAAGTTCTTCCAGTTTTGCTCTGCTTAAATCGTTGATTAAGTTGTGAGGTTTTCCATCTGCGCCCATGCTGATGAAAGGCAGGTTGACCTGGCTGGTCAGGGTGCTTGATAATTCGATTTTTGCTTTTTCAGCTGCTTCTCTTAATCTTTGAACTGCCTGATCGTCTTCCATGAGGTCGATGCCGTCGGTTTTCTTGAATTCGTCAGCAAGATATTTGAGAATTGCGTTGTCCATATCGGTACCACCTAACTGGGTATCACCGCTTGTGGATTGTACTTCAAATACTCCATCACCGAATTCCATGATGGTTACGTCTAAAGTACCTCCTCCTAAATCGAATACGAGAATGTTGATGTCATCATCGGATTGCTTGTCTATACCATATGCAAGACTTGCTGCAGTAGGTTCGTTTACGAGTCTTACAACATCCAGGCCTGCAATTGTACCTGCATCCTTGGTTGCAGTTCTCTGGTTGTCGTCGAAGTAAGCAGGAACAGTGATTACAGCTTTTTCAACAGGTTCTCCAAGGAAGGATTCTGCATCTTTCTTGATTTTTTGGAGTAATGCTGCTGAGATTTCCTGAGGGCTGTACTGTTTGCCCTGGATGCTGAATTTTCTATCTGTACCCATGCTTCTTTTGAATGCGCTGATAGTGTTTTCAGGGTTGGTTACTGCCTGTCTTCTTGCAGGTTCTCCAACTAATCTCTGACCGTCTTCAGTGTATGCAACATAACTTGGGAAAGCCTTACCATACTGGCTTGCACCTTCAGCACTTGGAATAACGGTTGGTTTACCACCAATGAGTACACTTGCTGCAGAGTTACTGGTACCGAGGTCGATACCGATTATTTTTTCTTTTTTAGTATCATCAGACATAATATTCACCTTGATTTTTTAATTTTTGCTTTTTAATATTTTTAATTTTTTTAAATTCTTGAAGCTTTAAATAAGCTTCTAATTTTAATTATAAAATAAACATGATTTGAATAGTTAAATTAATGACTTAAAACATCATCTTATTTCTTGCACACAATCACAATTGGATTTTTAATTATCTTGTCTTTTAAGGTGTATCCTTTCATGATCTCAGCGACAATTTCCTTATCTTCATGATTAGGGCTGTTTATAGTTCCCTGAGCTTCATGAACGAATGGATCGAACTTTTCACCGACAGTTGGAATCTCCTTGAGCCCTTCATTTTCCAATGTGTTCTGCATTTTTGAATAAATCAACTTGAAGCCTTCTTCAAGGTCTTCTTTGGTTTTTGAGTTTTCAAGAACCCTTCCCATGTCTTCATAGCTGTCTATGAATTTAAGAATCAGACCTTCATTAGCGAATTCCACTAAATTCCTGTTGTGCTTTTCTGTCTGTTTTCTAAAGTTGTCAAAGTCTGCTTGAAGTCTTTGAATATGGGATGTAAGTTCTAGAATGACTTCCTCTTTTGCTTTAAGCTCATCTTCTAATTTAGCTAATTCATCTTCTTCTGAAGTGGAGTCTTCACTTATAAGATCTTCTGAAGATTCTTCATCTTTGGAGACTTTCTCCTCTTTGGAAGATTTTTCTTCAGATTTTTCTTTTAAGTTTTCCTTAGCCATTCCATCACCTTGAGTTTTAACGGATTGATTTAACTAATAATTATTATTAATCTCACTCGTTTAATAAGAATTATTAATGTTTAGAGAAAGAGAGCGACCCGCTCCTTTAATATTCTGGCTCAAATCAAAGAGAAAATTTTATTTTTTCTATTTATGGGTTATAGAATATTTGAGATGTTTTATCTTAGATAAAAATCAGGTGTGCTTGATTTTTATTTATAGTGTGATTTTAAAGAGGATTTGAAATATGCTCTTTGACTTGCCGTGTTGTGTCCTTTTTTTGATTTGTGTTGAGACATTTTGATGATAAAAGAAGTTTATTTTGATTAGATTCAAAATATTTCATTTTATCATAAGTTTAAAACTTTTAGAGTTTTAATATTCTAGGATTTTAATTTTATCTTGCCAGAATTATTAAAGTAACAAAAAGTTATCTTTCTCTATACTTATTATAGTAACCATTTGTTATATAAAGATTTCGGTTTTTAGTAACAAAAAGTTAATTTAATCTTATGTTTATGTAAAACTCTGTTTCTCTTTAAATACTTTCTTTTTTTAAAATTAAAATAGTCAAAATATGAACTATCGAAAATAAAATTGAACATTTTTGTTTGATTGTGGATTTTAGGATGGGGATGTTATCTTTTGTCAATATGTGGGGGTGGTTTAAAAAATTTAAAAAAAAGAATGTAATTTTTAAAAAGAATTATAAAAAATAAAAATTTTATGATTTAGTAGATGATTGAATCTATTATGTCTGTGACAGGGTTGTCCTCGTATTCCGGAATATTGTTCTTGTCATGAGGTATGAATGTGATCTGAACAAGCTGGTCGTCGACTGTGAATATGTATGTTATGATAAACATGTTCTCATACTCAAAGTTCTGAGTGGTCAGTTCGATACCTGAGTTTTCATATTCTGATGTGTCTTCGGCCTTGAAGGTATAGCCCTGCTTGATAAGCTCCTCCTTCAATTCATCAGCAGTAAATGACTGGGAAGGTGCATAAATGCTTATGACATCCAAGTCATCGTTATTGATGACAATGACATCGGAGCTTTGATTGTATATTTCGAATCCATCCGGAATCTCGAATTTACAGCCATTAATGCTGGCACTTTCACCAGCAGCAACAGCGGTTACGCTGGTTGCTAGAATCAATGTAATCAATATTATAAAAAGATATTTTGGCTTCATGTTTAATAATTGAGTGGATAACTATATAAATTATAGTATTTTTATTTTATGCTAAATAAATCAATAAAAATTTTTTATTTTTCTAAATAATTAATAATCTGTGTTTTTTATGGAATTAATCCTGCTATTTCATTTGGTTTTTGAATTTGCTATAAAATTTTACAACAGTTCTTCTTATTATATATAATATTATTATATTATTTTCTTGTCATTCAGAACTTGAAAAAGTTCACTTATTCTTATTATATATAATATTATTATATTCACTTTTTTTCAATTTTTAAATAATCTTTTTTTTCAATGCATTGGATTTAAATTTCTGCATTCATTAGTGCATAATAAAATTGGTAAATTTGATGAAAAACCTAAAAATTAGTCTGCATAAATTATTTGTAAGCTAATTCCCAATCGTATTAGTTTACTAACAAAAAGTTAATATAATAGTATTGACTTATAAAATATTATAGGGTGTTTTATAATTTTTTAAATGCTCGTAATAATAGTTAGTTTTTATAAGTTTTTCAATTGATAAATTATTACTTATTATAATTAATTAGAGGCGGTAAAATGGAAGAAGATAATCGCATAACCAGGCCGAATGTCCATAGAAACATCAATGCCGATATAAATGGGCGTCCTGCAAACGAGGTTGACATGGAAGCCATTCTTGATGTGATGGGATGCAAGACAAGGCGTGACATCATGGACTTGCTGAGAGAAGAGCCTAGGTTTGTTAGTGAAATATCTCAAGAGCTTCAAATCGGTCAGAAAGCTATTATTGAACATTTAAGAGCGATGGAAGAAATAGGCATACTGGAATCCTCATTCAAAAAGGTTGTAAGGGGCCGACCTAGAAAGTACTACGACATGCCTAATGATGTGAATGTAACCATCAGCATCACTAGAAATTCATTCAATGTGGCAATCAGCGATGATATGATGAATATAAAACAGCTGCCTTCAGGGGATGAATGGTCCAAGCTGCTTGCCATTGAAAAAAGAATAGATCAGGGCCAGACTGAAGCTATTGAAGAGCTCAAGTCTCAAATCAGATTGTATGACAATCTCAAGGAAAGAGCTGAGTATATTTTAGAGAGAACTTATAATCGTTATTAAGTTAAAGTGAATTTATAATCGTTATTAAACGAATTTTTATAACGGCCTCAAGGCCGCTATTTCTTTTTTTTTAATTATTTTTAATATTTTTTAGAAAAATCACAACTATTTTTTAAAATTGATTCCTGCTACAATAGCTTGTCCAAGGGATACGGATCCATCTCCTGGACATGAATTGGTGTGCTGTATGAATTTCAAGCCTGCGTTTTCAATGCAATCCTTGATGTGGGCGGTTATTGCTTCATTGTAGAATGTTCCTCCGCTTACTCCAACAGTATCGATTCCGCAGTTCTCAGCCGCTTCAATGGCTAGTTTTGCAAGTCCTATGCTTACTGCTTCCTGTCCTGCAGCGGCAATCCTGCCAATGTCTTCTCCTTCTTCCAGTTTATCAATGACATATCTCAATATGGCTGTGGTATCCAGAACTCTTCTATCATCATGGTCTTTTATAATGATTGGGTAATCATTAAGCTTATCTGAATCATTCATTTTCAAATAATTGAATGCCGCAGATTCAAGCTTCATAGGAGCTTCTCCTTCGTAGCTGCGTTCACTGCAGATATTTAAAGCAGCAGCTATGGAATCAAGGCATCTTCCTGTGCTTGTATTGATTCCAACATTCAGATTTCTTTCAATCTGCTTGAACAAGCTTGCAATTTCCATTTTTCCATGAGGAAATGCATCCAGATAATTCCTTTCCATAAGCTCTTGCACATTCTCTTCGCCGTATTTGTCCCTTTCATAATCGCTGTTTGGATTGGAAAGGATGGCTGCAAGCATTCTTGCCGGATATTTCGTGCACAAATCTCCTCCAGGCATCTTTTGAGGCATCAGGGAAGCCATTCTCTTATAAGATTTGATATCTGTATACAATATCTCTCCTCCCCAGGCTCCTCCGTCATCTCCATATCCTACTCCATCTGATGCAATTATAATCATTTCACCGGGGTTTTCTAACAATTCTGATTTTTCATAATCTTGTGAGATTTCCATTTCTGCAGATGTCTTTTCCTCCAAATCAGTCTTGTTTAAAACATGGTCGTTTATCAGGGATACGCCATGGGCGTGGTGGTGCTGGACCTGGATTAAAGGACAGTCATATTTTTCAGCATACTCCCTTGCAAGCTGTGTTGTGAAGAATTGAGGATGCATGTCGCATGCGATGAGATCAAAGCTGTCTGTTTTTGTAATCTGCATCATATGCTCGATGGCTTCTTTGAGGAACTGATATGTCCTGTACTTGTTTGTGTTTCCAATATGCTGGGAGACATAAGCCTTTGAATTCTTGATGATTGTGAAGGTCACATCTAGTTCGGGTCCGAGGGCCAGAATGTTCAGATTGTCGAATTCTTCATTTAGATAGGTGTATTTTCCACTTAAGTCATAAGGTTCTGGAGTGTAGCCCCTGGAACGTCTAATGAATGCAAGTTCATCGTTTCGGAATCTGACTACGGAGTCATCGCAGCGGTTGAGGATTCTTCTATTGTGCACCAAGTAGTAGTCAGCTATTTTAGAGAGGTTTTTAACTATCTCTTCGTTTGTAATCATCATAGGCTCTCCTGGAACATTAGCTGAAGTCATGATATATGCAGGAGTATCTGTTTCATTGAATAGAAGATGATGGAGAGGGGCATAAGGAAGCATTACTCCTATGTTGTGCAGGTCTGGTGAGACAGAGTCTGCAAAGTCATAGCCTTCTGATTTCTTTAAGATTACAATAGGCCTTTCCTTGGAATTCAAGGTTTTCTCTTCCTCTTTTGACATGACTGCAAATGTTTTAATGGTTTCGATATCCGGGCTCATTACAGCAAATGCCTGTGATTTTCGTCCCAGACGCTGACGCAGGAGGTCTACTGTTTCCTTTATCTTGACATTTGCAACGAGGTGGGTTCCGCCTATTCCCTTGATTGCAAGTATCTTGCCCTCATCAAGAAGACGGGTGGTTTCTTTTAA
>Ga0256404_1010973_pt1 | contig 12319 bp, 9 predicted proteins | sample RumenRJG_01DNA_FD_185990 | JGI IMG/M metagenome (GOLD analysis project Ga0256404, IMG submission 185990) | Bovine rumen microbial communities from Lethbridge, Alberta, Canada - RJG_01 | ecosystem: Host-associated > Mammals > Digestive system > Stomach > Rumen | place: Canada: Alberta | collected... | reverse complement strand
CAAATATTGCTGGTTTTCCGAGGCAATGAGCAGGGACAACAGTTCTCCATCCACGTATCCTAGCGGTTGAGAACTACGAGTTTTAGGTACATCTATCCTGACACGTCATATTATTGGGCGCTTACGAAAGTGTTCGTAGGATTTCACGATCGGCTCGATGCAAAAAATTGCAACGAGTCGATTTTATTTGTATGTAAATGTTAAAAATTTATGCTTATGCTATTTATTATATAAAAAACAAAAGAAAAAATATTTTTTCGACATTGATGTAAAAAAGCTTGACATAGTGACTAAAAACTAGTATATTGTAAACAAAGTAAGCGAAGAACTTGCGAAGCAGATGAAAAGGTCTCGACGATCGCAGTCGCGATCGGTGCATGGAGGAAAAACATCATGAGAAGCATGAAGAGCACGAAAGCCAACCGTTCCTACCGCAATGCCCGCTATTCCCGTCGTGACATCCGTAAGAACACCGACGAGCGCCAGAAGCTTGCCGCTTACGAAGGCTTGACGGCCGAGTTCCTCGCCACGTTCGTTTGCACCGGTCAGATGCGCTACACGCGCGACTGCCTGAGCGTCGGACGGACGGCGCTTTTCAAGAACGTCCGCACGGCGGATGGACGCCAAATTTGCGACCACATCTGGATCCACCTCGACGAGGTGCGGAACCTGGACGTCCTTTCCGCCGCGCTCGGTAAGGACATCGCCTTCCACGGCGTCACGTATCGCTACTTCTCCGAAAGCGGGCGCCACGTGTTCGGTGCAAAGTACAGTATCGGAAACATCTTCATCGAGTGATACGGGCTTCGCCCGTTTCCTGTTTTTTCCAATCATCCTCTGCTGCTTCCCCATGGATGGGGAAAGAAAGGATTTTCACCATGTTTCAGAACAAGATTGGCAAGAAGCTCGCCCTCTCCCTCCTGCTCGCGCTCGCTGCGCCGTCGGCACTGCCGCAGATGACGCCGGCGGCCGTGACCGTCGCAGAAGCGCACATGATGTCGTGCAAGCAGGAGCGCGGCATCGGTGACAAAGTTCTGAAGAAATCCATCAAGGGCCACAATATCCAGGAGGCGGTAGGCGGCGTCGCGAACATCCAGAACCGTCTCGTTACATGCAACAGCGACCGCTTGAATATGCAGGACGGAAAGCACAAGCGCTACCTTTCGCGCACGCTTGTCGATTCCTCCGTGAATTGGCCGAACGCTTTCATGGCGCCGGGTGGCAAGAGCGTCATCTACGCGAAGCAAATCGAGATTGACAGAAAGGACGACCGCACAGCTTCGTCACAGACCGATCCCGAGCGCCCGCTCAACCTTGTGAACTACTCCGCCGAGTCGAACCTTGCTTCGACACTCGCGCACGAGTATGGCCATTACGCGAATGAAGACTTCTTGAATGCTGTCGACCGTCACATGGCGCTCGCCATCGCGCTGGCTTGCATCCCGACACCAGCGACAATCGCCGCTAATGCCGGAATCGCAGCTGGAAACGTCATGGTCGTCCGCCAGGAAACATTCAATATGGAAAAAGGCGCAGATGCGACGGGCGTCGAGTTCCTCGCCAATGTGCCCGAGTACTCAATGGGCAGCATGATCACGAGCTTTCAGAACTATCAGAAATACCTCCGTTCCACGAACCAAAAGGATGGCGGCGGTTGGAGAAATTTCGTTACAGCTCACTCCCATACGGATCTGCGCATCGACCGCGTCCGCGATCGTATCGCAGAAGTCTCTCAGAGCCGCGTCATGCTCTCGAAGGACGGCGTGCTCACCGTCGATGGTGAGCGAGTAAACGGAACTGGCCGCCTCATGGACATGCAGCTCGCGAATGGCCGCGAGCGCACGAATTATCTCGCTGGACAGATTGCCAGTACGATGAAGCGCCACTACTGGAAGCCCCAGTACCTGCGCCCGATGAAAGAATCCGAGTTTACTGGTAGCGGCTCAGAGGATCGCACTGTCTTCGTTGTCTGTGAGAAGACGGACGGCAAGGAAGGCTACGGGCCAATCGTCAAAGTCCTCGGTACGTTCGACTACCCGCTTGGCGTTTCCGACTGCCAGCTTACGGCCTTGCAGAAAAAAGCGAAAGCCGAACTTCAGTCAATCTGGAATCTCACGCGCACGTTGCGGGCGCGCATGAAAGCGTAAAAACCAACGGATATGAAAACACTATCGAAGCGGTCGCCACCATCTTTTCGCATCGGACAATCGATGGGGCGTACGGCGTGATCGCCGATTGGAAATCTGCGTGCGTCTGGAAAACTGTAGGCGCCAGCGCGAAGAAGTCCGCCGCACGACGGTCGATGCCATCGCGCCGCCGCATGTAAATGTATGAAGCCCAAAACGACAGATTGAGGAAATCTTGAAGGAGGTGTGCGGCCCTGCGCGGGCGGGGCTGCAGGAATCCATGAACGAGAGATCATTGAACCACGACGAACTCGAAACACTGTTCCAGGTATACCGAGACGTGCCGACGTTGAACGAAGTCGAGCTTCTGGCGCCTCCGAGTGTCCATATACCGGAGAAGGCATGCTTGAGTGTTCGGATGTACGGCAAGGAGCGCACGTCTGAGCGCACGATCCCCATCGGCAAGGCGCTCGTCGACCTCTACTCGGAGAAGCGTTGCAATTCGGAAGGCAATCACGCGTATACGACGACGGTGACATTCCCAGCGCCGGTGCTCCCAGAAGCGCAGGTGCTCTACGACGGCGTGGACGGCGCTCCGCACTGTCGTTATGTGCATATGCGCGGCAGGATACAGGGCATGCGCCCGCATCTGCATCATCCGCGCCTGCATGACTACATGGAGCTCCTGTACGGCATCGCAAGGGAATGCTGCTGCACGCCGCGAGACGCACGCTACATCGCGAAGCTCACAGGCTTCTCGGGCGGGACGCGCCTTGAGCGCAGCATGGTCTGGTTGACGGACGTCGAAGACGGCGACGAATTCGCAGATGCGCGCACGGCTGCGGGTAAGGCGCCGACGCTGAGCCGTGCCCGTATCGCTGGCCTCATCTATATGCCTCCGTGCCTGTCAGACCTCGGTCTGCAGTTCCGCGTGCGCGTGCCGCGCGGCGGCGAGAACGAGGAACTGCCGAAGGATTACCGCTCGAAAGACGGCTACGATTACGTAAATGTGCGTGTTAAGGACATGAAAGAAGCCGAGCGCCTGTTTGGTATTGTCCGTCAAGGGCATCCTGTCTACGTCGAGGGCAGCGTCGAATCCATGAAGTTTTGGTCCTGCGTAAAGCCGAAAAACATGTACGATGTCGCGAACGTCCTCGGTGTTTCGATGGACAGCCCATCCATTCTCCAGATTTACAATTTCTTCGATGGTTCGCGCTCCGAAAAGCCGATGCTTATCACGCCGACGCTCGACGTCTGGGCAGACCGCGTCGTTGCGGGCGTGGAAGCCGTCAACGAAGCGCTCGCGGTCTGACCTGTCGTCCATCCGTTGTTTTTCCGTTGTTTTTGTCCTCCGGGCGTTTTAGCGCCCGGGGAGAAAGGAGTTTTCCTCATGGTGAAAGCATATCTCGATCTCCGATCGCTGCTCACGGTAGCAGAAGACCGCATGACCTATTTCCCATTCGGCAAGCTCGTGCGCGATTTGCGCGAGGCATGCGGTGCCGAATGTTTCTACCTCGTCGGTGACTATGGGACACGCTTGACGAAGCTCGTCGTGCAGGACGTGCAGAAGCACGAGCTCGGCCTTAAAGGCATCGAAGTCGACACGTACGATCCCGTGATAGAACGCTGCGCGGACGGTGGATTTGCAAAGGAACTCGTGAAGAACGTTCGTCTCTCGGACGGCTGTGATTCGTACATCGTCGTGACCGCAGATGCAGACGCGATTCCGGCGATTGCCGCCATCCAAGACACGGGCGTCATGATTGCGATGCTTATGGATCACGAGCATCCCGCCTATGCGGAAGCCTCCGCTACATTCCCAATGGTGACTGCCGTCGACATCACGGCGCACGGCCCGACATTGCGTGATCGCATTTGCTTGAAAGAAATCAAGAACTACCTCCAGTGGGCCGACGCCCACGAAATCTTGCCGACGCGCATCGCGATTGTTCGCAACCTTGAGCGCTATTCCCACATCTCGCGCGATCGCACAACGTTTTTTCTGAACAGCCTTACGTGGCGCGGCATCCTGCTGGAGGAAAGGCACGTTACGTCCGATCGCGTCTTCTTTGCCGTCCGCATCCGGGACGTAGACGCCCTTGCATCTCTTGCTGCCTGAAAAAGCGGCGAGAGTTCCGATGAAAGCGAAACTTTGCAGATAATACAATAAAAATATCAGCGGAAGCTCGTGCACGGCAGAATCAGCACCTTGACGCAGAATCGGATCAACATTAAATGACGGAATCCAAGGACGCTTTGCTATACGCCGACGAAGCGCCATATGATGCGGAGCAATTTATGAAAGTACTTTGACAGTAAAAATGGTACGACGTTGTCGGCAAAAGAAGAAAAGGCCATAGAAGACTTTTTCAAGGCCTGAAATGCCGTGGCTCTATCGACTTGTTGCGAAGTTTCCATTTAAGCGGCTGTATGTCGACGCCAGACGCTTTGAGCCAGTTGTAAATCGTCGGACGGCTGCATTCGCAGATGCGCATGAGCTCAGAGACGGAGCGGATTTCTCTCCGCTGATATTTTTCTACAAGTTCCTTCCAATTATATGGCTTCGCTTTTTGGTGCCGTCCGCGGTAGACGCCTTTTGCTTTCGCGACGGCGATGCCTTCCTTCTGGCGTTCGAGCATGATTTTCCGCTCGAACGTCGCGATGGCGGCGAAGAGCGTCATCGCAAGCTCGCCGGCCGGCGTGGTCGTATCGAAGTTTTCCTTGAGCGAAACGACCTGCACGTTTTTGTCTCGAAGCTTTTGCACGATGTCGAGCAAATCTTTTGTGCTGCGCGCGAGACGCGAAAACTCTGAGACATAGATCGTGTCTCCTTCGCGGGCGAAGTCGATCATCTTCTGGAGTTCTGGTCGCTCCGTGTTCTTGCCGGAGAGCTTGTCGAGATACGTCCGTTCAACGTTCGCTTTCTCCTTCAACTCGATTATCTGCCGTTCTTCATGTTGCTCGACGGTTGAAACGCGCGCATAGCCGATTCGCATCGTTATCTTCCTCCAAATTATAAAATCATCTCTTAATATATATTTCTATTTTATCAATAAAATATTATTTTATATTCAAAACAACAGAAAAAGCACGCTCTGATTTTATCAATCTAGGGCGTGCTCTATTTTGATATTAAATACATATCTTATCTATCTACTTCGTATATTATCATTTTGATGTGAGGAATTCCTCAGCAATTCTTCTGCCGCATCTGGATTCTCGATGCGCATCAAGTTGTCTTCAACATCTTCTTTCCCGAGGAAGTTCATGCTCCCATACCAGACGATACGGTGGTCGATAATGGCGAAATGTTCGCTGAGGATTTCCATCGGGCAGAGTTCGATTCCCGCTGTGCGCATCCGTTCGAGCAGTGCCGCTTTGGCATCACTGCTTCCATATTTATCGGCATCCATCTGCCACGTCAATACGACGATTTTCACGCCGCGTTCTTGCACAGGGCGGACTTGTTGCAAGAATTCTTCGACCTTCGTCCGGCGCAGGCTCGGGCTGCTGATGACAATTTCTTTTTCAGCATGTGCGAGGTCTTCGGAAAATGGTGCCTTGTAGGAATCGCTGTCAAAGATGAAGCCTTGCGCTTTCTGTCCCAGTTCCTGTTGGATGAATGGGCGCAAACTGTATCCGATCTGGCGATAGGCACGCAAGCGTTTTCCGTACATGCGATCGAAAACGGGGATGTGCGCGTCGATGTAGTCGTAGATGACGACGTCCGTTTTACCGGCATAATCACGGTTCAGTCGGCCGGCATATTGTTCGACAACGGAACGTCCGGCGACTGGCGTCGCCATCAGGAGGGTGTCGAGACGCGGGTAGTTGAAGCCTTCGCCGATGAGCTTTCCCGTCGCCACGAGCAGCACGGATTCGTCCGGCGGAACGGCTTGCATCGCTGCAAACATGTCGCGCTTGTCTTTTGCCGAGGATTCGCCGAGCAACAGGAATGTGTGAGCAGCATAGCCGTCCAGTTGTTCATAGAGCATGCGGGCGTGCTCCTTGTAGCGTGTCAGTAGGACAGGGCAGCGCCCGGCATCGATGCATGCTTTGGCATCGGCGAGGATTTGCTCGTTCCGTGTTTCGGAATCGCGGACGAGCTCGTACGCTTCGTTGATGGTCTGTTGCTTGCCGCGTGGGGAAACGCAGCGCGTGAAGCGCGGAATCACGAGATGCGCGATGCCTTGCGCGATGGCACGTTCTTTCGACGTGTAGCGGAAGCGAATCGGACCGAGCAACATGTAGTTGATTTTCTCTAACCCGTCTTCGCGGATGGGCGTTGCCGTCACGCCGTAGACATATTTTGCACGGATGTCGCGCAGGACGCGCTGCATCGTTTCGGAGGCCGCGTGGTGACATTCGTCGACGAGCACCATGCCGTAGGACTGCATGCGTTCCGCAAAATCGTGCTTTCCATAAACGGAGCCGACCATCGCGATGTCGATGATGCCGGTCGTCGTGTCTTTTGTTCCTTGCAAGATGCCGATGAGTTCCTTGCGTTTTCGCGTGCGGCCGGATTTTGTCGTGTACGTCGGAGCATTTTCGTCTATGGAAAGAAATCGTTCCAGTGATGCTTTCCATTGGTCGATGAGCGCGGAGGATTGCAACAAGATCAGCGTGCTCGTTTTCCGCTCGGCAATCATGGCGCAGCATACGATGGTTTTTCCGAATGCAGTCGCCGCACTCAGAATGCCATTGTCATGGCGCAACATGTTTTGCATCGCACGCTGCTGAATCTCTTGCAACTGTCCTTGAAATGTGACGTGGATGCTCTGCCCTAGCTGGCGTTCATCATCAAGATGGAAGTGGATGTTCGCCTGTTCCAGATGGTCGCGCAGCGTTTCACGCAGGCCGCGTGGGAGGGCGATGTAGCCATCCACGTCTTCGCCGAGATAGACGAAGCGCGTGTGCGCGAAATTGGAGAGATGCATCGCTTGGTTCTTGTAGAACACGGGATTGTGAAAGGCCGCGAGCCGGCGCAGCTGATTTTGCAAGCGCGGCGCGAGGTTCAACGCATCGATGTAAAGCAGGTTGCTCATCGTGATGTTGACGCAGCCGCGCACGTCGGAGGCATGGAACAGCATCGTCCGTTCCCACGGCTTTTCGCGCACCTGCGTTTCTTGTTCGGATGCGGGAGATGGTGCGGCGAACGGGCTCTGTTTCTTCCATTTCTGGATGAAATGCTCGACATCCGTCGGCTGGAGCTTCGGCGTTCCTAGCAACGCGGCCCATTGGTCTGGATACGCATTCCAATGTTCGTCCACGAAAGCGCTGTTACCTTGGCGCAAAGCCTCCGGCTGCAAGGGCAGGGCGATCAGATTGCCAAGCCCGCCATCCGGCAGATGATCTTGTGCGGGCAGCATGCGGTCGTAGAAACGGAACGATGTCAGGTTGATCGTCTCCGCACCTTTCACGAGCAACGCCTCTCCGAAGGCGCGTGCTTTTGCTGCGGGAATCGGGCTGGCGAAGAACAGCCAGAGATGCGCGCCCTTGCCGGAACGCGAACGCTCGACGAGCGGATGCAGATCGTTTTCCCTGCAGATGTCGCGCAAGGCATCGACTTCTTGTTTCCACGCGAGGTCGTTGTTTGCGAAATCATGCTGGCTTGCATCGGCATCATGGTTGTCGAAATCGAACACGAGGAAGCGGCAGGTGTCATCGGCGAACAACGGATAAATGCCGACGATGATCTCACCGCGCAGATGGCGCAGGATCGTCGTGAGTTCGACCGGCCGCCAGTTGCGCATGGGGCACTCCTTGCACGTACGCCGTTTTCCCTTTTCGCCAGACCGCTGCTTTCGAAAGCATCCGTCTTTCCAAAAGTTCCGGCACTGCGGATAGTAACCGACGGTTCCAGATTTGCTGACGATGCGCTGGCTGTACACGTCCATCCGCCCCCAGAAACGGGAGAAAAACTGGTTCGCCTTCGTTTTGTCGATAGCATAGGGGAGGATCCTGCTCCCTTGGTCGAGCTCTTCGACATCATCCGCAGAGCTCTCTGGAGCGACGATGCCGTTGTCTTCGAGGAGTTTGCGGAGGCGGCGGTTTTCGCGCTGCAAAGCCGCAATGGCAGATAGAAGCGCTTGCATCCGTTTGGGTTCAGACGTTTCTGCATGCACAATCGAAAACCTCTTTCCTATCGGCGTTGCTTTGATTGCTTACACGTTTTTCAAGGAATCGTCATCCAAAAGGAAGTCTAACAGATGGAGTTTCTTGTATCCGTTCCCCAAATCTGTGAAAGGGTCGTCATCCATCGTGATGACGATTTTCTTGTATCCGTCATCGAGATTTCTGAACGAACTGAGCTCCCGCATGCGCGTTTGCTCGTCGACCAGCGTATACGAGACTTGAATGTAGTATCGGTCTCTCATATCCTGGACCATGAAGTCGATTTCTTTTTGATCATTTTTCCCGATATCGACGAGATACCCACGGTGCAAGAGTTCCAAATAGACGATATTTTCAATGGTATGTGTGACTTCGATCTGGCGGAAATTCAAAAACGCGTTGCGTAGCCCAAGATCGACTGCATAATATTTGAACAGCGTTTTGAGATAATTCTTTCCCTTGATGTCGTAGCGGTCTGCACGATAAAACAGGAAGGCATCGCAGAGATGATCGATGTAGCTGCCGATGGTCTTGTGATCGACGGAAGGATGCCCGTTGCTTTTGAGCGTATCTGTGATCTTGCGGCTGGACACGTACGATCCGATGCTGGAGCAAAGGAGGCTGACGAGCGCCCGCAGCACTTCGCGGTTCCGGATGCCATAACGTTCGACGATGTCATCGGTGACGACGGTTTCCGCAATGGTGCGCAGATAGGCCGCACGCTGCATCGGGTCGGGCTCTTGAAGCAGATATGGCATGCCGCCGTACAGCATATAGTCGTTGAATGCCTTGCGCTTTTCCCCTTGGCAAAATTGATAGTATTCGTGGAAGCTCAAGGGGAACAGCTTCAGCTCCACGGCGCGCCCGCGAAATTTCGTGTTGATGTCGGTGGACAGGAAACGGGAATTCGAGCCCGTGAGATAAACATCGCAGTCGAAATCCCGCTTGATGCCATTGACCACGTCCTCGAAGCGAGCCACCAACTGGATTTCATCCAGAAAGACATAGCAGCGTCCATCGCGTGGCATCCGCTGCTCCAGCCATTGATAGAGTGCCATCGGATCTTGCAAAGACGCATTTTTGATGTTGTCAATGGCCAGACGGATGATCCGATCCTCAGGAACGCCGTCTGCCAGCAAGCGCTGGTAATACAGGTCAAACAGCAACGTCGATTTGCCGCAGCGCCGGATGCCGGTGATGATCTTCACCAGATCTTTATCCTTTTGCTGATAAAGCCTCTCCAGATATTGGGGGCGATTCAGAAGCATATTCCTTCACCTCATACCTATTCTATTCCCCAAACTTTGAAAAATCAAGTTTTTGGGGAATTCTTATGGAGGCATTCAATGGATTCGATTTATGCGTCGTGCTTTTTCTTCCCGCACTGCTCGCGTGAGCGTGCTCTTGCTGATGCCGACGGCTTCTGCCGCTTCGTTGTACGTCATCTTCTAAGTTTTGATGATGATTCAATAACTTCCGTTGCGATTATTTCAAAAAAGGAATATAATACAAGCAGGAGGATGCAGATGGAGATAGAATTTTTTACGACATCCAACGGGGAAAAGCCAGCGAAAGAATTTCTCGATGCGTTGAGCCCAAAAATGCGAGCGAAGATGCTCGACAAGGTGCGGTATCTGCATGAGGTCGGTCAGATGCTCCGGCTGCCACATTCCAGGCATCTGGACGGTGAGATATACGAGCTCCGAGCACAGGCAGAAGGGAATATTTCACGGATTCTATATTTCTTCGTGATCGGAGACAAAGCTGTACTGACGCATGGATTCATGAAGAAGACGCAGAACACCCCGCCAAAGGAAATTGCAAGGGCGGAGAAATACCGTCGCCAGTACATATTGCAGCATCAAATGAAGGAGTGAGCAGAATGGACGATTTCGAAAAATATCTGGGCGAACAGTTGAAGGACGAGGCATTTCGCCGAGAATGGGAAGCCCTCCAGCCGGAGCATGAGATCAATCTGATGCTCATCAAGGCGCGGCAGGAACATCATCTCACGCAGAAACAGCTGGCTGAAATTTGCGGCGTCCGCCAGTCGAATTTGAGCCGGATCGAGACAGGTGCGGAATCTCCCAGTGTCCGCACGCTCTCTAAGATTGCAAGAGGGCTGGGGAAGCGCCTGCAAATCCAATTCGTTTGAAGAAGTCACCATCACGCATATAGGAAGAAGGGGCTCATGCTGGAATACCAGCATGAGCCCCTTCGCGTATGTTTCACCCGCAGCGGCCGGCGTTATTCTTCGTCCGCCGCTTCTTCGTTTTCTTCTTCGTCTTCCTCCGCTTCGCTGCCCTCGGCTGCGATGACGAAGATGGAGAAGTCGTTTTTGTCTTCGTCGAACGCTTCCATCAGCGCGGAGATGCAGGCCATGACGCCTCGGGCGCTGTAGTGGGTGTTGAGGTAGATGCCCGGCTTGACTTCGGCGCGGAAGGATTCTTTGATTTTGTCCTTTTCCTCACTCAGCGTGCTATAGCTCGCGTGGGAGCTGTAGACGTAATCTGCTTCCGCGAGTTTTTCGAGGACGCCGGGGTTGCGCTTGTCGAGCATCTTCACGACGTCGATCAGCATGCCGATGAACGTGTTCTGCACGAACGAGCTGCCGCCCATGCGGAAGCCGGCGAGGCGCTTGTTCGTCACTTCGTCGCCGTGCGCGAGGTCGATGGTCTCCAGATACTCGAAATTGATGCTGTCGTCCTGGATCGCGCTGACGGCGTAGCGCTGCATCGCCATCGCCGCGAGGCGCTGGCCGCGCGCCTTGATATCCGCGATTGTCCAGTCGTCCTTGTCCCAGACGTCGCCGTTCAGGACGACGGCTTTCGAGTTCTCGCGGATGATCTTTTTCTTTTCGGCAAAGCTCTTGTTCGACAGCTCGGAATTGTAGCCCGTCACGGAGAGGTTGCCGAGGACGTGCAGATATTCCTCGTGCTCCGCTGGCGAGATATGCTGCCACTCCGAGCCGAGCGTCTGCGGCATGATGTGCTCGATCGTCATGTCGTCGGGGTTCAGCTTCTCCTTGCCGTCGCCGTTCTCGAGATCCATGAGCAAAAATTTGCACGTCGGCAGGTTGCTGTAGATGTTGCCGTGGTTCAGCGCGCGCTCGAACTCCGTATCGGACGGCATCACGTCGCGCGTCGTCAGCGTGAACAGGAATTTGTTCAGCGCCTCGTAGTATTTCTTTTTGTTGCTCTCCACCTTGAAGACGCGCGCGTAGAGGTAGGTGAAAAAGCCGCGCAACGAGTTCGACGGCACGCCGCAGACGGATCGGCGCAGCAGGTAGATGAAGACGAGCTGCACGACCTTGCCGAGCGTCTTCGCGTCCATGACATTCTTCGCGTAGTCGTCGAAGACGTGCAGCAGGAACGGATAGGCCGTCGTTTTCTTCGTCAGGCGGATGCCGCGCAGGTATTTCGTCACCATCGCGGGATAGTCGTCGCCGTCATAGACGAAGCTCTTGAAGATTTCCGCGAAATATTTGAGCTCCTGCAAGCACGATTCGTGCGTGTAGCCTTGCGCATGAAAGAGCTTCACGAAGCGCACGTACAGATTGCCCTCCGTCACCGGCGCGTTCGTGCGGTAGACGATGTACTGAACGAAAAAGAGATTCAGGTTCGAGTAGTTCGTGCCGTGCTTCAGCGCCTTTTCGATCGGCACCCAATATTCCTCGTACAGCCGTTCCTGGTCGCGGTCGCTCATCAAGAGGAAATTGCGGATGAGGTCGGCGTTCGACAGGGCGAGGCCGGTCGAGTTGATGCTTTCGAAAATGATTTGCGGATCGTCGACGCCCTCTTTGAGCTGGATGAAGACCATTTCGAGCTTGCCGAGCGCGACGAGAATCTTGCCGGGGCGGATGCCGCTGTCGAGCCACGCGGCCAGCCGCTTGCGGATGAGCTGGTAGTTCAGGTAGATGTGGCTCTCGTGATCCATCTCCTCCCCGTCGTCTTTCAGCAGGAGGCCGAGCTGCTGCCGGTCTTCGCGGCTTGGGCGCAGCTTGACGCGGTACTCTGGCTTGCAGTTGCGGTTGTGGAGATAGTTGTCGTTGATGTCGTCGTGCGTGTCCTGCGAGCTGG